>Ga0209109_10000339_pt1 | contig 24119 bp, 21 predicted proteins | sample Rifsed10ft2_FD_184004 | JGI IMG/M metagenome (GOLD analysis project Ga0209109, IMG submission 184004) | Soil microbial communities from Rifle, Colorado, USA - sediment 10ft 2 (version 2) | ecosystem: Environmental > Terrestrial > Deep subsurface > Rock core/Sediment | place: Rifle, Colorado... | reverse complement strand
TTGCCCGTGATTCGCTTTCCGTAATCCGTTATTCGTAATTCGTGAATCGTAACGCGCTGTCTGTTTTTCGTTATTCCTACTCTGAAAACCCCAATTTTCACAACAGGACAATTGTGGACCTTGCCGACCGGTCTCTGCAGAGCCGGTGGCCGGGGCTGGCGGCATCTGCTAGAATAATTTGCAACGTGGGCGGCTAGCTCAGCTGGGAGAGCGCCTCGTTCGCAACGAGGAGGTCGCGGGTTCGAATCCCGTGCCGTCCACCAGAAACAAGTCCACAGTTGACAGTCATCAGTTAGCGGATTCCCGTTACTCGTAATTTGTGAATCGTAATTCGTTGGCCGTTTTCCGTAGTCCGCAAGAATGGGGGCCCGTGCAGTGGTGTGCGCCCACACGAAGATTAAATGCATCGCGGAGGGCAGACGAGTTAGCAGGGGACGGGGACGTCGCGGCAGTCGCGGCAGAGGTAATAGAAGGAGGGATTGGAGAGCACCCACTGGCTGCGACAGGTGGTGCAGTTTTCGGGAGAGCGACGCTCGCAATCAGCGCAGAGTTCATCGCTGGGGAGAGGGGATTCGCCGACGAACTCGCCAAAGGGAACGAGCGAGTGGCAGCGGGAACACTCGATGGCGGCGAGCAGACTGGCCTCGGCGGGGACTTCCCTTCCCTCTTCCAACTTCCCTACTTTGCGGCGGGCGACGTCGCGCTTGCGCTCGACGAGATGGACCACGCGCTGGGCGATGTGCTCGGCGGTGAGGCCGAAGTGCTGGACGAGCTCCCAGGGTTTGCCGGAAAGGCCGAAGCGGTCTTCGACGCCGAGGCGGTCGAAGAGCAGCGGGCGGTCGAAGGCGCGGCGGTGCTGGAGGACGGCTCCGGCGACGATGTTGCCGAAGCCGCCGACCTGGTGTTCTTCGGCGGTGACCATCACGCCGGTTTCGGCGGCGGCCTGGACAAGTGCGCGGACGTCGAGGGGCTTAACGGTGTGGACGTTGAGGACGCGTGTTTCGAGGCCGAAGTCTTTTTTCAACATCCAGGCAGCACGCATGGCCTCGGCGACCATGGGGCCGCAGGCGACGATGGCGGCGTCCTCGTTTTCATTGGCGTAGTTGTTGGAGCGGAAGGTCTGAAAGGCGTCGCGGAAGCGGGGTTCCTCGCGGCGGAAGCGGATGACGTTGGCGGTGCCGAATTGCCAGGGCGTGTCGTCGGAGGTAACGACGGGGGTGGCTTCGCGGGCAAAACGGAGGTAGAGGGGGCCGACGAGGTCCAGCAGGCCGTGAAGAGTGGCGCGGAAGGTTTCCACGGAGTCGCAGGGGATGACGAGATTCATATTGGGGAGGATGCTCATCAGGGAGATTTCTTCGAGCGATTGATGGGTGGCGCCATCGGGGCCGACGGAAATGCCGCCGTGGGCGCCGGCGATTTTGACGTTGAGATTGGAGTAGCAGATGGTGGTGCGGATCTGGTCCCAGGCGCGGCCGGAGGCGAAAACGCCGTAAGTGCCGGTGACGGGGATGAGGCCGTCGCGAGCCAGGCCGGCGGCAACACCCATCATGTTCTGTTCGGCGATGCCGACGCTGAAGACGCGAGGCTTCCTTTCGGGGTGCTTGGCTTCGAAATCGGAGATGCGGATCGAGCCGGAGATATCGGCGTGGATGGTGACGACGCGCGGGTCTTCACCGGCCTGTTCGAGGCCGCGTCCGAAGCCCATGCGGGTCGGGTCCATTTCGACTTTCATGATGTCGCACACGTTCCACCAGTAGTCGTGGCTGAACTGCGGGATGGAGTCGCGGGTTTCGCGGGAAACGCGCCTGGCGTTTTCTGCGGCGCGGGCCAATAGCGCGGAAACACGATCCTCCGGCACGGCGGGCGTTTTCAGTTCTACCATCGCACGCTCGTACTGCTCCTTGTTGGGGGCGACGCCGTGCCAGGCGGCTTCGTTCTCCATGAAGGAGACGCCCTTGCCTTTCACCGTTCGGGCGAGGATGAGAGTAGGGCGATTCTGGGCGGCCTCGGCACAGGCGAATCCGGCGAGAATCTGCTCCATATCGTGACCGTCCACTTCCACGACGTTCCACCCAAAAGCGGAGTACTTGTGGGCGAGCGGGTCCACGTTCATGACCTCGCGCACCCAGCCATCGATCTGGAGCTGGTTCTTGTCAACGATCGCGCAGAGGTTATCGAGCTTGTAGTGGCCGGCGGCCATGGCCGCTTCCCAGATGTTTCCTTCCTGCTGCTCTCCATCCCCCATGATGCAGTACACGCGATGGGACACGCCGCGAAGCTTGGCCGCCAGGGCGTTGCCGACGGCGATGCCGAGTCCCTGGCCAAGCGAGCCGCTGCAGACCTCGACGCCGGGGAGCTTCTGGGAATTCGGGTGACCTTCGAAGGGCGAGCCGAGCTGGCGGAGGAGCACGACATCGTCGAGCGGGAAATAACCGGCGCGACCCAAAGCCACGTACAGCGCCGGAGCTTTGTGACCGGCGGACCAGAAGACGCGGTCGCGGTGGGGCCAGATGGGATCGTGGGGGTCGTGGTTGAGCACGCGCAGGTAGAGGGCCGCGGCAATGTCCATGATGGATAGCGTGCCGCCGGGATGGCCAGAGCCGGCAGCGAAGATGGCGGTCAGGTTGATGGCGCGCATCTCGGCAGCGGCGAGGCGGAGTTCATCGAGGCTGAGGCGGGGACCGCGTTGTTCACGGGTGGGGGTCATGGCGGAGTGCTCCTTTGGGCGAGATTGGGGGCGGCGACGCAGGCAGTGTGCGGATTGGCGCGGAGGCCGGCAAACACAGATCGGACGATTCGAGGACATCCTGGCGACCGGTAGGCGGAACAAGCCAAGCAGAATGAGCAGGTTGGAGTTTAGTGCGCAGGATTCCAGTGCCCGCCAGCGGCAGGCTGAAATGCGTCGGGATGGAACCGCCCGTTCGCACCTGGATAGAAATAAAGCAAGGGGCGGGCCAGAGCGAATAGCACCCACTTTGTGCCCAGGTGACGGCAGGCTGTGCTAGGAGGAAGATGCCGGGTCTGCGACCCGGCGCTACATGGGCTTCTTAAATTTGGCGTCGTCGATGGGGAGGTTGTGCTTGACCTCGGAGAGGGTGATGACGCTGGAGAACTGCGAGCTGACCTGACGGGTAGAAGATGCCGAGTCTGCGACCCGGCGCTACATGGGCTTCTTAAATTTGGCGTCGTCGATGGGGAGGTTGTGCTTGACCTCGGCGAGGGTGACAACGCTCGAGAATTGCGGGTTGACTTGGCGGATGGTGAAGGGCAGCTTGACGCCGTCCACCTCTTTGTAGTTGGAGAAGTACGTTTCGATCTTGATCGGGCCTGCGGGAGAATCGCGCTCGGAGACGGCGCGGACAAGCAGGCCGTTTTCGGCGTCAAACGAGAACAGGCGGGGCGAACCTTCAGCGGGGGCGGCCTCGACGACCCAGACATCGCGGTTGGTCACCTTGTCGGAACCCTTCCCGGACATCTTGGGGTAAAACTCGCGAAGCTTGATCGGGAGGTAAAAGCTGCCGAGCTTGGCGCTGGCGGTCTGCTCGGGGGTGTAGTCGTTGAGGCCGGCCTGCGGGTTATCGGTCCAGCCACGGGAGCCGTCCCAGGCGTTGCGGATGCTGCCGAAGCCTTCAATGTCAATGACGGTGAGGGTCAGGTTGGGCGCCTTGGCGTAGATTTCGATGCTGCCCGCAGCACCCTGGTCGGGAACTTCGAAGACGCCCTTAGAGACGCGGGAGTTAAGTTTTTCGAGTGCGGCGGCGCCACCGATGGCCGCGACGTATTTGTCGAGGATCTGATCAATCGTGGGAGCGGGGGTGGGCGCGGCGGGAGTGGCGGGGGCTTGAGCGAAAGAGGTAGCTGCAAAGAGTAAGCCGAGAATGGCGGCGGTGAGAATGCGCTTCATGAGAGGCTCCTTTGATGCGTACGGGTCACCGGCCGGTATGAGCCGCGGGCGGCCTTGACGGCGCGCTACAGGATACTACGGATCAGAAGAATAGAAGTAACACGACGGAATCGTGAGAAGGCGAGGGCGGGCAAGGAGGCCCGCCCCTACGAAGAGAGATTCTCCGAGTGAGGCCCCGCTACTTGGTGAGGCCGCGCTTGAAGGGGTGCTCGAAACTGAGGTAGAGGAAGATGCCCCATTGCGCCCGGCCGGTGGCGGGGATGTTGACGGGGAAGCCGATGCCGGGAACGATCTGAAGGCCGCTCGTGAAATTATGAGCCCAGCGGATGGCGGGGTTGAGGATGACGGTCTGCTCGCGACGGATGAGGCCGGGAGCAATCACGGCGGCTTCATTGAGGTAGAGCGTTTCGAGGAGAAGATTGGCGCGAGGGTGGACGAGCCAGACGAAGCTCTGGCCGAGATTAACGCTGTGGGAGCCGGCGCGGTCGCCGACTTCGTTCTTGGCGTGAGGGACGAGGGTGGCGCCGGCGTTGAGGTGGATGGCGAGTTTTTCTGTGGCGAGGACGCTGACGGGCAGGTTGAGCTGAACGCCGGTTGCGCCGACGCCGCGTCCGAAGCGCGAACGGCCTGAGGGTACGAGCAGGCTGACGCGCGGGGCCAAGGCGACGCGGGCGTCGCCATCGCCGACGAGTTGATAGCGCCAGTTGATGAGCATGTCACCGAAGCCGGTGCCCGAGCCAGGGAAATCGGGCGAGTTGGTGGCAGTGAGGGTGTAGCTGAACTGGTGGCGCGGGGCAGGGTTGATGGGCCACTCCTGCGTGAAGGAGTAAACCCATTGGCGCCCGACGTTGTTGCGAAAGAAGGCGTTGATGTGCTGGACGACGCCGTATTCCTGGTTGTAGGCCTCTTCGAGAAGAAAGCTGTTGTCGGCGATGCGCTCGGCGGGAGGGGGCATCTGCGGAACTGGAGCCGGTGAAGGGGGCTGCTGCGCGAATGCAGCGCGCGGCAGCATGAGAGCAAGGAGCAGTAGCGCGAGCTGGAGCACGAAGCAACCTCCCCCGAAGCAAGCGTGACGCGCAAAGGTTAAGGGCGCCTCACAGAGAATCGAAACGCTCACCAAACACCCGGGATCAGGCGAAAGCGGACGCGAGCAGCATAGTCTGCATAGCCTTCGAGTTCGGATTGCAGCAGGCGATCTTCGAGACGAGTGCGACGCAGTAAAATCGCCAGCAGGGACAGAATGGGCAGCAGGGCCCACCAGGAACCCAGGGCAACCGGAATTGCCGGGAAGAGCAAAAGCGCCACGGCGTAGCCGGGATGACGGACGAAGCGATACGGGCCGTCGGTGATGACGTGATGGCCGCGGTCGCGCTGGATGCGGGCGTCGGAGGAGAAGAAACGGTTGGTGGCCATGGCCCACATCCAGACCGTGAGGCCCAGGGCCACCACCACAAGCGCAGCCCAGTGGACGGCCGGGGGGACGCGGGACCAGTGGAAGCGGCCGGCGTCCAGTCCGGAAATCAGAAAACAGGCGAGCATGCAAAGTGCGGCCAGCTTCCGCATGTGCGGGTCTTTGCCGCCCGGGCCGGGCTTCATGCGCTCGCGGAGGAGCGTGGGGTCGTTGCGGTGGACCACTAGGACACCGGCCAGGCCGATGCCGAAAAACACCGTCAGGAAGGCCCAGAAGGCGGGGAGGTCCCAGCGGCCCGCGGCGCCGAACAGCAGAGCTGCCAACAGTGCGAACGCTAGAGCAAACCGCCCGAGTAGATTCAAAAACATGATGGGTTACCTCACACCGACAGGAACAGCCCGGTGACGTACATGACGGTCAGACCGGCAAGGAAGCCGGCGAGGTTGGCGGGAGTGAGAAGAGCAGGAGCAGCGCCGCGCTTCATTTGCGAGATGATCTCAATCACGACTTGAAAAACAGCGCCGGCGCCGATGGCGAGGAAAAGCACAGCCAGAACCGGTGAAGGAGCGAAGGCGCCAAGAGAGGTGCCGAAGATGGTCGGAAGGCCAGCGAGAGCGCCGAGCCAGAGGAGATGCAGCCAGGAGACAGCACCTTCGCCCTTTCCAAGACGCGAGCGAACAATCGGGGCGACCACGGCGACACCTTCGGTGAGGTTGTGAATCATGAAGCCGACGATAAGCAGCGCGCCAGTGGCGATCTCACCGAGAGCATAGGCGCCGCCAATGGCGAGGCCCTCGCCGAGGTTGTGAACGCCAATGCCAAAGGCGACCAAGTAAGCGAGAAGCAAGGGGGAGCTGCCTTGCTGCTGAATGCCCGCGCGGCGGCGTTCGAGATAGCGCGTCAGCGTGAACAGGCCCAGCAGGCTGATGGAAAGGCCGATGAGAATTAACGCCACGCCCTGAAAGGGGCCGGGGAGTTCGCCGGCCTGCTCAAAGCCGTCGTGGAGTGCGTCCACGCCGAGAAACACTAGAAGACCGATCGTGAGGCTGATGAGGAAGCCGTAGCTGCGTTCGCCGAGGTTGCGCAGAAAGGGCAGCCAGAGAATGCCGAGAAAAACAGGGATCACACCGACGTACACGCCCAGCATCGAGAAGGTCCAGAGGCTGTGTGCGGTGAAGAGCGGCGTGGCGGTGGCGACTTCGATCTTGTGGCTGAAGGGCAGGCCAGCAGCGGTGAAAAGGACAATTTCGTATGGCTCGCCTTCGGTCCAGGGATACGGGATGCGGACGCGGGCGGTGGCGAGGCGGGGGATGGTCGGCGAAGGCTCGACGGTGAATTCCCACGAGGCGCGGTTGAGCCAGCCGATCTGAACCTGGGAGAGGGTGACTTCCTTGGGGCCAACGTTGCGGACGTGGGCAACGATTTCGTCGGGGAGAAAGACAACGCGCTCGAAGGCGACCTGCTCGACCGGCGCGGGCGACTGAAAGCGAAGGCCGCCACTCGAGCGATAGAAGACGACGAGGAGCGCCACGAGCAAGACGAGCGGGGCAAGAAAGCTGAGCCAGATGAGCGGGCGCGACTTCACGGGCTACTTCCCTGCCCCGCGGTGGTGGGGCGCGGTCTTAGCGGTCGGGGGTGATGGGGCCGAGGCTTTCTTTTGTTTGGCGTCGCCATTGACGACGAACCAGCCCATGAGGCCGAGCTCCATGTGCTCAGAGAAGTGGCACTGGAACATGAATGGGCCAGGGTGGTCGTACTTGAATTCGAGGATGGCGCGCTCGGCGATGCCGAGGCTGACGACGTCGGTGAGCTCGGCGGACTTGAGGGCAGTGCCGGACCGGATGAGATCGAACATATTGCCGTGGATGTGCGGAGCCATCATCTCTTCGAAGAGGTTGACGACATACATGCGCACGGGCTCGCCCGTTTTCAGCTCGATGGGATGGTCGGCATACTGGAAGGCTTTGCCGTTCCAGGCGTAGAAATCGGCGTCGCCGTCGCGGTCGAGGTCGAAGGCGCTCATCACCATGGCCAACTCCTTCATCGGCGGGCGGCCCTGCTTGGGGTCAATGATCATCATCCCGTAGAGGCCGTTGTGAATGTGCTGGCTCGCCGGCATCGAGTGGCAGTGGTACGGAAAGACGCCGTAGGGGCGAGCGACGAATTCGTAGGTGTAGCTGCCGCCGGGGGGAACCATCTCGAAGACGCCGTCCATGTCCGCGGGATGAATGCCGTGGAAGTGGATGGTGTGCGGGACGGAGCCGCGATTGACGAGCTTGATGCGCATCAGGTCGCCTTCGCGGCCGCGAATAATGGGGCCGGGGATGGAGCCGTTGAAGGTCCAGGACGGAACGCGGATGCCGGGAGCGACTTCGTGTTCGACGTCCTGGACCACGAGCTCGTACTCGTGAACCGGCTGGCTCGTGGGCGGTGGAGGAACGGGGTTGTAAACCTGGTCGGAAGCGAGGCGCCTTTCCGGATAGACGTACTGAAAGGTGTCACTTCCGAGGGTGGGCGGGCGGTGGTGGCTCATGGGGTGAGACTGGGCTGCGGCGCGGACGGAAGTGGAGGGGCGTCCCCAGTGCCAGGCAGCGACCGCCCCGAGAGAAATCAATAGCAGGAGCGCAAGGATTGCCCATCGGTCTGCGCGCGGTGTGATCATAAAACCCTCCCATGTTAACCGTGGTTAACATCACAGAATAATTGATATTAAGCTGTCAAGTCAAGCGGAGTTTCCAGGACGGCAAGGGGAAAGGGGTGATGGAAAGTAGATCCCTCGCCCCGACAAGAAACGGCGAGGCTCGGATTGACAAGACAACAGTCAGGAGCGGAGGCGGTCGAGGGCGCGGGAGAGGATGGAGGAGAGGGCGGAGAGGTCAGCGACGCTGCCCTGAGCGAAGTCGCGGGTGCCGCCTCCCTTCCCTGCGCCGGCGAGACATTCTTTGAGCAGGGCGTTCATGTCGGCGTGGAGGCCGGCGGACTGGGCAAAGACGATGTGGCCGCCGGAGCGCGAGCCGAGAAGGACTTGTACTTTCGCTTCAGCGGCGAGCTTGGAGGCGAGGAGGCGGAGGTAATCAGGATCGGCTTCGTCGAAGATGCGCTGGACGACGCGAGGCGTGCCGGGTTTGCCCGGGCGGAGCTCGGTGGCGAGAAGCAAGAGGGCTTCGACGCCGGCGAGGTACTCGACGAGGCGCTGGCGCGCTCGATGGCTGGTCTGACGCTCTTCGAGGGCGCGCTGAAGCATGGCCGGGAGTTCGGGCTGGCCGCAACTTAACAAGCGCGCGGATTCAGCGAGCAGAGTCTGATCGGCGCGAGCGGCGCGGACTGCGCGGGTGCCACAGACGAATTCGACGCGCCAGTTCTGCTTCACCTTTTCGCACTTGCGGAGGAGCAACGAGCCAATCTGTCCGGTGCGGGCGACGTGAGTGCCGCCGCAGGGCTGGCGGTCGTAGCTTTCAATTTCGAGGACGCGGATGGGGCCATCGCGTTCGACGGCTTTGCGGACGCCGAGGGAGGCCAGCTCGGCGGCGGTGCAGAGGCGGATCGCGACGGGGCGGTCGTCGGAGATGATTTCGTTGGCCCGGAGCTCGACCTTCTCAAGCTGGGCGGGAGAGATGGCCGGAGCGGCGAGGTCTATCGTGGAGACGTCACGGCCGAGATGGAAGGAAACGGTGGGCCAGTTCTGAAGCTCGATAAACACGGCGGAGAGAAGATGTTGGCCGGTGTGCTGCTGCATGTGGTCGAAACGGCGAGGCCAGTCGATGGCGGCGTGGGTGCGGCCAGGAGTGAAAGGCATGTCGGTGACGTGGACGATGGCGCCGTCGTCGCGCTCGAAGACGTCGAGGACGGAGGCGAGGGAGAGTTTGCCGGTGTCGTGCGGCTGGCCGCCGGAGGTGGGATAGAAGGCGGTGCGGTCGAGCACGACGTGGAAGCGTTGCTCGCCGCTTGCGCCGGGGGCCGGCTCGGAGGAGACAACGACGGCGTCGAATTCGCGCAGGAAGGAGTCGGAGTAGTAGAGACGCTCGGTCATGGACAGCGATTGCGGCATGGACGCTGCGTTACGGGAGGGCACGCTCCCAAGCTTCGGAGTATTTATAGCCGGTGCCGGTGTTGAAGAGTACAACGGAGTCTCCGGGGCGAAGCCATTTTTGCGCCACGAGTTTCCTTGCGGCTACGAGGGTGGCAGCGCCTTCGGGAGCGACGAAAAGACCTTCCAGAGCGGCGAGCTCGCGGGCAGCGGCGAGCATTTCGTCGTCGGTGGCGGAGACAGCGATGCCGCGGCTTTCGCGGAGAGCGTTGAGGACGAGGAAATCGCCCAGCGCCTTAGGGACGCGCAGGCCGGAGGCGATGGTGGCGGCGCCGTCCCAGAACTCGGAGGCAGTGGCGTTTTGCTCGAAGGCTTTGACGATGGGGGCGCAGCCGGAGGCCTGCACGACGACCATGCGCGGGCGTTCGCGGCCGATCCAGCCGAGGGCCTGCATTTCGTCGAAGGCTTTCCACATGCCGATCAGGCCGACGCCGCCGCCGGTGGGATAGATGATGACGTCAGGGAGGCGGCCGTCGAACTGCTCGAAAAGTTCGTAGGCCATGGTCTTCTTGCCTTCGATGCGATACGGCTCCTTGAGCGTGGAGACGTCGAACCAGCCTTCGGCGGACTTGTGCTCCGCGACATATTTTCCGCAGTCGGAAATGAGGCCGGGGATCTTGCGAACGTCGGCGCCAAAGGCACGGCACTCGAGGACGTTGGCTGCAGGCGTGTCGGCGGGCATGACGATGACGCTGCGGAGGCCGGCGCTTGCGGCATAGGCGGCGAGTGCGCCGCCGGCATTGCCGGCAGTGGGGATGGCCAGAGTCTGCGCGCCGAGGTTTTTTGCGACGGTGACGGCGGCGGAAAGGCCGCGGGCTTTGAAGGAGCCGGTGGGGTTGAGGCCTTCGTCTTTGATAAAGAGCTTCTCGAGGCCGACGCTGGCGCCGGAGCGGCGGGCGTGGAGAAGAGGGGTCATGCCTTCGCCGAGAGACACGTATGGTGGCGGCGGAAGTACTTCGGAGTAGCGCCACATGCTGGTGGGGCGCTCTGCGAGGGCGGCGCGGGTGAGGGTGCGGGCGGCGGCGCGGAGGTCGTAACGGGCGAGAAGAGGTTTGCCGCAGGAGCAAAGATTTTGGAGCCGGGTGTGGGAGTGCTGCTTGGCGCAGGCGGAGCATTCGAGATGGGTGAGGGTGCTGGGCATCGAGGGCGCGAGTTTAGCATACGCGAAGGTGGCGGGTGACAGGCGGCAGGTGGCAGGTCGTGGTAAGCTGCGCGGCGCTCGGAGAAACCCCCGCGCCTGAACGCGCGGGCTACAGGATGCGGAAGGAGAACGCAATGGGAGTGATTAAGCGAGCGGTGGTGGCAATCGTGAAGGTGGTCGGGGCGCTGGTGTTGGTGGGGAGTGCGGCGGCGCAGACGACGGTGATACGCGCGGGGAATTTGGTGGACCCGGCGACGGGGACGGTGAAAAAGGACCAGACGATTGTCGTCAAGGACGGGAAGATTACGGCGATTGGTACGCAGGGGTCGACGCCGGCGGATGCGATGGTGATTGACCTGTCGAAGGCGTGGGTGATGCCCGGGTTGATGGACGCGCACACGCACCTGACGCTGGGGATGGACCCGGCGGCGCCGGAGCTGGAGGTTGGTTATCTGAAGGAGTCCACCGGCTGGCGACTGCTGCGCGGGGTGAGGAACGCACGAGAGATGCTGGAGGCCGGGTTCACGACGGTGCGGGACGTGGGGAATGCGGCAAACTACGCGGACACAGATCTGCGAAAGGCGATCGAGAAGGGATGGTTCCCCGGGCCGACGATCCTAAATGCGGGAAAGATCATTGCGCCGTTCGGCGGCCAGTCGCACAACATCGCGCCGGAGCAGGGGCGGTTTTGGGCCTTCGAGTACATTGATGCGGACACGCCGGACGAAGTGCGCAAGGCGGTGCGGCAGAACATCTACTACGGCGCAAACACGATCAAGCTGGTGACCGACAACAGCGCGTTTTACTCGACGGCGGAGGAAGTGCGGGCGGCGGTGGAGGAGGCGCACCGGGCGGGGATGATTGTCGGCGTGCACGTGATCCGCAGCGACGCGGCGCGGGCGGTTGTCGAAGCCGGGCCGGAGAGCATCGAGCACGGGTTCGATTTGAATGATGAGGTGCTGAAGCTGATGAAGTCGAAGGGCGTGGTGCTGGTGGGGACGGATTTTCCGTTGGCGCACCTGAAGATCATGGGGACCGGAGGGGGTATCCTGCCTCCGCCGGAACAGACGGCGGCAATGATCGTGGACCGGCTGAAACGAGCGAACCAGATCGGCGTGAAGATGGCGTTTGGCAGCGACGTGGTGCTCGATTTGCCGGGAAAGACGAGGGCTGAGATGGTGATGGACTACCTGGACGTGTGGCTGGCGGCGGGCGTGTCGGCCCCGGATATTTTGAAGGCGATGACGACGAATGCGGCGGAGCTTTTCCAGTGGAAAGGCAAGCGCGGGGCAATCGCGGTCGGAGAGGCCGCGGATATTATCGCCACGCCGGAGAATCCGTTGGGGGACATAAAGGCACTGAAGAAAGTCAGTTTTGTGATGAAGGATGGGAAGGTGGTCAAGAAATAATTGTCGGCCCAGTTCAACACGCCAACACGACGGAACTCCACCTTTGCGTCTAAAGCGTTTCCATGACTTGTTCAACGGTAAGGCCGAGGTCATCGATGATGCCGGACAGCGTCTTCGGCTTCAAATCGCGGCCCGCATGAACGGGGATAACCACACGGGTGCGGTCGGATGAGCGGCGATAGACGGCATGGCTGCCCTTCTGACGGTCGAAGAAAAAGCCCAGCTTTTCCGCCACGCGGATCACCTCGCGAGCGCGGACGACGGGAAGCTTGGGCGTGATTGACTGGAACTAAGCGGCGACGTTGACGCGGCCAATGAGGATGTCTTCGGGCGGGATGGGCTCCCCGTGAGCCTTGAGACTTTCGAGGTAAGCGGCGATCGCTTCCTCAATGTTCTGCTGGGCCTGGTCAAGAGTATCGCCCTGCGAATGACAGCCCTTCAGAGCCGGGCAGAAGACGTGGTATCCCCCATCAGGCTCTCGCTCAAGAATCACTGTATATTGGAAGGAAGCCACCGGTTCACCTCGCTCTGATTCCACCACTGGCGCCTGCTAGAATGTTGGAATGGGTGTGCGGCTGATAGCGATAGATATTGACGGGACGCTGCTGGACAGCCGTTGGGAGGTGCCGGAGGCGAACCGGGAGGCGATTGTGCGGGCGGTGGAGCGCGGGATCGAAGTGGCGCTGGTGACGGGGAGGCGGTTCGACTTTGCGCTGCCGATTGCGAAGCAGATCCCCTGCCCGCTGACGATGGTGGTCAACAACGGAGCGGTGATTAAAACGAAAGATGGGGAGACTGTGCTGCGGCACCTGCTGCCGCGCGGGGTGGCACGGCGGGTGCTGGAGGCGACGCCGGAGTTCCGGGCGGGCGCGGCGGTGGTGTTTGACCGGCCGCGGGAGAACCAGATTGTCTATGAGCAGATTGACTGGGAAGACCCCGGTCGGAAGAGCTATTTCCAACGAAACCGGGAGTACATCGCGCAGTGCGCGCCGCTCGAGGAGTGTCTGACGGAAGACCCGATCCAGGTGATGTACAGCGGGCCGGTGGCGCGAATGCGCGAGGTGGAGGCGGCGCTGCGGCGGTTGGACGGCCGAGGGGAGTATGCGCTGGCGGTGACGGAGTACGAAGAGCGGAACTTTGGGTTGGTGGACGTGATCCATCCGGCGTGCTCGAAGGGAGCGGCGCTGCGGGAGTTGGCGCGGATGCGCGGTTATGCGCGGGGCGAAGTGATGGCCATCGGAGACAACTTGAACGATAAGGAGATGCTCGAGTTTGCGGGTGTGCCGGTGGTGATGGCGAATAGCGTGCCGGGGTTAAAGGGGTTGGGATGGGCGGAGACGGGAACGAACGATGAAGCGGGGGTGGCGGAGGCCATTGAGAAATACGCGCTGAAGAATTAGCCACAGAGGCACAGAGGCACAGGGGTCGAGAGGTCGGGAGATGCTAGAGGCGGAGGGATTCTTCGGCCCGACAAGAAACGCCGGGCCTCAGAATGACAGGAACGGGAAGCTAAGGCGATGCGTAGAGCGAGTCTAGTTGTGGTGGTGACAGTGGTGCTGCTGGCTGCGGGGGCGGCGAGGGCGGAGTATGTCGTGTTGAAGAGCGGGCAGCGGCTGAGGATTACCGGCTATGAGCGGCTGGGGGCGATAGTGCGGCTGCAGGTGGCGGGAGGAAGCATCCAGGTGCCGGCGGCGGAGGTGGTGGCGATTGAACCGGAGGACTACTTCCCTGCCCCGGCGAAGGAGCGGCTGGACGTGCCGTTTGCGGAATTGATCCGAGCGGCGGCGGAGAAACACGGCGTTGAGGCGCAGTTGATTGCGAGCGTGATTGCGGTGGAGTCGAACTTCAACCCGCGGGCGGTGTCGCGGAAACAGGCGCAGGGGCTGATGCAGTTGATGCCGGAAACGGCAGCGCGGTTTGCGGTGACGAACGTGTTTGACCCGGCGCAGAACATCGAGGCAGGGACGCGGTACTTGAAGGAGCTGCTCGAACGGTACCGGCAGGACTTGCGGCTGGCGCTGGCGGCGTATAACGCGGGGCCGGAAAGAGTCGGGCAGTATCAGGGAGTGCCGCCGTACCGGGAGACAAGAAGCTATGTTAGAAAGGTGACTCAGGCGGTGGAGAGGAACAAAAGAAAGATTTCAACGCAGAGGACGCAGAGGGTCGCAGAGGGCACGGAGAAGAGAGAGTAGGGTTTAGGGATTTGGGTTGGGCGGACGGTTGAGGGGCTGTAGCGGGGCGCCAGGTTGGGGCGGCTGGCCGCCGGGCTGGATGGGCTGGCCGGTGGCGGGAGCATCTTTGGTGGGGTCCCACATGAATTCCCACTCGATGTAGGTCTTTCCCTTTTCATAAATGCGGAGCGAGGGACGGTTGACCTTGCTAGCCACGCCGATGATGCTGCCGCCGAAGACTTTTCCGGTGAGTGTATCGGGCGGGATGACCGGAGTCTGTTCCTTGTCGGGCTGGTCGTCGGATTCGTCTTCCTGCTGCTTGGGCGGAGCACCACCGGGAGGACCGGCGGGAGGGTTGCCAGCCATGCCGGGGGGCCGGGGCACACCTCCGAAGCCCTGCGGGAGAAGCAGGTTCTGTCGCTTGAGACTGCCGATAAGCTGGCCGTTGGGGCCCATGTAAATGAAGCGCCAGGAGCCGTCCTCGCGGTTCATGGGGTCTTTGTAAGCCTGGCGGAGATAGCGGAGGCCGTTCTTCGGCTCGACGAGGTCTTCGACGTTTTGTGGGAAGCGGCCGTTCTTGCGGTAGTAGAGACGGACGGAGCGCGCGTATTGCTCGCCGCGCCATACCAGCTCAGCTTCTTTTTCGCGGCGGCCCTGGTTGAGGATAGGTGGAGTGGCAGCGGCGACGGCAATCAGCATCAGGGCACAGAGGAAGACGACGGTGAGCAGGACGTAGCCGGAGTGGCGGCGGGAGGAAAGAGAAGAGGGATCCTTCGTCCCGGCACGGACGAGACTCTGGATGACACCAGCGCGGGTTGGAGTGGAGAGGCTCATGCGATCGGGGGAGCCTCCTCGATCTGGACGGTGGCGCGGCGGCCGGAGGCGAGCTCTTCGACTTCGGCGGAGTTGTTGGTGATGCGGAGGACGCGGAAGCGGTTCTGGAGGGTTTCACCTTCGGCGGCGATGAAGATGTCCTCGCCATTCTGGAAGAAGCCGCGGCGATTACCGGAGGGCAGGTTCATGACGTAGCCGAAAAAGCGGTACGGCAGGACGAGGGGCGGCGGGCCGGGCGGAGGGTCAGGCGGTAGATTGGGGTCGCGAACGGGAATGGCGGGCATGGCGGGCTGGCGCGGGGCGCGGTAAACGAAGATATTGTCGTGGCGGCCGGAGTACTTGAAGTCGCGGATGCGCTGGAGGAGATAGCCCTTGAGAGCGGGGCTATCGACGTCGAGGGGCATGAAGGGGGCATCGCTGGCCTGGATGCCGAGGAGCTGAGGAGCGCGGCCCCAGTTGAGATAGAGGACGACGGCAAAGATGGCCAGCAGTGCGGCGAGCAGGATGAGTTTGACGCGGTTGGACATGGTCAGGAGCGGAAGTAGGTCCGCAACTGCAAATTCAATTTTAAGCTGCCGCCGGTGCTCGAAGCCAGCTGCAGGCTATCGAGGACGTAAAAGTTGTCGGAGCGCTCGAGGCCATGAATGAAGCTGACCAGGCTGGGGTAGTCACCTTCGACGGTGGCGGCGACGACGACTTCGACGACGCCGCGGGCGCCAACATCGCGCTGCCGGAAAGTGACAGCGGTGGCGCGCAGGCCGGAGCGCTTGGAGATTTCGCCGAGATCGCCGACCACGGACGAATAACCGCTGGAGGTTTCGCGCAGCTCTTTGGCGAAAAAGTCGGCGGAATCGCCCTGAACTTTGGCCAGCTCGGAGCGGATGGCGGTGGCGCGCTCGACGTCGGCGCGGAAGAGACTGTACTGGCGCTCGAGGCGTTTGCGCTCTTGTTCCTGAGTCTGCGGGTTAGCGGCCGAGGAGCGCCAGTTAATGAAGATGAGGGCGAGGTCCAGCACGAGGACGACGACGATTGTCCAGCGGACCGCGTGTTTCCAGCCTCGGATGCGGATGGACATCTACGTTGTGACGTACCAGGCGAGCAACTCGAGCTGCACCTGGTCGGCCTCTCCTTGCCTCACCGGCCGGGTCTCGGCCAGGAGTTGAATGCGCGAGAAGGTTTTGGAGGCCTCGAGGGCGCGAAGAAACTTGAGTTTAGCGTCGTCGTTGCTGGCACCGACGGTGAGCTTTACCTCGACGCGGCCGGCAGCCATCTTGGGCGAAATGCTGATCACGCGGACGCCCTCGGGAAGAATCTCTTCGAGGTCCATGAAAATTTTGGTCCAGGGGAAGCTGCGCTGCTCGATGAGGGTGTTGAGAAAGGCAGCGCGCTCGCGGAGACGGAGGTTGTCCGGGCGGTTGAAAAACTCCACGAGTTCGCGGCGACGGTCGGTGAGCTGGTTCATCTCGCTCTGGAGGCGGGCGATGTCGCGGCGCAGGGCGCGGTCGGCGCTCCAATCGCGATAGGCGCGGAAGCCGAGAACGGCCAGGGCGATGAAAGCCACGACGCCGAGGACAGACCAGCCGAGCAGGAAACGGCGGTTGTTTTCGAGCGGCGAGGTAGCGAGATTGAGGCGAACACGCATCGGTTATCCCCGCTTGAGCATCCAGCCGACCAGCGCATCGAGCTGGCGGTCGGCGAGCGGGCGGGCGTCGCCGGAAATGCGGCCTTCGGCTTCGGCGGCATGAAGGAGCGCGCTCACCGGGCAACGCAGCTCGGCTTCAAGGACCGGTCCGAACTCCTCGGCGCGGTCGAGGAGGCCGGCCAGGCGGACGGACTGAAGGCCTTCGCTCCAAGTGTCCTGGTAATAGGCAGAAATCGGATAGACCTCGTCGAGCAGGGCCTGCGGGGTGAGGCGAGCGGCGGTGACGGGCAAATCTGTACAGCGATAACCGCAAAGGATGGACTCACGCACGATAGCGGTGGTGAGAGTGGTGCCGGAAACGCGGGCCAGCAGGGTGGGGCGGCGGTCTTCCAGCAGAGGCAAGGCGGCAAGAGTGGAACTCATCACAACAACGGGAACCATGCCGGCGCCCTGCATCAGCAACTCGTACTCGCGGATGATGCGCAGGCGGGCCAGCGCGGTGACGATGTCCACGCCGTCTTCGCGGGGGGCCTGGCGCATGAAGGAGATGAGGGTCTCTTCGGGCTCGAAGGGAACGCTCTTTTTGAGCTTCCAGCGGAGCATAGGGATGGCTTCGTCGGCGGAGCGGGGGAAGCTGTCGAAATGCAGGACAAAGATTCGGATGACCGTGTCCGGGACGAGCAGAGCGACTTCCTGGCCGCGGGCGCGAAGCCGTCCGAAGACCTGAGAGACGGCGGCGCGGACGGCGGAAGCGTCAACGAGATTGGTCTCCACGGCCGAGGGAACAATGGCCCCATCGGGAAGCGGCTCGACGGCAAAACCATCGAGACTGTTGCCGCGGCGCGTCCAGCGGGCGGCGGCGACGTAGTGGGGAGCGATTTCGCAGGCCAGCAGGGGGTGCGGCAAGGCGTCCAGCCATTGCGCCATGCGACGCGCGAGGCTGCTGCGGAAGATGCCGTGTCCGACGCCGCTTATGGTAGGCATGGAGAAAATCCCGGAAAAACAAAATTCGTAACTCGAAACTCGAAACTCGTGATTCGTAAATCGAAATTCGAAGGAGAAAGACGCACTGGCTCGGCAATTCGCCCTGGGACAAAGCCCGGCGCTACAAAAATCTTACGGAGAAGAAATTGCCAATTTGAAATTTCAGATTTCAGATGGGAAGAAGGCCGGCTAAACCCGGCCCCCACAACGGCCGGACATTGCGGCGCTAAAGTATAGCGCGAAGATGGCGGGGTAACCCCGCCGCTACGAAGTCGAGCCTGGCGCGCACTACTCAATGAAGGTCACCTTGTTGATCTCGCGCAGCGTGGTGGCGCCGGCGCGGACTTTGGCGAGGCCGGAATCGCGGAGGAAGGTCATGCCCTCCTCGCGGGCGAGGCGCTTAATCTCGGACGTGGGCCTGCGATTGATGATCATCTCGCGGATGCGGTCGGAGAGATCAAGCAGCTCAGCAATGGCGACGCGGCCATGGTAGCCGGTGCCGGAGCACTCCAGGCAGCCGGCGCCTTCGACAAAGGTGACGCCGGCCCAGGCGGCCGGGTCGAGGCCGGCTTCGCGAAGGACGTCGGGCGGATACTTCACCGGGCGCTTGCAGTTTTCGCAAATGACGCGGACCAGGCGCTGGGCCAGGATGCAGTTCAGGGCGGAGACGAAATTGTACGGCTCGACGCCCATGTTGATGAAGCGGCCGATGACGTCGGTGACGTTGTTGGCGTGCACGGTGGTGAACACCAGGTGGCCGGTGAGCGCGGACTGGATGGCGATCTGGGCGGTCTCCTGGTCGCGAATTTCGCCGACCATGATCTTGTCGGGGTCGTGGCGAAGGATGGAGCGCAGGCCGCGGGCAAAGGTGAGGCCCTTTTTTTCGTTGACGGGGATCTGAGTGATGCCGCGGACCTGGTATTCGACCGGGTCTTCGATGGTGATGATCTTGTCTTCGTCGGTCTTGATCTCGTTGATGGCGGCGTAAAGGGTGGTGGTCTTGCCGGAGCCGGTGGGGCCGGTGACCAGAACCATGCCGTAAGGCTCGCGGATGTAGCGGCGGAGCTTGCGAATGTCGTCGTCGGAGAAACCGACGACATCGAGGGAGAGGTTGCGGAACTTTTCGGAGAGCGTCTCCTTGTCGAGGACGCGGAGGACGGCGTCTTCGCCGTGGATGGAAGGCATGATGGAGACGCGGAAGTCCACGTAGCGGCCCTTGTAGCGGACGCGGAAGCGGCCATCCTGGGGAACGCGGCGCTCGGCGATATCGAGCTCGCTCATGACCTTGATGCGGGAAAGGATGGTGGAGTGCCAGTCCTTGGCAATGGGGGTCATGGCGTACTGGAGGACGCCGTCAATGCGATATTTGACGACGACTTCGGTGTCGCGGGCTTCGATGTGGATGTCTGAAGCGCGGCGCTCGAGGGCGGTGAAGATGACGGTGTCCACCAAGCGGACGACGGGGCTGACAGCGGTGTCGCGGGTGAGTCGCTCGGCGGAGATGGTCTCGTCGGTTTCCTCTTCCTCGTGGACGACCTGAAGCGTGAATGCCTCAGTGGCCTGCTCGAGGACGCGCTGAGACTGCTCGGTGCGCTTTAAGAGGTCGGAGATTTGCGTGGCGGTGGCGACCTTGATGACCAGTTTTTTTCCGAGGAGCAAAGGCAGCTCGTCGCTGAGGAGGACCTGGCTGGGTTCGGCGACGGCAATCATCAGGGAGTTGTTCTGGGTCTCGAGGGGGACGAAATTGTAACGGAACATCAGGTCAGCCGGGATGCTGCGGAAGAGCTCCGGGTCGATGTGCTGGTCGAGGAGATTTTCGATGAAGGGGCAGCGGTAGCGCTCGGCCAGGCGGCGGGCGCGGTCGCGCTCGGAGTGCTCGTCGGTGATGATCTGGTGCTCGAGGTTGGGGTCCATGGTAGCCATTCTAGCCTCCCTGTGCAGTGCCGACGGAGAGGCTGAAGATCGGCAGGTAGAGCGAAATCAGAATGAAAGCAACGACGACGGCCATGACGGCGAGGATGGCCGGCTCGACGTAAGCGATGACGCGGGCGAGCTTGTGGTTAACCTCTTCCTCGTAGAACTCAGCGACGCTGGTGAGCATGGCAGCTAGGGAGCCCGACGCTTCGCCGACTTCGATCATCTCGAGGGCCAGTTCCGGGAAGAGTCGAGTGGCGGCAAGAGAGGCGTGCAGGGACTGGCCTTCGCGGACAGTCTCGGAAGCGCGGCCGACGGCCTGGGAGAGCAAGCGGCTTCCGGCAGCATCGGCTGAAGTGCTGAGAGCTGTGACCAGAGGAGTGCCGCCCGCCAGCAGAGTCGAGAGCGTGCGGAGGAACTGAGCGACCTGAGCTTTGAGCCAGATCTGGCCGAGAAACGGGACGCGGGGACGAAGGCGGTCGATGAACAGTCCGCCTGGAGCGCTGCGCGACCAGAGGTAGATAAAAAAGGCGGCCACGATCACAACCGGGCCGATGATGAAGATGTAGTTGCGCAGTGGGATGGCCACCGAGAGCATAAACTGGCTGAGAGGAGGCAGGGGCACGTTGAGCTCGGTGTAGAGCCGGGAGAACTGCGGGATGACGTAGGTGACCAAATAGGAGAGGACGATGACGACTGCAACAACCAGAATGGTCGGGTAGATGAGCGCGACTTTGAGCTTGTTGCGGAAGCCGGAAGTGACGCGCTGGTAGGCGATGTAGTAGTCGAGAACGCCGGGGAGGTTGCCGCTCCGTTCACCGGCCAGCACGGAGGTGACGTACACCTTGGGGAAGATGCCCTGCTGGGCCATGGCGTCGGAGAGGGCGGCGCCATTGCGGACGCGCTGGCGGACTTCGTCGAGCAAAGGGCGGAGACTGGGGGCGGCAGCACGCTCAGTGAGTAAGTCGAGAGCCTTGAGAATGGGCAGGCCGGCCTTGATGAGGGTGTTGAACTGCTGGTTGAAGATGAGAAAGTCGGCGCTTTTCAGGGCGCGGTCGGATCGCGGCGCAGTGAACTGAGAGAGCGCGCCCAGGCGGGGGCGGACGGAATAGACGAAGAGGCCGCGGTCGGCAAGCATCTGCCGGGCTTCGACGTCGGTCTGAGCGGTCTCCACCTGAGAGAAGACACGACCGCTGGCATCGGCCACTTTGCACACGTATTCGGCCATTAACGAGAGTGTACCTCAACTGGGGCGGGATGGAACACGCTAGGGGAGAGGGCATGTACTGGGTGGCAACTGTACGGGAGAACGGGCGGAGGGGGTGTAGGGTGTAGGGGGGAAAGAGGGAGACCAGAGAGGAGGCGGAGACGGCAGAAGCGTCAACTGGAGGGGGAGGGGAGAAATTCACAGAGAAAGACTTGCAGGCGGGGTGGAGGCTTCCGTACAATCTACGGGAATTCCCTAGCATGGATTCGCAAGGGGTGGGGTCCATCGCGAACAAGGAGAAAGAAATGAGCGCGAAGAGGATTTTGTCGATGGGGTGTGGCTGCCTGTTGATGTTGCTGCTGGCAACGGGCGCCTGGGGGCAGTCTGGCGGAACCGGGTCGGTGGAGGGAACGATCAGCGACCAGAAGGGTGGCGTGATCGCGGGCGCGACGGTGATGCTGAAGAATACGGCCACGGGCGCCAGCTTTACGGCGACGACGGGCGATGACGGACTCTTCCGGTTTCCGGTGCTGCCGGTGGGGACTTACGAATTGACGGCGGAGAAGAGTGGGTTCGCGAAGATCGCGCAGAAAGACCTGAAGGTGTATATCGGTGCGAAGCTGAACCTGCCGCTGGAACTGCCGGTGGCGGGGCAGGCGACGACGGTGGAGGTGACCGCGGAGACGCCGCTGGTGGAGACCACGCGGACCGATCAGGCGACGACCATCGGCGACACTGCCGTGGCCAACCTGCCCGTGCTGGGGCGGAACTTTATTGACTTCGCGCTGCTGACGCCGGGAGTGACGCGCGACCGGCGCGACGGAGACATCAGCTTCGGTGGCATGCGCGGGACGCTGAACTCGCTGGTGGTGGACGGGTCTGACAGCAACAACACATTTTTCGGTCAGACGACCGGGCGAACCGGGTCCGGGCGGGCGCCCTACCAGTTCAGCCAGGACGCGGTGGCAGAGTTCCAGGTGAACACGAGCTCGTACTCGGCTGAGTATGGGAAGGCCGGCGGAGCGGTAATCAACGTGGTGACGAAGTCGGGCTCGAATCAGTACCACGGGACGCTGTTTGAGTTTTACCGGGACACCTCGCTGAACGCCAACGACATCATCAACAAAACCCAGGGAGCCAGGAAGTCGCCCCTGCACTTCCACCAGTTTGGAGGAAACATCGGCGGACCGGTGATTAAGGACAAGCTGTTCTTCTTTTTCGATTACGACGGGCAAAGGAATACGCTGCCGAATTTTGTGTTCCTGCGACCAGGAACGCGTTCCTCGGATCCAACCATCGCGTCGTTCGAGCAAATAGCGCTCGATTATCTTACTCCAAGGGCTACCTCCTGGACACGGGCGCAGAACCAAAACGTGTACCTGGGCAAGATGGACTGGCGAATGTTCCAGAATCACATGTTGACCGGGCGGATTAACAGCCAGCGATTCACTGGCGCAAACTTCGAGAACGGGGGGAACCAGAACACGCTGGAGCACACCGGCGCATCGAAGGTGATCACGGACACGGTGTCGCTGACGCTGACCTCGTCGTTCACGAACAGCATGGTGAACGTGGGGCGGTTCACCTACCTGCGGGACAACGAACCCGGCTTGGCAAACAATGAGAATCCGGAGGCGACGGTGCGTGGGACTGCGGGGACAGCGCTGATTGTTGGTCGCAACTTCTTCAGCCCGCGGTTTACGAACATCAAGAGGTTCCAGTGGGGCGACACCCTGAGCTACGTGCGCGGCCGACATTCGTGGAAGTTCGGCGTGGATTTCATTCACGACACGATCGGGAATTTCTTCCCCGGAAACTTTTCGGGCAGCTTCACGTTTAACACGCTGGAAGCGTTCGGACGGAACCTCTCGGGAACCACACAGCGAGTGGGCGGGGATGTGAGCTTTTTGCAGGCGTTCGCCGGTACGGGCACGACGGGGCCGACGACCTCCCCGAATCTGTTGGACATCGGCTTTTTTGTGCAGGACGAATGGCGCGTCTCGCCGAACGTGACGTTTTCGGGCGGGCTGCGCTACGACGTGCAGCAAATCGCGCAGCCCAAGGTAACGAACCCGGCCGCGCTGGCCTTCGGGATCAACACAGGGCGGATCAACGAGGACACGAACAACGTTGGGCCGCGAATCGGCGTGGCGTGGAATGTGCTGGGGAACAGCAAACTGGTACTGCGCGGCGGGTACGGAATCTACTACGGGCGCACGCCCTCGATCATGATCGGGACGGCACATTCGAACAACGGAATCAACGTCCAGACGCAGACGTTTGCCGGCTCGAATGCGGCACAGCTACTGCTAATTCCGCGGTACCCAGCCAACCTCTGCGGAGCGCCGAGTCCGTCGCCAAGCTGTGCGCCGCCGACAGGAGGATCGTCGAGCGCGCCCATCATTTTCGTGTTCGAGCCTCAATATGTCGAGCCGTTCATCCAGCAGGTGAGCTTCGGAATGGAATACGAATTTGCGCGAGACTTTTCCGTCTCAGTGAGCTGGCTGGGGGTGCGGGGAACGCGGATCTACCGCACGAGGGACCTGAACCTGAACCCGGCGACTACGACCGCGACGATCAACGTACAAGGCGGAAGCCCGGTCTCATTCCAGGTGTACGGGGCGCGCCCGTTTGCCGGATTCAACCGAATCCAGCAGTTTGAGAGCACGTCGCGGGCGAACTACAACGGGCTGGCGGTGGAAGTGAAAAAACGGCTGAGCCATAACTTTCAGTTCCTGGCGTCGTACACGTTCAGCCACGCGCTGGACACCCGTCCCGACGCGACGGCGGTGGTTCCGGGCGGGTCGGACGACGCGAAGATCGTGCAGTACTCGACGAATCTGGCCAGCGATTACGGCTCGGGCGACAACGACCAGAGACACCGCTACGTGATGAGCGGGATCTGGCAACTGGACTACGCCAAGAACCTGAACGCCGTGGGCCGGGCGATTTTGGGCGGTTGGGAACTGAGTGGGATCTTCACGGCACAGACCGGGCAGCCGTATTCGGCTGGAGTGAGTGCCGACCTCAACCTGGACGGGAACAGCCGGAGCGACCGGTTCCCGGGCATCGGGCGGAATACGTTCCACTTGCCGAAGTACGTTTCGCTGGATCCGCGGGTGACGAAGAACATCCCGATCCATGAGACAGTGAAGTTCCAGTTCATTTTTGAAGCGTTCAACATTTTCAACCGGGCAAACGTGATTGCGGTGAACACGACGGCGTTCTCACGGTCCACCACGGCGACGGCTACGACATGCAGTTCGGTGGCGGCGCCGTGCCTGGTGCCGGTAGGGGCGTTCGGGACACCAGCGTCGTCGGTGTTTTCGCCGCTGACGCCACGGATCATTCAGTTGGCGGCGAAGATCGTGTTCTAAGGAAGTTTTCAGTACTCAGTTTTCAGTAGAATTCTGAG
>Ga0209109_10000337_pt1 | contig 24158 bp, 20 predicted proteins | sample Rifsed10ft2_FD_184004 | JGI IMG/M metagenome (GOLD analysis project Ga0209109, IMG submission 184004) | Soil microbial communities from Rifle, Colorado, USA - sediment 10ft 2 (version 2) | ecosystem: Environmental > Terrestrial > Deep subsurface > Rock core/Sediment | place: Rifle, Colorado... | reverse complement strand
TAACTAGTGACATTATCACTTTGCAACAACATCAATTTTATTTTTCATTGACATATCTTCTGATTTGTGATAAAACCAAACCAATGTTTTTTAAATACCTAGCCGCGCTAGTTTTAGTAACTGCCTTTCTATATGGTTGTGCAGGAAATCATGTATATAAATCCCAGTCTACATATTTGACTGGTTTTAGTTTTTATGACGCTCAAAAGAAAAAGGAGTTGGAAGGCGTTACCGAAGGTGATATTATTCATGTTGAACCTAGCCCATCGTTCAGTAAACAAAGCCCTTTTGCAAAGGAAATGCCTTCTGATTTCTTTCTTCTTAAGCCCTATACTGACACCTGGAAGGCATATTATTACTTTTTTCAAGTAAGAAAAAGGTTTCATGAGAATCTTCCCGGAATTATCCCTGAAAGCGAATTTGACATACCTGTAGTTTGGAATGATAAGGTTCAAGTTTTTCTAGTTTATTTTCAAAACTCTGGGCGCGATATATTTAGCGAATGGCTCTCCCGCTCGGGTAAATATATCCCAATGATGAAAGTGATTTTAGAATCCAAGAATATGCCCCCTGATCTTGTTTATCTTGCAATGATTGAAAGTGGATTTAATGTACGTGCTAGGTCACGAAAGGGAGCTGTCGGACCTTGGCAATTTATTGATTCTACAGCTAGGCGATACGGACTTAGGATTGATTCATGGGTTGATGAAAGGATGGACCCGGAAAAATCAACTCGAGCTGCTGCGGATTATCTCCAGGATCTTTATGTTATGTTTGAGTCGTGGGAGCTAGCTGCTGCTGGATATAACGCAGGTGAAAACAGAATAAAATCAGCAATTGAAACATATAGGGTTTCAGACTTTTGGGAGATCTCTGAATACACGCTCCCCGAAGAGACAAAAGATTATGTGCCAAAGCTTATTGCGGCATTGATAATTGCAAGGGATCTTGAGAAATACGGTTTTACTGGGATTGAGTACCAAGAACCTGAACCATTTGAAAAGGTGAGTGTTCCCCCTCAGCGAAGCCTTCGTGACATGGCAAGAATCGCAGCTATTAATTATGAAAGGTTAAGGGATCTTAATCCAAGCTTAATAATGAGTTCAACACCTCCTGGCTTTTCTTATGACCTCAATGTGCCTCTAGGGTTTGGAGCAATTGTAGCTTCAAAATACGATGAGATTAGCGCTTTAGAGATAGTGGTATTAAGATCCTATAAAAGCAATACAAACAAATACTACAAGGTTAGGCGAGGAGATACTCTTCAAAAGATAGCTTCGCGCTACGGGGTTGGCGTATCTACTTTAAAGAAGGCAAACGGAATGAAGGGGTCAATCATAAGAATAGGTCAGATAATAAAAATACCTGGTGCTTCAGGTAGTGCTTATGTCAGGGGTAAGGGTACCAAAGGTGTTAGAAACACGAGCAGTAGTGCGAAAGCGATATCGAAATCCACAACTCGGTATAAAGTTAAGAAGGGTGATACACTTCAAAAAATCGCAAATCGGTATGGTGTTGAACTTTCAAGCTTGATGGTGGCTAACAACAAAAATACTGCAAGCAACCTTAAAGCGGGGGAGATACTTCAAATACCGCAAAATGGAACTGTTCTTTTATCTTCAAATGGTGGAAAAGCATCTCAAAAATCGGATACTAAAAACGTTATTGACTACCGAGTTAAAAACGGGGATACGCTATATAAAATAGCAAGTAGGTATGATGTTTCAGTCTCCCAAATAAAAAGGTGGAATAATCTTAAATCAACGAAACTTATAGCGGGTGATAAAATAATGATTTATGCAGATTAAACCTGCTACCTTACAACAGGCATTAGAAAATCAGTAACTGTTATCCAAAGTTAACTCAATAAAAACCTCAGCGTATTTCATCTCAGTAAAACCGCTTGTGTTATGAAAGATAGCTTTATATGTATTCAGTCCGATTATTCCCTGAGTGTAGTCTTTATATGTGATCTGACTTTTAGAACGTTAACGAAGATTTTTTATTTTTAATCGAAGTTCTTATTCTTGACATCTTCTCTTTGTTTAATCACCATTAATTTAACACAATCAAGGGGTATCAAGATGGAATATGAAGCCGTAATCGGTCTTGAGGTTCACGCACAGCTTTTAACAGATTCCAAAATATTCTGCTCTTGCTCTACAAAATTTGGTGGCAAACCTAATACCCAAGTCTGTCCAATCTGCCTAGGAATGCCAGGCGTGTTACCTGTGTTAAATAAAAAGGCGCTAGAATATGCTATCCGTGCTGCACTAGCTGCAAACTGTGAAGTCTCACCTAAATCAAGATTCGCACGTAAAAACTATTTTTACCCTGACCTTCCAAAGGGATACCAAATCTCTCAATATGAAGAACCGCTTTCTACAGATGGTAGGCTTGAGATTAAATCGAATGGTTCAAATAAGAGGATTAGAATAAAAAGGATTCATCTTGAAGAAGATGCCGGGAAACTAATTCACGAGTACTCACAAAACTGGAGTTATGTAGACTTAAACCGCGCTGGAGTGCCTCTTATTGAGATCGTGAGCGAGCCTGATATTTCAAGCTCAGATGACGCTGTTACATATCTAAAAAAACTCCGCTCGATTCTCATGTATATCGGCGTGTGTGACGGAAATATGGAAGAGGGGAGTCTAAGGTGTGATGCCAATGTTTCAGTTCGACCTAAAGGTAGCAAGGATCTCGGAACCAAGGCTGAAGTAAAGAACGTTAACTCCTTTAAGTTTGTTCAAAAAGCGCTTGAATACGAGATTAGAAGGCAAATCTCAGTTCTAGAAAGCGGGGGAAGGGTTTTACAGGAAACCAGGCTATTCGATTCTAATCAGGGTGTTACATTCTCTATGAGGTCAAAAGAGGAGGCACATGATTATAGATATTTCCCTGATCCAGACCTGCTTCCTGTCTTTGTGGATGGGAAATGGGTTGAAGAGATAAGAGAATCGCTTCCTGAGCTACCCGATGTGAGACTTGAGAGGTTTATTAAAGAGTACGAGCTTCCCCCATACGATGCAGAAATTCTCACGGCATCGAAAGAGGTTGCGGAATATTTTGAAGAGTGCTTAAAGCACTATGACAAGCCAAAAACAGTAAGTAACTGGATAATGACCGACGTTTTGAGGGAGCTTAAAGGGGAAGAGGAAGGAATTAAAACATTTCCGGTCACACCTGAAAGGCTAACTGAACTCATAAAACTCATAGACGATGGCACCATAAGTGGCAAGATAGCAAAGGATGTTTTCTCCGAAATGGTTTCAACCAAGAAGGGGGCAGGGGAGATCGTTTCACAAAAGGGGATTAAACAGATTAGTGATCAAGCAGAGATTGAAGCTATTATCTCTCAGGTTATCGAAAAAAATCAGGATGAGGCATCTAGGTACAGAGCAGGTCAGGAAAAACTTATTGGTTTTTTTGTGGGTGAGGTTATGAAGGCTACACAGGGAAAGGCGAATCCAAAGTTAGTAAACGAAATACTTAGGAAAAAGCTTAAAGAAACCTGATCAAAATAAAATTCCAAATTACAAGCACCAAATCACAAACAAGTTTCAAGTACCAAATTCTAAATCACAAAGATTAAGATGTAGAATTTTAGATTTGCTTGGAATTTGTGATTTGGTAATTGGTACTTAATTTAGTACGGTATTAGGCTGCAAGCTTCTCTTTTTCTCCACCAAGGGCTTGTGAATGGAGTCTCTTGATCTCGTTCATAATGTGATCCTTCACCCAGGATACCCTTTCTGGTGAAGGGTGCCTCTCTCTCTCGAATTCAAGTGGAGGGCCAAACTTAAGTCTCACCTTTGCTGGTTTTATAATCTTTGTTTTTCTTCGGAGAGCCTCAAACGTACCACTTATTCCTACGGGTATTACAGGGAAACCCGTTGCAAGAGCAATTACGGCTACTCCTTCTTTTCCCTCTCCTATACCTCCATCTCTTGATCTCTGTCCTTCAGGAAATATCCCAAAAAGACCTCCTTGACGAAGGACTCTTATCGTTTTTAATAATGCGGCTCTATCGTTTTCATCCCTTTTTACAGGAATGCAGTTTACGAGATCACACATTATTCGAAACATTAGATTTGAATTATAAACATCGGCAGCGGCTAGAAACACCACGGCTCTTCGTTTTGCGTATATTGAGGCTGCATTAATTATAAGACCATCAAGGTGAGAGAAATGATTTGCAGCTATGATAGCCGGTCCCTTCTCAGGAATATTGTGAGCATCAATGTACTCTGCTCCAAGGTAGCCTTTGAAAAATAGGTTGACAAAAACCGCTATCCAATAATTCCTATGAATAGGTTTAAGCTCTCTATTTGGATAGGGCCCTGGATTTATTAAATCCCTTCCTGTATTTCCTAATGCTTCTGCAATTAAAGTAATTCTATTCGACATTCTATCTGCTACTTCATTTTTGTATTAACGTAGATTACATTGTGCATTTTTCGGAGGAAAAAGCAAGTTAAACCTGTATGTCAATTGAAGTTGTACTTTACATTGAAAAAATCCTGAATCACATAATGAAAACCTTCTTAAGTTAATTTGACAACAATTTGTTTAAGATGTATTTTCACCTCCGAAATATGAAAGCGCTTCTTGTCTTAGAAGATGGAACTGTATTTGAAGGTGAGGGGTTTGGAGCTATTGGGGAAGCCTACGGTGAGGTAGTGTTTAATACATCAATTACAGGCTACCAGGAGGTTCTCACCGACCCTTCATATAATGGTCAGATCGTTGTTATGACTTATCCAGAGATTGGAAATTATGGGGTTAATCTAGAGGACGTAGAGTCAATAAGACCTTTTGTGAGAGGCTTTGTCGTAAATGAATATTGGTCTGTTCCAAGCAGCTGGCGTTCTTGTGAGAATTTGGGTTCTTATCTATCCAGGCATGGGATAGTCGGGATTGAAAGGATAGATACAAGGGAGCTTACAAGAAGAATTCGCACATATGGAGCGCAGCGCGGTGTTATATCAACAGTTGATATGGACCAAGAGAGCTTGTTAAGGAAGGTGCGTGCATCCCCTTCTATTGTAGGAATTGATCTCGCCACGGAAGTGAGCTGTACCGAACCCTACAGGTGGGTGACAGGAAGTGAGGGTTGGAGCCCGTATTATGATAAGCAAACAAAGCTCGAAAAACACTTCAGGGTTGTTGCCTACGACTTCGGCATAAAGCGGAATATCCTAAGAAGACTTGTAGATACTGGATGCGAAGTGTTGGTTGTTCCTTCTCGTACGCCACCTCATGAGGTTCTTTCCATGAATCCAGGTGGCATAGTTCTATCTAATGGTCCGGGCGACCCTGCTGCGGTTTCTTATGCAATCGAGAGTGTAAGGACACTAATCGGGAAGAAACCGATCTTTGGAATATGTCTTGGACATCAAATAGTTGGCTGGGCTCTTGGCGGAAGAACATTCAAGCTAAAGTTTGGTCATAGGGGCGCTAATCAACCCGTTAAGAATCTTCTTACAGGTAAGGTTGAAATTACATCACAGAACCATGGGTTTGCAGTGGATGCAGATTCTTTAGGTAGTAATGTTGAAATTACCCACGTAAATCTAAACGACAATACAGTTGAGGGATTAAGACACAAGGAATATCCACTTTTCTCAGTTCAGTACCATCCCGAAGCATCGCCCGGCCCTCATGACTCAGCCTATCTTTTTGATGAATTCTTAAGGCTGATGGAAGAGCGTGGTTAAGAATAGTAGGCGGTCGGCAGCGAGCAAGACTCGTTGCCAACCCTGTTAGATTATTACCTGTTTAATAATTCAAATATCATAATCCGGCATCAAACCCAGACAAGCCGTTCGACAAGCTCACGACAGGCTCGATGCAATCTAAGGTCGCGGCTAGAAGCCGCTCCTACAGATTTCTGGACGATATAAAAAGTCCCCCTAGTAGGAGCACCATCCCCTGGTGCGACTCAACTCTGAACGCAGTGAAGAGTTTGGCGAAGGAGACGAAGCGATCTGATACGAAGTGGCAATCCGAACCATATTATAATACTAGCAAATTGGCCTTATGTAGGATAATCTCTTTCACCCAAAATTAACTGAGGGAAATTTGGATTTGTTCGTAATAAATCATCATGATCTCTTTAGCTGAAGATAGATTTGAAAGGATAAGAAGAACGGCTGGACTTTTTCTTGCCCCTCTGATCTTTTTGATACTTTACTTTATTCCCATACCTTCTCTCACACCACAAGCGCACAGGCTTTTGAGCATAGTAGCCTTTACTGTTACATGTTGGATAACTGAGTGTATTCCACTTCCCATCGCCGCACTTTTGGGACCAACCCTTGCCATTATTTTTCAAGTAGATAGTGCTAAAGCTATTTATTCGCCATTTGCTGACCCAATTATAATTCTCCTACTTGGAAGCTTTATACTTGCAAAGGCAATGACTACCCAAGGCCTGGATCGCCGCTTTGCTTTTGACATTCTATCAATTAAGGCTTTCTCACGTACAGGCACAACACTATCGCTTGGAATCGGGCTTGTCTCATTCCTCGTCTCAATGTGGATAAGCAACGCTGCTACTACCGCAATGATGCTACCAATTGGACTTGGGATCCTAAGCGTCTTGAAATCAATTACGAATATAGAGAGTAAAGGCCTCGGAGCTCAGGAATATTCAACGGGGCTTATGCTAATTATCGCCTATTCGGCTTCGATCGGAGGTATCAGTACTCCAGTCGGAACCCCTCCAAACCTAATCACATTAGGAATGCTTGAGGAACTCGCAGGGATAGAGATAGATTTTCTAAAATGGATGTCAGTAGGCATTCCTATTGCACTAGTTATGTTTATATTTCTCTGGCTCAGGATATCTCTCACAACCCCTTTAGCAGTTAAGGATTTAAAAGGATTATCCTCCTTGATAAACGAACAAAAACAAATGCATGGTGAATGGAGGCAGGGAGAAATAAATGTTCTTATAGCCTTTATAATCGCAGTGGTTCTATGGTTATCACCCGGTTTTTTGGGAATCATTTTAGGAACAGATTCAGATGCTTATAAAATATATGATAGGGTGCTTCCAGAATACGTCGTGCCAGTCATATCAGCATTCTTGCTTTTTATACTTCCTACTAATTGGAAAGAAAGAGAGTTCACAATAACCATAAAAGAGGCGATGGGGATAGACTGGGGAACGCTTCTTATTTTCGGTGGCGGGCTTTCACTAGGAGCAATGATGTTTAAAACTGGGCTTGCTGAAGTGATAGGTAAGTCGCTTGTAGAGATTACAGGTGTAATGTCAGTTACCTCTATAGCGGCATTGGGACTTTTTCTCGCTGTTACACTTTCAGAGATCACATCAAACACAGCAACAGCGAATTTGCTTCTTCCCCTCATAATTGCGATTGCTATATCAGCAGGAATAAGCCCCGTCATCCCTGCACTTGCTGTTGGTATTGGAGCGAGTTTCGGTTTTATGCTCCCTGTTTCCACAGCCCCAAACGCTATTGTATATGGCTCAGGTCTTATTCCAATAACAAAGATGATTAAATACGGATTTCTACTCGATGTCGTGGGCTATGTTATCGTCCTTGCAGGGGTGTTGATTCTATGCCCACTTGTAGGTTTGAAATAAAGTTAAGAATTTCGTTGATAATAAAATAGTCAGTAAAAAAAGAACTGGGCATGGAACTTAAGAACTTAGGTAATACTGGTACCATGGTTCCAGAGATCGGGCTTGGTACCTGGAATTATAGCGGTGGGGTAGAGCCGCTTCGCAAGGGGGTCGAACTTGGTGCCTACCTTATTGATACTGCTGAAGGCTATTACACTGAAGGCGTAGTAGGCAAGGCTATCAAAGGCATCCGTGATATGGTGTTCGTTGCTACTAAGGTATCCGGCAGACATCTAGGTTATGATGATGTTCTAAGAGCTGCTGAAGGAAGCCTCCGTCTCCTAAATACGGATTACATTGATCTATATCAGATTCATTGGCCAAATTCACGCTTCCCAATTAAGGAAACCATTCGCGCTATGGAAAAACTTGTGGATTCTGGTTTGGTCAAATACATAGGGGTCAGTAATTTCTTAACCGATGAGCTAAAAGAGGCTCAGTCATTTTTGAGAAACTATCCAATCGTATCCAACCAGGTCTTGTATAATTTGAACAATCGGGAAATAGAGAGAGATTTGCTACCTTATTGCGAGAAACATCAAATAACTATTATCGCATATACGCCGTTGGATAATGGTAAGCTAACAAAAAATATTGGGTTTATAAGTAGCCATAAAACGAAGGTTCTTGAGCAGATAGCAAATGGGGTACAAAAAACCATAGCACAAGTGGCACTGAACTGGTGCACATCAAGACCAAATGTCATCGCTATCCCCAAATCTAACAGTCTAGCCCGAACCATAGAAAACTGCGATGCTTCGGGCTGGCGATTGTCCCAGGCGCAGATAGAGCTTTTGGACAAAGTTTTTTCTTAGAAAAGGAAAAGAGAACTATGAAGCAGTGCAGTGGTGTGGGATTTGAAACACTAAGCGAGTAAAATTTGTTGACAGAAAAGTATAATTCGTTTAGTAGTATTCAGAAGATAATCGGAAGCTTCCCCTTAGCAAAATTCGGTTCGATGTGAGATGTATTTTAATAAGGACATCAAGCTGACAAAAAAGTTGATTTACAGTACTAAAGCACAAATCAGGAGGAGACGATTATGAAAAGAAAAATTTTTATATATTCAAGTATCTGCATGGTACTTTTATTAATAATTCGTCTCACCACGGCCTGCAACGACGACGACAGCCCGGCAGATTCGTCGCCGACATCCGGATCCCCATTCGACCTTGATACTGCTCTTGAGCTTGGACGTCTCTCCTTACAAGCCTACCAAATGTTAACTGATTTTGAGCAAGGAAAAACCTTCACCCTGCCGTCGCCTTACCAGTTAGTGGTGCAAATCCTCACCCCCGAAGCATTTGAGGGAGAACCAATTCCGAGTGAGCCCATCCCAATTGCCTTCATTGCAAAGAATGATGACAACATCTATGTGGTGTTCAGGGGAACCAAGACAATCGTCGAATGGATTGACGATGCCATGTTTGCTCAAGTGCCTTACACCTTTGTTGATGACGGTGGGATGACTGAGCAGGGCTTCACAAATATCTACGGGACGATCCACGACTCGATCGTCAATGCTGTTAACAACTTAAGCAGCACAGGCACCTTCTCCAATCTATTCATCACTGGTCACAGTTTGGGTGCCGCTCTAGCCATTCTCGCAGTACCCGAACTGACTGAGAATACATCATTCAAGAACCCTATCATGTATAACTTTGCTGGTCCCAGAGTTGGTAATATCCATTTTGTGAATGAGCTTTACAATCCCTTAAATATTACGAGCTGGCGGGTCGTGAACACGAACGATGTGGTACCAACATTACCTCCAACTACTGTAATCATAATTGATCCACCAGGAGTTTTTTTCTATGAGCATGTCAATTCCGAAGAAGCGATTACTTTCGGCAACCCGATTTCAGGGCCGTTCGATTTCACGGATATCGAATTTAATCACAGTATGTGCAACTACTATAACACGCTTTGTAACATGACAAGTGACCCCGATACGTGCAAGGAGATGGCGGGCGGCGCGGATGGTTGTAATCCCCCATCCCAATGACTCTTGCACACAATAGAAAAAAATAATCCATCTACCCATTACGGATTGTGGAAAATCTGAAATCGCCAGGATTACATTAGAGCGTAAATTTTAAATCTCTTTGTACTAGATCAATTTAAATTGTGCCATTGGTGACTTATCCTTATCTTTACAACTTATATAGTTACTAAGTGCTGATTCATCAGTTTGTATATGGACAAGATGAGTTTTTCCCTCCTGCAGTGAAAGGAATTCAATTGTTGAGCTATCATTATCTTTATTTTTAGCCTCCTTCAAACGGAATGCTGAGATCTCCTTAATTCCTATCTGAATTCTTAAAAAGTATTCTGCCGCTTGAACCTCTTTGCTGTAACAAGAACCACCCCTATAATTTTCAAGATTAATATGTTGATTTCTACATTCTCCGATCAATTTAGCCACATCGCTATCCCTAAGTCTAACAGTGTTGAGAGGACAATAGAAAACTGCCTTGCTTCGGGCTGGCGGCTGTCCCAGAATCAGATACAACTTTTGGATGAAGCCTTTTCTTAAAAGAATGGAATAACTAGAAGATTGTGCCAAAATAGTAGCAGTTTAAGTTAAAATTATTAGTAAAGGAGGGCTTAATATGTCAACAAAACATGAGTTTTTACGGCGCGAATTCTTACATTTATCAGGTTTGACTTCTATCGGTGCTTTTCTATTGGGTCACAAGCTAACACCAGTGTCCTATGCCGCATCGGCGCCATTGCCTACTGACACAAGCGCTGACGCGGCTCTTCAAACATTGAAAGAAGGCAACCAGAGGTACGTATCTATGAAGCCCATACATCCTAACTTGAGTGTTGAGCGGCGTACAGAAGTTGCCAAAGGTCAAAAACCTTTCGCTATTATATTTGAGTGTGTGGACTCACGAGTTCCACCAGAACTCGTTTTTGACCGAGGACTCGGTGATTTGTTCGTGATTCGAACAGCCGGTCAAGCTTTAGATAAGGCCGCGCTAGGTAGTATTGAATTCGGAGTAGAAGAATACAACATACCTCTAGTTATGGTACTAGGCCATGAAAAGTGTGGTGCGGTAGAGGCTACTATTGAAGTTCTAGAAAAGAAAGCTCAAGCTCACGGTCAAATACGCACTTTGGTCGAACTCATCAAGCCAGCCGTTGAAAAGGTGAAAAACAAGCCTGGAGATTTGCTCGACAATGCTATTAGAGCTAACATTGCACTGGGTGTTGACAAGTTAAAAACCACGCCAATCCTGACTGAGCATCTAGAAAAGGGCAAGATTAAGATCGTCGGGGCGTATTATGATCTGGAGACTGGGGTCGTAGATATTACTGTCTCTTAAAACAATTCCTCGAATGCTAAAATCAGAGCTTTCTCAATATAATTTGATTTATAATGAATGGTCATAATTTTAAATCTCATTATAATCAACCAATCTATATTGTGCTATTGGTGATTTATCTTTATCTTTACAGCTAGTAAAGTTACTGATTGCTTTTTTATCCGTTTGGATATGAACAAGGTGTGTTTTTCCATTCGTTGGTGACAGAAATTCAATCATAGAGTTATCGCTGTCTTTATTTTTAGTCTCTTTCAACCGGAATGCAGAGATTTCCTTAATTCCTGTTTGCATTCTTAAAAAGTATTCTGCTGCCTGAACCTCATTGCTGTAACATGATCGGCCCCTATAGTTTTCAAGATAGATACGTTGGCTCTGATACTCCTTGATTAAATCATCCGCATCACTTTCCCTAACACGTCCGTAGTAAATACCATGGGGTAAACACAAAATATTAGCGGCAAATCTATGACCTCCAAGGTGCGTACACTGCCATGCCATGAATCCGCTCTCATACTTTAGCGCTTCCATATAAACTGGCACACCAAATTTACCGCAACATGTATCATGTGTACCGTGGGCGCATACTAAAATTAGAGGATCTTTTCTTAAAAAGGAGCTACCATCTAAAATTTTTGGAATATCAAACTCAAGAAGGTCTTCATAGTTGGACAAAGTAAATTCAAAGAGCCTAGGCTCTATCTCGTCTGAATCTCCAAGATAAAATTTAATTAAATCTGAAGATCTATCATGTCGTTTAATTAACTGTAAGCGTGAGTTTGGAGTTGATTCAAGATAATTTGAAAGATGTTTTTTTACATTTTCGGCAATATTGCAAGATTGGAAAGCCTTCTCAGCCCAAGCTTGTCTGTATTCAAGCAATAGCCAAACATCCACCCTAGGCACAGTTCCAAACATCTCCTCTTTGGCTTTAATTGAAAGCTCAGAACAGAAAAACTTGTGCATATCTTCTTTGTGCGTTCTAAAACCTTGGTTATTCAAAGGATTAAGATACTTCCTAAAGTTTGAAAGCATACCTAAGACCGCTTTAATTTGAAATCATGCTTTCAGAGACTGTGCTTGAAAGGATTAGCATTATTGACCTGCTTAGTTGTACTCATTACACTTGCTATAAAGCCAGAGAGCCCGATTTACATTTGCTCTTGTTTTAACCGGACAGTATTGTTCACAAATACTAATGGACACTAAATATTACAAGGAAATTTTTTAGTGCATTCAAAAGGAGTTGTCATTGCGAGCACTTCGTTAAACTCAGTGTAAACTCCGCGAAGCAATCTGGCACGAAGTGTCATTCCGAACGCAGTGAGGAATCTAAAACGGATTGCTTCGTCACTTTGTTCCTCGCAAAGACAATTCTTATTATGCATAGTTAACCAATCGAATTGGTATAACATCATCCATGGACTTGCTACCATTATATTATAGTGATGAAAGTTGAAATTATTAACAACCCTATTTCAATTTAGGATAAGCTAGCAAAAAATATCTATGCGATACTAACCAATTAATTTAAGGAGGAAGTATTATGAGAATCATATCGTTACCATTTATATTTTTTGCTGTCGGGATTTTAATAGTTTCTTGTGAATCTCCTAAAAGAGGTCAAGAAGATCAAAAGGATCTTAAAGAACTCCAGGGGACGTGGCAATTAATTTCTGGAGTGGTGGATGGCAAGGAACTTCCAGACGAGGAAGTTAAAAACACACAGATTATAATAAAGGACAACACCTTTGTGTTACCAAATGAATCTGGGGTTGGTACAAGCCCTAAAGGAACTTTTATAATCTATCCGAATGCAGATCCTAAACAGGTCAATTCGACCACGACAGATGGTCCAAATATTGGAAAAGTCTCACTGGGTATATATGAAGTTGAAGGCGACAATCAAAAAACCTGCTTCGGTCCACCCGGAGGATTTCGACCCACCGAATTTAGCTCTACACCCGGTAGTGGGAAAATCCTGCAGGTTTGGAAACGTGTAAACCCATGAACAGAGTTCTTCTTCGCCTAACGATGGCATTAGCAATATGCTACTGGAACTATTCCGCTTTATAAATTTTATAGAAATTAATCATTGTTATTAAAATTTTTGAAACTTGTTATAAATATCAAATTTTAAATTAGTCAACAAAAGATTTGACCCCAAACTCAAACTGTCATAACCGCTCAAGTTTTAGGTGGCACTATAGGATTGGAAGTGTTCGGGGTCAGGCATGCATATTGACCTAATTGAGGCTCATTCTTGACATCCTTTGCCGTAGACTTTATTATACAAATATATGAAAATACAACTTTAAGGAGAAAACACTATGCCTGTTGTGAAGATTGGGGTCAGCCGCCAGGTAGTTATTCCGAAAAAGATTCATGACGAGCTTGGACTTACATCAGGAGACTTTCTGGATGTTGAACTCAGGGAAGGCAAAATTATTTTAACTCCAAAGGCACTCGTGGATAAACAGATTGAGAAACGTCTGGCTGAGGGACTTGAGGACCTCAAGCAAGGTAGGACCTACGGGCCGTTTGATTCAGCTAAAGATATGATCCAATCACTTCGCGGCTCTAGGAGATCTAAAATGAGCAGAAGAGCTTAATGCGGCTCCAATATACCGAACGCTTCCGCCGAAGCTATGATAAGGCTCCAGCCCGTATCCAAATGGCCTTTGACAAACATGTTGCCCTTTTAGTTACTAATCTCCGTCACCCATCTCTCAGAGCCAAGAAGTACGATGAGGCTAGAGGAATCTGGCAAGCAAGGGTCAACGGCGGGTGGCGTTTTTACTTCACCATCGAAACCGATACCTACAAACTCATTGACATCATGCCTCATCCTAAGTAGCTTCCTTGAACCTGACAATCCTCAGTAGCCGATAACTTTCGGTGAACCAACCCCGTAAACTAAAAAAGTGTTCAGGGCATACAAATTGACTTTATTTCCTCACTGAATTAAAAGATGTGGAATGTGAGCAAGTATAATCCTTCAACATGGGGCATACCTACAGTTTTCTATCATAATAGGGGTTGCGTCCCCTTTTTAATTTAATCCGGTATCCATGAAAACCTGAAGGTTTCCGCTATATCACGCTTAACATTTGGAATCTACTTTTTTTAATGGTATTAAATTAAGATGTTCGTCTTCAATAACCACGTTTTTTGCAACTTTTAATTCATCCATAAGTCACGAGCAACACCAAAAGAGGGAGGTTCCTATGATAAACGCTGATCAAGCTCTACAAATATTAATGGAAGGAAACAAGCGATTTATGGCAGCAAAGCCTCTATATCCTAACCTAACACCCAAGCGACGTAAGGAACTATCTAAAGGTCAACAGCCTTTCGCAATAATCTTTGGGTGTGTTGACTCAAGAGTGCCGCCAGAGCTCGTTTTTGACCGTGGGTTGGGCGATTTGTTTGTCATCAGAACAGCAGGACAAGCCCTGGACGGCGCCGCTCTTTGTAGCATTGAATTTGGAGTCGAAAAGTTTAATATACCACTTGTGATGGTACTAGGACATGAAAAATGTGGCGCAGTATCCGCTACTATTGAAGTTGTTGAAAAAAAGGCTGTCGCTCATGGCCAAATCAACACCCTAGTTGAAATCATAAAGCCAGCAGTAGATAAAGTTATGGGACAGCCAGGTGATTTCCTTGAAAATTCTGTTAGGGCAAACATACAACTTACTGTTGACAAATTAAAGGCCTCGCCATTTCTATCGAAATACCTATACAAAGGCAAAATCAAGATCGTTGGGGCACGTTACGATCTGAATACCGGAGTGGTAGATATTATTATGCCGTGATACAAGGCAACGACGCAGAGGGATATCGTTTTTTTAATAAATATTTTAAGGATTCTAAGAACTCACTCATTTATCATGTTAACTTGATATGCGTTATTTTTCCTCTTTAGTAAATTCTTGAACCATCTTTTCAAACGATTTAATCCCCCTTGTCATTCTAGCAATACTAGAAATAATGTTGTTAATTTTAATGGGCAATTTTGTTTCTAAACGTTTTTTTTCTAATTTAGAAGCGGTCTTAAAACTAGTTTTTATTTTTCTTACAATATCCCCTAACATCAAGTCAAGGTTAAGTGGTGCTATCCATTTGCCAGAGATTTCGTACTCAAAGCGGTTAAGTGCTTCAATTCTTGACCTCAGGTTTTTCAATGATGCTCTTATACTCGGAGAAATCCCCATGCATTCTGTACAATGCTCACCCGACGAAGATGCTTTAATAAGAAGACTTAGAAACGCTTTTCCATCAATGAGCTCAAGTGGTTTACCTATGACAAACTTTACCGAGTCTTCTGTAAAGTTACTCGTTGTAATAACATATCCACTCTCTGCATTATCGGAAAGAACAAGATCATAAAACTTCTTTACCTCTTCTAAATCCACAGGTTTATTTTCCTTTCTACATTCAAACAAACTCCAAGACTTAACATGCCATCTGTGTTTTTCTGCTTTATGAGACTCGAGTAAGAAACTGTTAGATTTCTCAGGGCTTACTTTGTCGGACTCGAACACATCGTACCCGTGTTCTTCTAACACTTGTATTACCAAATCCTTAAAATCCTCTTTATTCATAGACCTTATGTAATCCAAAGATAAAAGGTATGGTTCAATTCTAATGTATTCACTTCGACAAAGAGAGCAGCGAGCAAATTTTATAGCAGATTTATCCGACATATTTCTTACTATAAATTAAAAAACGTGTTATAGAAAATCATAATTTATTTCTTGTTAAATCTAAAAGGCGATTAAAATCCTGTGTTTTAGTTAGTTCTGTTTAGAATATAAGGCTAAAAGAATGTTAACTGGAACATATAATGTCATACATTCTACGCTGGCCAGTATATTGGTCTGAAGTGACTTTGTACCAGAAGTAAACTTAATGGTTGGGCTTTTGTAATTTTTTTTGAAAGTATACTTGAGTATAATTTAAGTTTCTAAAAGTTAACAAAAAATACTATTGAATAAAGCATACAATGAACTATTTTGGAAACACGACGACCATTTAAATGCCTTTGGAAATCTTATTTTTGGGCTTGCGTCAGCAGAAGTAATTAAGAACTATTTAGATGCTTCAGCTATAGACAGGTAAATAATGTTTCACACTGTCATCTACATCCTGGCTTTTCTTTTGATCATGTCAAAGAGAAAACCGATCTCTTCAACCTTAAGAAGTTTTGCAATTGTAAAATAAAGTGCTACTGAAACTAAAACCGAGGCGAGAAATACTCCAATTTTTTCTAGGGAAATTCCGCTCTGAGACCAATCGTAGAAAGCTGAAATCTTCCAAGCTGAAACACCCATAATTAGTGATGCCAATGTTATTTTAAGAACTTGCATTAACGTCTTTTTTACTTCTATCTCTCCCATGCGTCTACTTAGGGCAAAAAAGAGAAGAAAAAAATTAAAAGTCGAAGAGATCGAGCTTGCAAGCGCAAGCCCTGTGTGCTTAAGCCCGAAAGTAAATCCTAGTATATATCCGAAGAAGGCGTTTACGATAAACGCTAGGAAGGCAATCTTTACAGGGCTCTTAGTATCCTGAATAGCATAAAAGGTAGGGGCGGTTATCCTTACTCCACCTACAGCCCAAAGCCCGACGGCATACCCAAGAAGTGCTTGTGATGTAAGAATAGTTGCTTCATACGAAAATTCACCTCTTTGATATAGCAGATTGCAGATGGGAACTCTAAGTGATATTAGACCTGTAAGTGCAGGGACCATCACAAAGAGCATAAGCCTTAGAGCAAATGAATAACTTGCTCTGAATCTCTCAAGCTCTCCTTTCGATGCTTGGGAAGAAAGATTAGGAAGTAGTGCAGTCGCAATTGATACTGCTACAATTCCTAGAGGGAACTCTATCAGCCTTTCTGAATAGTAAAGATAAGAGACAGTTCCTTCTGGAAGATTCGATGCGTACTGTGTACTTACAAGGATGTTTAAGTTATAAACAGCAACTCCAAAAAGCTGGGGAGCCATAAGAAGCGCTATTTGTTTTACTGCTGGGTGACGAAGATTTTTTCTAAATTGGTAAAGAAAACCTCTATTCCTTAGGAAAGGGATCTGGAATGCGACTTGAATAAATCCTCCTATCATTACCCCTATGGCGAGAGAGAAAATCGGAAGATCAAAGTTTTGCTGAATAAGTAATACTGTGCCAATGACCACAATATTAAAAATTACAGGTGAAAAAGCAGGTGCGAAAAAATGCTTTAGCGAGTTTAGAACCCCCATTGAAAGCGCAGTAAGAGAGGCAAAAAGGATATAAGGAAACATTATCCGGTTGAGATTTACGGCGAGATTAAAGATTTCACCTTTAAAACCTGAAGCAAAAAGTTTAATTATAAAGGGAGAAAGCAAAACCCCTACGAGTGAGACTAGAATTAGAACTATAAAAAGAAGTGTAAAAGTAATATCAGAAATTTTTTTAGCTTCCTCTTTACCTTTTTTCTCTAAATTTTCTGTAAATATTGGGATGAAGGAAACTGTGAGTGAGCCTTCGGCTAGGAGCCTTCTGAGAAGATTTGGAATTCTAAACGCAACATAAAATGCATCTGTCTCAGCTCTTGCGCCAAAGAAATAAGCTACCACCATATCCCTTGCATAGCCCATTATGCGGCTAAGAAGTGTAATAACCCCTACAATCCCGGCAGAACGAGTTATTTCCTCTTGATGTCTCATTGAGGCGTGTAGTTTATATCAAGACTAAAATCAATCAAGAAAAGAGGAGCTATGTCTTTTGGAATTAAAATTAGTAATATGAAGCACTGTAAGCATTAAAATTAATCAGGTAAGTTTCTAAACTTGTATCAGCAGAAAAACGATAAGGGGTATTTGTTTATGAGATATAGTCTCAGAGAAGAGTTGCCCGGTCTCTGGTTTTTGGACCTAAAAGTAGGTGGAGAAGAACAATATATCGGATCCTACATTATCGCATCTGGGAATGAGGTTGCTCTAGTGGAAGTGGGACCTTCAAGCACGGCTCTAAATGTAATCCACGCATTGGATGAAATAGGATTTCATCCTACGGATGTAAAATACCTCTTACCTACACACGTGCATCTTGATCACGCAGGTGCGTCCGGAACACTACTCAAGCACTTTCCAAATGCTTCTGTAATTGCTCATAAGAGAGGGGTCGTGCATCTAGCTGACCCTGAAGCAACTCTTTGGAAGGCATCAAAAGCGGTCCTGGGCTTTGTTGCGGATATCTACGGCAAACCCGAACCCGTACCAAATGAAAAAATAATTCCGGTTGAAGACAAAATGAGTCTTACTCTCGGAAAACTCACTTTTGAGATTATTCCAACACCAGGGCATGCAAGTCACCACGTCTGCTTTTTCTTTAATCCAGGAAAGGTAGTTTTTACAGGAGACGCTGTAGGGGCTTATCTTCCGAGTCTTGATATTACACTTCCTCAAACGCCACCCCCGTTTAGACTCGAAGCCACACTTAAGTCGATCGAGACCTTGATTTCACTCGAACCAAGAATAGGTGCTTATACCCATTTTGGTATTTCACCAGAAGCAAAAAGAAATTTTAAAAATCATTATAATCAACTTTTAATTTGGTATGAATGCGTAACTGAAGCTCTAAATAAAGGAATACCAAAAGATAGTATTCTGAATGTAATATCAGAGCGAGATAGTGATCTAAAAAGGTTTCTTACTAACTCAAAGAAACTAACCGGTTTAAAAAGAGGAGTCGAGGTAAGCCTCAAGGGATTTATTGAGCTAGCTATGACAGAGAAAATGAGAACTTAGATTTTTACCTCCTCAAATTCTATTTCATCTTTAAGATTTCTCAGTAGCTCTTTTACTTCATCAACGCGCTCATTTGTAGAAATAATTTTAATTAGTCCTTCTTTTGCATCTTCTGTTCTAGTCCATGCAAGATGAGAATAAGTCCCTATTATTGACTGAAAGTATACAGTGTTACTCGGATCTTTAAGTTTTACATATATAATCATTGCATATTCATTATAGAACAAACAATAAGCGAGTACTTTAAATCATCCTTTTTTCTAGTTTGTTATTGTCAGCAATCTTATTTATAAACATTAATCTTATTAAAAATTTTAAAATAACTAATGTGATTCCCTACCCAGTTAAGAAATTACTATGAATCAACACGATCGTATATACAATCTTGTATCTACCCGGAACACATTTCCATACCTAATATTATGTAAGGGGAAAATAAATTGTGTAATATACTAATTAGATACAATACATTTCAAAGATATCCATAAATATAACAGTAATCACAGCTTATAAATTTAATTTAAAGCCATTTCCGTTAGTCATTTATGTTCATCATATATCTTTTAAGGAATCATAACAATCATTCCGAGAAACATTATTTTTAAGCGGTAAGCTGCTATCACCAACAACTAGTTTAAAAATATAAATGTTGAAGTACCTTAGCTCTAATTTATAAAGTTTAATATGATTTGTATACTGTACTTACTTGAAATCACAGCCTAAATTGCTGACGAAGCCTATTGTAACTTTCCTCAAACATTAAAAAATTCAAAAATTTCAAAAACTTACTTGACAAACTTTATATGTTTTTATATAGTGGTTTAAAGTGGCATAAAGTGGCATAATTGATTATCACATGTTTAGAGGAAGATACGAACATACAATGACTGATAAGGGGCGCATAAGCGTACCTGCGAAGTTTAGAGATGTTCTAAACGATAAATATGGAGAAGAATCCCTTATCATAACGAATTTTGATAGATGCCTAATAGTTTACCCATTAAAAGAATGGAATGAAATAGAAAGAAGGGCTGCTGAGCTCCCACAATTCAAGCAGGAAGTAATTTCTTTTCTTAGGCACCTTATAGGAAATGCGGATGACTCTCCCATTGATGGCCAAGGAAGAATTCTTTTACCTCAATCACTTAGAAACCATGCCCAGATAAAACGTGACGTGGTAATGATTGGAATGCTTACCAAGTTTGAAATCTGGGCAAAAGAGATATGGGACGAAGAAGAATCAAAAAGGGCATACGAGGAGTTTAAGAGAAGCAGAGAAATACTATCGGCGCAAGGGTTATAAATGGAAATAGCATTAGACATGGAATATCCAATTCATAAACCTGTTATGGTAAGAGAGGCAATGAAATTCTTAAGGCCTCACTCTAACGGTATCTATGTAGATGCCACTCTCGGCCTGGGAGGCCACACCGAGGCTATCTTAGAGTATGCAAATTCGCATGCGAAGGTTATTGCACTTGATATCGATGATGAAGCGATTTCCGTTTCAAAAAACTACCTTTCAAGGTTCGAAACACAAATTAAATTTATAAATAAAAATTTCTCTCAAATTGATAAAGTCCTAGAATCTCTCTCTATTAACGAGGTAGACGGAATAGTCGCTGATTTAGGAATCTCATCATTTCAACTTGAGTCTAGCGGAAGGGGGTTTAGTTTTCAGAGGGATGAAAGGCTTGATATGCGTATGGATCCAGGACTTAGATTTACTGCGCACGATCTTGTCAATGAAATGGATGAAGAGGAGATCTCAAAGGTATTAAAAAACTATGGTGAAGAGAGATGGGCAAAAAAGATTGCGATAGAAATCTCAAAATCTCGCAGTAAAAAACCCATAGAGACAACCCTTGAGCTTGCTAATATAGTTTTAAATGCAATTCCAAAAAAATTCTATCCTCATGGACGCCATCCCGCTACCAAAACCTTTCAGGCACTCCGCATAGCTGTCAATAACGAGCTTGAGAATCTAGAAATATTCCTAAAAAAAGCCCCTTTATTTCTTAAGCCCGGTGGAAGAATAGTCATAATCTCTTTTCACTCACTAGAGGATAGATTAGTTAAAAATACGTTCAAGGGTCTTTCATCAGCATGCATATGCCCCCCAGAGTTGCCAAGATGTGGATGTGGTCGAAAGAGCATTCTTAAAAACCTTACACACTCGCCGCTGACCCCGAGTTTGGAAGAGATTAACGAAAATCCAAGAGCAAGAAGTGCAAAACTAAGAGCAGGAGAAAGGATTAGCTATGACTGAGAGTGGAAACATTAGAATAAAAGGAAAACCCAATTCCGATAAGACCTTTTTTTCACTTAGGCTATTCTTCCTTTGTCTTCTCGTAATTTGTATTGCCCTTTTGTATATACGCATTAAAGTCGAAACTATAAAATTCGGCTACGAGATTTCTGAAAACACAAAGAATGAACAACATTTGTTAAGAGGGAATCTTCTTCTCCAAGCTGAATGTATGGAACTAAAATCACCAGCAAGGATCGAAGGCATTGCTCGTGAGTCTGGTTTTAGATTTCCGACCCAAGATGACGTTATATTCGTTAAGGAGAAGACAGTCATAGGGGAGATAAGGTGAAAAAAACAAAAAACTCAAAGAGAATCTCCCTTGTAAGAGGTTTAGAGAAACCGGTATGGAAGGTTAGGTTAATAGGTGGATTAATCCTTGTCCTTTTTGCTGCCGTCTCTCTTAAAGCCCTCGAACTCCAGGTGCTTAACAGAGATAAGGCGCTCGATCTTGCAAGGAAACAACACTGGAAAAAGCTCACGCTTCTTCCTCGACGAGGTAAAATACTCGATTCAAAGAAAAAAGAACTAGCGGTAAACATAGAGGCTGAGTCAATCTACGTTCGTCCAAGGAATATCTTGGACCTTCCTGATTTTTCTAATAAGCTCTCCAAGCACCTTAATATGCCTCAAAAACAGATTTTAGCAATGCTGCTTACCGGAAAACCATTTATTTGGGTTAAAAGGGTTGCTAAACCTGAAGTAGTTGCTGAGATAAAAAAAGCAAACTTCGAAGGGGTAGGTTTTATAGAAGAGCCCAAGCGGGTTTATCCAAACAGTTATCTTGCCGGGCAAATTCTCGGATTTACCGATATTGATTCAAAGGGAATCGAAGGAATTGAATACTATCATGATGATTTTCTCGCAGGCACACCTGGAAAGATCATTGTTCAAAAAGACGCACGTGGGAAAGAGATCATAAGTAATTCAGTTGTTGTTGAAGAAAGTAAGACAGGGTTCGACATCTTTCTTACGATAGATTCCCAGATCCAGTACATAGTTGAAAAAGAACTCAAAGAGGGTGTTGAAAAGTCCTCCGCTGATAAAGGGATTGCAGTACTTATGAAATCTGAAACTGGAGAATTGCTAGCTATGGCATCCTACCCATTTTTTGATCCAAATAAGATTGATAGGAATTCACAAGAAAATAGAAAAAACCTCCCGATGTGGTATTCGTTTGAGCCCGGTTCCATTATGAAGGGCTTTCTTGCCGCTGCAGCACTCGAAGAAAAAAAGGTAACTTCAAGTTCAAGATTTGACTGTGAAAATGGGAGGAGAAAAGTGGGTTCCTCGATTATTAATGATGTCCACCCTTATGGTATTCTTTCTCTATCTGAGATTATTAAGGTATCAAGCAACATTTGTGCTTCTAAGATAGCTGAAACCCTGGGTAAGGATAGGCTATATGAACATCTGAAGGGTTTCGGTTTTGGCGAAAAAACTGGAATAGATCTACCAGGAGAATCAAGTGGAAGGCTTAGGAACTCGAAGGATTGGGGGGCAATTGGGCTTGCAACGATTTCTTTCGGACAGGGAATCTCCGTTACTGCTCTTCAGCTTGCAACTGCACTCTCTGCCATCGCAAATGGTGGGTATCTCATGAGGCCTTATGTGGTTGAAAAAATAACCGACTTGGATGGCAGAGTTATTCAAGAAAAGAAACCGGAGGTTGTAAGAAGGGTTATTTCATATGATACAGCCGAAGAGGTTACAAAAATTCTAGAAGGCGTTATGACTAAAGGTGGCACCGGTAACAGGGCCTCGATCCAAGGTTACAGGAGTGCAGGAAAGACAGGAACTGCACAAGTTCCAAATCCCGAGACTGGGGGATACTTCCCCGACCGTCATATTGCCTCTTTTATTGGTTTTGCTCCGGCTGATGATCCTGAGATGACACTCGTGGTAGCTGTCGAAAACCCAAAAACTAGCCCATATGGTGGGGTTGTAGCTGCACCTATATTTAAAGGGATTATGGAAAAGGTCCTTTTCTATCTCGGTATTCCTCCTAAAACGACCTTTGCCCAATCTAGGTTTATGCCGAATCTAATGGGTATGAGCTCAAGGGATGTCCTTAGATGGGCGGAAAAAGAGGGAATAGAAGTAAATCTCAAAGGAACTGGTAGCGTTATTCATCAAAAACCTCAGGAGGGGGAGATAATAAAAGAAGACACAGTTTGCTTGATAGAGTTAAGACAGACAATATGATTTTAAGAGATCTAACGAGAGGACTAGAAATTAAAAAAGCTCTTATCAGAAATAATGTAGAAATTCTAGGAATCTCATACGACTCGAATAATATCCGTGATGGATTTCTTTTTGCAGCAATTAAAGGTGAAAAAACAGATGGACATAAATATATAGAGTCAGCCTTAAAGAACGGTGCTATAGCGCTACTTGTAGAAGACATCCCCTTTAACACCCCAAACGACATATCAATTATTCAAGTAGAAGACACAAAGTTTTCGCTTGCCAAAATCTCAGCAAATTATTTCGAGCATCCCACAAAGGAAATCACACTTGTAGGTATTACAGGAACAAATGGGAAAACAACTATTACCTATCTTCTAGAGTCAATCTGGAAGGAGATGGGTAAGAACGCTGGCGTTATTGGAACTGTTGAATATAGGTATTCAGGAAAGAAAATATCATCTCCTATGACAACACCCGAATCGCTGGATTTAATGAAGTTATTTAGAGATATGCGAACTTCCGGAGTCGAATGTATTGCAATGGAGGTATCTTCACACGCCTTAGATAGAAAGAGGGTTTCAGAGTGTCATTTCGATACCGCTGTGTTTACAAACCTTACACAGGACCATCTTGACTATCATAGAACACTTGAGAACTACTTAGAGGCAAAGAAAAAACTATTCTCCGAGGTTCTAAGGCAAAGTGAAAAGGGTGAAAAATTCTCGATAATAAACATTGATGATCCATATGGAAAAGAAATCGCAAAAGATTCTTCAGGTAAGATTATCTACTACTCGATTAGCAACAGATGCGAAGGAGTTCATGTAGAGAAAGCTTCTATTACTCCAGAAGGAATCTGGGCGCTTTTTAATACACCATGGGGA
>Ga0209109_10000336_pt1 | contig 24182 bp, 26 predicted proteins | sample Rifsed10ft2_FD_184004 | JGI IMG/M metagenome (GOLD analysis project Ga0209109, IMG submission 184004) | Soil microbial communities from Rifle, Colorado, USA - sediment 10ft 2 (version 2) | ecosystem: Environmental > Terrestrial > Deep subsurface > Rock core/Sediment | place: Rifle, Colorado... | reverse complement strand
GAGCTTGCGGTTCTCCTTCGGGTAGATGACGTCGAGCCCCGTGCCGAGAACGCCCACGGTGGCGCCGTTCGTTGCGGACAAGGCTCCTTTGTGCGCCGAGCTATCAATGCCGCGGGCGAGGCCGCTGACGATCACCAGGCCGCGCAGAGCCAGGTCGCGCGCGATGCGCTCGGCCATCAGATTGCCGTAGGGCGTAGGCCGGCGCGTGCCGACCATGGCCAGCGCGTGGCGCTTGAGGACGGACGGGTCGCCGCGGACGTAAAGCAGCGGTGGCGGATCGAAGATCTCGAGCAGGCGCTTGGGGTAGTCCGGCTCTTCCCAATGAACGAGCTTGCCGTCGAGTTTACGCAGTTCGGCCAGTTCCTTTTCGGCGGCTTTGAGCGGGTCGCGCGAGTGAATCGCCTGCGCCACCGCGGCGGGCAGGCGGCAGGACTCGAGCGCGGTGAGTGACGCGGCAAAGACGGCCTCGGGCGTGCCAAATGCCTTGAGCAAGCGCGACGTGAGCCGTGCGCCCAAACCGGGTGTGACAGAAAGCCCCAGCCAGTGGAGGGAAGCGTCCAAGTCCATCGCGGGGCGAGGGTACGCGGATGTTAACAAAGCTGTCAAGCTGGCAGGGGAGGAACGGGTGGACCTAAGCCGGAAACCGAGCTGAGCACTTGCCCAATACGGGAAGCGTGGTATTGTCCGCCGCGTGAAACGCGAGGAGCGGTCGGGGTTGGAGGCGTGGGGCGAGGCAAATCTGCCGCGTCCGGCAGCGACGCGCGGACTGGGCGTACTTGGGGTGATCGGGCCGGGCGCGATCATCCTGGGACTTTCAATCGGCAGCGGCGAATGGTTGATCGGGCCAGCGGCGTTTGTGAAGTACGGACTCTCGCTGTTGTGGGTGACCTCGGTCGCCGTCTTCCTGCAGACCATCCTCAACACCGAGCTGATGCGCTACACGCTCTATACGGGCGAGCCGGCGGTGACCGGCTTCATGCGCACGCGGCCGAACTCGACCTTCTGGGCGTGGTTCTACACCATCCTTTATTTTCTGCACGTGGGCTGGCCGGCGTGGGCGGCGAACGCAGCGGGGGCGTTCTTCTACCTCTTTTATAAGAAGCTGCCGGGAGGGGGCGATGCTGGGGCGGTGTACTGGCTCGGGGCGGGTGCGTTTCTGGGCTGCGTGGTGATTCTGCTGTTTGGGCGGCGAATCGAGCGGACGCTGGAGATACTGAACTGGGTGTTGGTGGTGGCCATCCTGGGCGGGATGACGTTCCTGTGCCTGCTGTTTTTCGCGCCTCGGGTGTGGCTGGCGGCGCTGGTGGGGTATTTCGGGTTCGACCTGAGGACGGGAGAGTTCAGCTTTATCCCGGCGGGGGCGGACTGGTTCCTGATTGGCGCGTTTGCGGCGTATTCGGGAGCGGGCGGCGTGAGCAACCTGATGCTCTCAAACTGGGCGCGGGACAAAGGATTTGGCATGGGCGCGACCGTGGGGTACATCCCGGCGGCAGTGGGCGGGCATAAGGTGAAGCTGGCGCATACGGGGAACGTCTTTCCACTGACGGAAGAAAACCTGGCGACGTGGAAGCAGTGGTGGCGGATTGTTGCGATTGATCAGTGGGGAGTTTTTTTCGTCGGCGCGTTGCTGGGAATGGGGCTGCCGGCGATCCTTTATTCGATCTTTATTCAGCCGGGGCGCGACATCCGCGACCTGGCTATCGCTGCGGAGCTGGCTGGAGCGGTGGGGGCACGAGGTGGGGCGCTGCTGGCCGGTCTGGTGGCGCTGATGAGCGCGTGGGTGCTGTTCAAGACGCAGCTCGACAACGTGGAAGGCATGGTGCGGGCGCTGACGGATATTTTGTGGACGGGGAGCAAGCGGATCCGCGGCTGGCGAGGGGGAGACGTCCGGCTGATTTATTACGGGCTGCTGGTGCTGACGGTGCTGTGGGGAATGGTCGCGCTGCAACTGGCGCGGCCGATCATATTGTTGCAAATGGCGGCGAACATCGCGGGGGCGGTGATGGTGATCAGCGCGCTGCACATCCTCTATATCAACGTGACGCTGCTGCCGCAGCCGCTGCGTCCGCCGATGTGGCGAAGAGTGGCGCTGGTGGGGATGGCGGTGTTCTACGGATTTTTCGTGTACCTGTGGATGATGGGCGGAGTGCTGCCGGACCGGGAGAAAGGTTTTCTGTTCGTACTGCTTCGAGCTGTGGGACTGGGCGGCGGGTGAGGCGGGCTGTGCTAGACTTGGGGCCTCAACATTTCCACCTGAGGTGAACCATGAAGCCATCCAAGCGAGTGCTATTTGCGGTAATGATTCTGGCACTGGCCATCGCCGGCTGCGGGAAATCCGCTGAAGAACAGACTTCGGAGAGCGGCGGAGGTGCAGGCCGAGCGGGCAAGGCGGCGCCGGTGATGGTGACGATTCCAGCGGGGACGGAAATTGACACCAGACTAATTGACGGGTTGAGCTCGAAGACGGCGCAGCCGGGACAAACCTTTGCTGCGTCGCTGGACCGGGACATTGTCGTCGATGGGCAGGTGGTGGTCGCGAAGGGAGCAAATGTGACCGGCAAAGTGACCAACGCGACGGCCTCGGGCCGGCTGAAGCACTTGGCGAAACTCTATGTTCGGCTCACGAGCATCGAGCAGCACGGTAAGCGCTACGAGATCGCCACCAGCGAGACCGGCCACACCGAGGGGAGCAAGACCAAGCGCAACATCCTCTTTATTGGCGGCGGCACGGGCGGCGGCGCGGCGATCGGCGGAATTGCCGGCGGCGGCAAGGGCGCGGGCATCGGGGCGGCGATTGGTGCGGGTGCTGGCGTGGCTGGGGCGATGATGACCGGCAAGAAAGACATCAGCTTCCCGCCGGAGACGAAGCTGCGGTTTGAGCTGGAACAGCCGGTGCAGGTCCACAAGTAGCGCAGGTGCCCGCGCCGCTCAAGCGCGGGCTTCGAGGCAGCGGCCGGTGAGCCAGGGAACGACGACGAGCGAGATGTAGGCCACCCAGATGCTTACGTAGCTGAAGAAGCTCCAACCGCCACCGAACGCGAAAACAATCACCAACAGATCGAGAAGAAGATTGACCAGCGCGAGGACGAGGCCGAACTTCAGCCCCTCAGAAGCCTTTTGTGGGGTTTCGCGCAGGTAGAAGCGCGCCAGGAAAATTACCGCTACGATCCAGACTACCAGCAGAGGAAAGCTGATGGCCGGGTACTTGGAGATGTGCGGGATCTCCGGGATTTCTTTGAGCGCAGGCGTCATAAAGACAATGCTGCCCCAGACGAAGCCGCTCATCCACACAAACAGTGCAATTCCCAGGGCCAAACCGAAACGATAGGGCGCGGGGCTCATTTTTTGTAGGTGATGCGGTAGATGTTGTTGGCTTTATCGTCGGAAACGAGCAGGGAGCCATCGGGCATCGCGAGAACGTCCACTGGGCGTCCCCAGTCGCGCTCGCCTTGGAGCCAGCCCTCGGCGAAGACTTCGTAGCTGACCGGGCGGTTGTTTTCCAGGCGGACGAGCATAACGCGATAGCCGATCTTGCGGCTGCGGTTCCAGGAGCCGTGCTCGGCGAAGAAAATCTGGTTGCGGTACTGCGGTGGGAACATCGAACCAGTGTAAAACCTCATGCCGAGAGCGGCGACGTGTGGGTCGAGGTCGCGCGCTGCAGGAGTCATTTCCGCGCAGTTGCGCTTGTGGCCGTATTCGGGGTCGGGGATGTTCTGCCCGAAGCAGTAGGGGAAGCCGAAGTTCATGTCCTTGCGCGGTGCAAGGTTGAGCTCGTCGGGAGGAAGGTTGTCGCCCAGCAGGTCACGGCCATTGTCGGTGAACCAAAGCTCGCGAGTTTTGGGGTGCCAGTCGAAGCCGACGGTATTGCGAACGCCGCGGGCGAAGATTTCCAACCCGGAGCCGTCGGGTCTCATGCGCATGATCGAGGCGTAGCGCGGGCCGTCGGGCTCGCAGACGTTGCAGGGAGCGCCGACGGGGACGTAGAGCATGCCGTCGGGGCCGAAGCGGATGAACTTCCAGCCGTGGTGGCCCTCGGTGGGGAAGGTGCTGTTGACGACGACGGGCTGCGGGGGATTGGCGAGACGCGCTTCGATGTTGTCGAAGCGCAGGATGCGGCTGATTTCAGCGACGTAAAGCGCGCCGTCGCGGAAGGCGACACCGTTGGGCCGGTTCAAGCCGCTGGCGATGGTGAGAACCTGGTCGGCCTGGTGGTCGCCGTTGGTGTCGCGGAGGGCGTAGACCTTGCCTTCGCCGCGCGTGCCGACAAACAGCGTGCCGCCCGGGCCCAGCGCCATCGAGCGCGCGCCGACGACACCGCGAGCGTAGATGCGGATTTCGAAGCCCGGAGGGAGCTTGATCTGGCTGAGGGCCTCGTCGGAATTGCTCTTGGCCGACGAGCAGGCAGTGAGAAGCACGAGCGGCACGCAGGCCAGCCAGCGGAACAGCCAATCGCAGTTCGTCGTGTTCCTCGCTAGTCCACTCGTCATTCACAAACCCCATGCCGGATAAAGATATTTCGCTGAATTCAGCGGGTTCATTGTAGCTGTCCGCCGCGAAGGGTTCCACTGGTTCGACTTTCGGCGCGCCAGACGGGCGGGTAGGGGCGGTATGCTAAAATCAGGCGATTCTCGGGAGCTTGCTTGGACCGGCTGCGCATCTCCGTGGTGGAGTACCTGAACACGGCGCCATTGGTGTGGGGATTCACGAATGGGCCACTGGCGGGGAAGTACGAATTGTCGTTTACGGTGCCGTCGCTGTGCGCCGAGGCGTTGCGCAGCGGGCAGGCGGACGTAGCGGTGATCCCGGCGATCGAGTACCAGCGAATGGATGACGTGGTGGTGCTGCCGGGGATGGCCATCGCGGCGCGGGACGAAGTCCGCAGCATCCTGGTGATCGCGAAGAAGCCCATCGAGCAGGCGCGGCGGATCGCGCTGGACAGCAGCTCGCGCAGCTCGGCTGCGCTGGTGCGGCTGCTGTGCGCGGGGCGGTGGAAGATTGCACCGGAGTTTGTGGATGCGGCGCCCGACCCGGAAGCGATGCTGGCCGAGGCCGACGCGGCGCTGTTGATTGGCGACCCGGCACTGCGCGTGGCGCTGCGAGCGGAAGCTTCGCCGCATGAGCTGTCGGTGCCCGGGTACGCGACCGTGTTTATGTACGACGTGGCGCATGAATGGCGTGAGATGACGGGGCGGTCGTGCGTGCTGGCGATGTGGGTGGCGCGTCGTGGGGCGGCGCGGCCGGAAGTGGTGGCGGATTTTCTGGCGTCGCGCGAGTTCGGGCTCAATCACATACCGGAGATTGCGGCGAAGGCTGCTGGTCAGCTTGATTTGCCCGCGCGGGAGCTGGAGCGCTACCTCCGCGAGAACATTCAGTTCTCGCTGGACGAGGAGAGCCGCGCAGGGCTGGAGCTGTACTTCCGGTTGTGCGCGGAGGCCGGACTGACGCCGCGGGCGAAGCCGCTCGAATTCGCGCCAACGACGGCGAGAGTTGGGGCGGCGGGGTAAGAGGGATCCTCTCCGGTAGGGCCGGAATCTTCGATCGCCCCGGCATCGCCCGCCGCGGCGGGCCGGAGCTCAGAATGACAGGATGGGAAGCGGGATGGGGATCACGCCACAGGAAGCGCTTGAATTGTTCGGGTCGGATGACCTGATCGGGATCGGGATGGCGGCGAACCAGGTGCGGAAGAAGAAGACCGACCCGCGCGTGGTGACCTACCAGATCGACCGGAACATTAATTACACGAACTTCTGCACGGAGTACTGCTCGTTCTGCGCGTTCTACCGGCCGATGGGGTCGAAGGAAGGCTACCTGCTGCCGCTCGAGACCATCTTCGCCAAGATTGATGAGATGCTCGAACTGGGCGGGACCGGCGTGCTGCTGCAGGGCGGCCTGCACGCGGACTTGACGATTGACTACTACGAGAACCTGCTGCGGTCGCTCAAGCAGCGCTACCCGCAAGTGCACCTGCATAGTTTTTCCGCGCCGGAGATATTGAATATCGCTGAGCTGTCGGGATTGACCGTGCGCGATACCCTCATACGGCTGCGGGACGCGGGGCTCGACTCGGTCCCCGGTGCCGGCGCCGAGATCCTGGACAACGAGGTGCGCGCACGGATTTCGCGGCTGAAGTGTACGGCAGACGAATGGGAATTGATGCATCGCACGGCGCACGCGCTGGGACTGCGGACAACGGCGACGATGATGTTTGGCTGCGGCGAAGAGTATCGCCACCGGGTGAACCACCTCGAACGGCTGCGGAGAATTCAGCAGGACACAGGAGGCTTCACCGCGTTTATCCCGTGGATGTTTGCGCCGGAGAATACGCCGCTCGGGAAGAAGGTGCCGGAGGCGACGGCGGTGGACTACCTGAAGACGCTGGCCATCAGCCGGCTGTACCTGGGCAACATTGACCACATCCAGTCGAGCTGGCTGACGCCGGGGATCAAGGTGTGCCAAGTTGGGTTGCAGTTTGGCGCTGACGACGTGGGCAGCATCCTGATCGAGGAGAATGTGGTGTACGCCGCCGGGGTGCGCAACCGGACCAACGAGGCCGAACTGCGGCGGATCATTACCGACGCTGGGTTCATCCCCGCACAGCGCGACACGCTCTACCGGTCCTATTTTCTGAAGTAGGGGACTTCGTCAGCGCACTTACAGACCCCGGGAGGCGTTTTTCCTTGCGACGAAAGGAAAGAGGGCCACGGAAGGTCCTTGTGATTTGCGTCGCGCTGGGCTTGGCGTTGGCGCTTCCTCCTTCCCTGTTGAGCTGGGGACAGGAATACAAACACTTCGTTACGCGCACGCCGATCGCCGCGGGCGACACGCTGGTCATCGGCATCCTGGGGGGCTGGGAACCCTGGAACAACGACAAGAAAAACGTCCGCCGGCTGGCGCTCAAGCTCCGGGCGATGAATCTGCCGGGGGTGCACGTGGAGACGCTCGAAAACCACCGGCGCCAGCTTGCCATGCAGCTCGTTCGGAACGCACTGGACCGCAACCAGGACGGAAAACTCGATGCGGAGGAACGCGGTTCCGCGCGCATCATCCTTTACGGGCACAGTTTTGGAGCGGCGGCGGTTGTGAAACTGGCGAGAGAGTTGCAGCAGATGGGTGTGCACGTCCTGCTGACGGTGCAAGTGGACAGCATCGGGCGAGAGGACTCGCTGATTCCGCCCAATGTGCGGCGCGCGGCGAATCTCTACCAGCGCCACGCAGTTTTTCTGAGCGGGGAGCCGGAAATCCGCGCGGAAGACCTGGCGAAGACGCAAATCCTCGGCAACTTTCAGATCGATTATTCCAAGAGGAAAGTGGGCATGTCCGAAGTCCCGCTATTCAAGAAAGTGTTCAGCCGGGCCCATGCGAGAATGGACTTCGACCCAGAGGTGTGGAGCCAAGTGAAAGAGATGATCCTACAGGAACTTTTGCCGACCCCGACAAAGACCACCTCAACGACCGGCTCCGCCCCACATCGCTGAACGGCTGGCCGTGCATCGTCTCCCTTACGCTCAACTTTTGGCACATTTCTGGATCGTAAGTTCAACTTCTTCGCCGTCGGCGAGGTCGAGGGGCTCGGCGGGATGGAGTGCGCCTTGACGGTAGCGGGCCCGGATGCGACGCGCTTCGGGCCGATTGTCGGATTTCGAGTTTCGAGTTTCGCCTTGCGCCGCGGATTCTCTTGAAGATGGCTGACCGCCGGCTTGATCGAGGGCGGCGTTGGCGAGGGCGTCGGCTTCGGCGTTTTGTTCGCGAGGGATGTGGTCGATGTGGAAGTAGGAGAGACTGGCGGCGAGTTTGCGGGCGCGCTCGTGAAGGGGCTTGAGGACGGCGCTTTTTACTTTGTAGCGGCCCTGCATCTGGCGGACGAGCAATTCGGAATCGCTGCGGACGCGGAGCTGGCGGATGTTGTGCGCGGCAGCGTAGTCGAGGGCGGTGATGAGCGCGTAATACTCGGCGACGTTGTTGGTGGTGCGGCTGAGATATTTGCCAAGCTGAAAGACCACCTGGCCATCGCTTGAGCGGATGACCACGGCGTAAGAGGCCGGGCCGGGGTTGCCGCGCGAGGCGCCGTCCACGTGGGCGACAAAGATTTCTTTAGGGTGTTCAGGCTCGGAGAAGAGGCGAGCGGGAAGCGGCGCACGGGATTTCGAGAGGCGCTTCATTGCGTGGCGGGGTGGTCAGGACTCATCGGTTGGGGCACTGCTTTCGGCGGCTGCGGCGGCCTGGGCGATCGGCTCGAAGTAATAGAGGATGCGGGTGCAGGTCTCGCAATGAAAGACTTCCTCGCAGCCCTCGCGGCGGAGCTTCTGAAAGACGTGCGGGCGGACGCGGACGCGGCACATCGAGCAGGTTTCGTCGCGGACGGCGGCCAGGCCCACTCCGCCGTGACGGCTGGCGATGCGGTGGTAGTGATCGAGCAGGTCTTCCGGGATGGAGGCGGTGGCTTCGCGGCGACGGGCCTCGTCCACCTCAAGCTCCTTCTGCAAGGCAGACTGTTCCTTTTGTAGCTGCTGGCGTTCGGCGGAGGCGGTGGCCTCGATCTCCTTGAGTGAGCGCTCAGCAGCCTTCACCTGGCGCTCGAATTCCTCGCCGGCCATCATGCGGTCGAGCAGGCGGTCTTCAGCCTTGGCGACCTCGCCTTCGGCGTGGGCAATTTCGTGCTGGAGCGCTTTGTAGGCCTCGTTGGTCTTCACGCTGCCGGACTGGTCCTTGTACTTGCGGACCTTTTCTTTCCACTGTTCGGCGTCGAGTTCGTATTTCTTGCGGTCTTTCAGGCTGGTGAGCAGGGCTTCTTTGGAGGTCTCGAGCTGCTTGCGGGCAGCGGCTAGGCGGGAGTCGAGCTCGGCCAGGCGACGGGGGAAGCCGGCGAGTTGAGCGCGGAGCTCGGCCAGCCGAAGGTCAACCACCTGCAAATCAATCAGGTGCTGGATGTTGGGGTGCATTCGAAGAGCATTTTAACACAGGCGGCTAGCGGGCCCCGGGAATCAGCGCAGGGCTGCAGGGTGAGTCTTTTCAGGGGGCTCAGCCGTATACGGGATGGGTAGGCCGAGTATGATTGGCGAGGCGGCAATGATGTGGGAGGTGCCGGTGGGCCTCGAAAACGAGGCGGCACGGCTCCGGCGGGGAGACCCGGCGGCATTTGAGGCGCTGCTGGAGCGCTACCAGAACCGGCTGTACCGCTACCTGCTCCGGATGGTGCGGGAGCCGGCGACGGCGGAGGACCTTTTCCAGCAGACGTGGCTGCGCGTGGCGGAGAAGATTCGGTCGTACAACCCGCAGCGGAGCTTCGAGGCGTGGCTTTTTTCGGTGGCGCGCAACCTGGCGATTGACCACTTGCGCCGGTACAAGCCGGAGAGTCTGGACGAGCCGCTGGCGACGGGCGAGACGCGAGCGGACCAGTTGGTTGGCGCGGGGCCGACGGCGCTCGAGGGAGTGATCGTGCGCGAGCGGTCGAGCCGGCTGGCGGCAACACTGGGCGAGCTGCCGGTAATCTACCGGGAAGTGCTCTCGCTGCGGTTTGAGGAAGAGATGAAGCTCGAAGAGATTGCCGAGGTGCTGGGGACGCCTCTTTCGACGGTGAAGACGAGGTTGCGGCGCAGCCTGGAGCAATTGCGGCGGCGGCTTGAAGCGCGTGGATCGGCGAGCGAATGGCAAGTGTGAGGAGACAATGAAGGAGCACGACAAAGTCCGGGAACTGCTGACGCTGTCGGCGGCGGGCACGCTTGATTCGAGCGAGCAACAGATGGTGGAGCGACACCTGGCGGAGTGCGCCGAATGCGCGCGGGAGCTGGAGGGTTGGAACGCGCTGGCCGGTGGGCTCCGCCGGCTGCCGACACCGCGGCCTTCGGCTGCGCTGGTGGAGCGAACGCGCACGCTGATGGTGAAACACCTCGCCGCCGAGGCGGAACGCCGGTGGGACCTGGGTCTGCTGGTGTTTGCGGTGCTGTTTGCGTGGACGCTGACGCTGGCGGGATGGCCGATCGCGCGGCTGCTGACGAGTGGAGCGGCGGCGTGGCTGGACATGAGTTTTCGCCAGGCGTGGCTGGGGTATGCGGCATACACGGCAGTGGGGTGGGTGAGCGCCGGCGTGGCCGCCGTGATCCTGGGCTTGCGACACCGTACTTCAAGGAGGATGGCATGAGCCGGTTTCAGGAAGAGTTCCGAGTGATTCCGCGGACGGCGATGGCGCTTGCCGTTTTGTGGGTGCTGGCCATGGCGGCGGGAATGGCGTACCTGGTTTATGTCGCGGGCGGCAGCGACTTTCGCAATCCAGGCAACTGGTTCCTGAGGCCACTGCTCATCGTTGTTGCTCCGCTGCTGACGGGTATGTATGTGCTGATGGTGGGGTACATCTACGGCGACGCGCGGCGACGGCGGATGCGCTACGTGCTATGGACGTTTTTGGCGTTTTTCCTGCCGCAAGCGATCGGGATCCTCCTGTACTTCATCCTGCGCGACCCGCTGCCCTCGCCTTGTCCGCAGTGCCGCACAGCGGCGCCGGCGAACTTCACGTTTTGCCCGTTTTGCGGGACGCCGCTCAAGCCCACCTGCCCGCAATGCGGGAAGTCCGTGGAGCACAACTGGACAAACTGCGCGTACTGCGGGAAGAAGCTGGAGCAGCCGACGTCGAATGCGGCGTGAGCGGTGCAGAAAAAAGAAACTCGGGAACCGTTGGGCAGGGGCACGCGACGGCGTGTCCCTGCGATTTCAGAATAACACCCGGTGGAGTCAGCTGGCGGGCTGCTGCGGTTTGGAGTGGCGGGCGATGTAGGTGCGGGCGAAGTCGACCAAGTTCTGGCTATGGAGGCCCATTTTGCGGGCTTCGGTTTCGGCGTCGTCAAGCTTCCAGTGGTCCACCAGGACGCGGCGAATCATCCAGAAGGCGCCAACGCGGTTTGCCGTGGTGCAGTGGATAAAGACGGGGCGGTTCTGCGGGTCGGCTAGCACTTTGAGGAACTCGTCGGCCTGTTCGTCTTTTGGCTCGGCGCCGTTCACGGGAATATTGAAGTAGCGCAGGCCGAGGTCTTTCGCTTTGAGGGCTTCTTCCTCGGCGTTGTATTCGCTGGGCCGCCGGAGATTGAGGATCGCCCGGACGCCTTCCGCCTTCATCCGGGCAAGGTCTTCCATGGTGGGCTGGCCGCCGGTGCAGATTTCTGAGTTGATGCGCAGGAAGTTTTTGATCGAGGGATATTCCTGCGGCACGGCAGTTGGCGGGGCCAGCGGGGCGGCCTGCGGTGTGGACTGGAAGATCAGCCAGGAAAGTAAGAGTGCAGCCAGCATGACGCGCTCCCGGACGGGCTAGTTGGCTTCGCGGACCTGCATGAACTGGTCAATGACCAGAGTGGGGCGGCGCGGGGCGGACGAGCCGCCCTCGGAAGAGGTCAAGCGCGCGGTCACGGTGAAGCCAGCGTCAGTCGTTTCCACGGAGTAAGTATACCCGTCCCGGCTACTGCGCGACAGCGTGAGTGCGCCGCTGGAGGTCAGCTCGGCGAGCGAGGCGTAGCTGCCGTTCAGGGCGAAATAAGCGCGCTCGGCCTGGGCGATAGAAAGCAGGTCGCCTTTGATGGCAGTGGTGGTGATGCCGTCGGCGGGCGAGCTACCCGCGCCTGCGGGCGAAAGTTTTTTTGTGTACAGGAAGAACATGCCGAAGGCGATGAGCAGGACGACCAGGAGCGAAAGCACGGTGCGCATGATGACTCCTTGCTGATCTTACGCCGGGCGAAGTTGTCGGCAAGATGCCAGTGGTACGCCTGTACCATATACGCAAGGGGGACGGATTTCCGAAACTGGCCCGGACCGCATTTGGTATATTTCCCTTACCGCCGCACACCCCTCCCGGTGGAACGGAATACGCAGGTGGAAAACTATGAATGTCTTAGAAATTATGGTGGAAGGGGTCTCCATCGAACAACTGCGGGCCTACGAAATCGAAGAGGCTCGAAGTCTGCAATGGGCGATGATCCCGACGGAGCCGCTGTGCGGCGAGAGGTTCCAGTTTGCCAGCCGGTTCCGTCCGGCCACCACAGTTGGCGGAGATTTCCTCGATTACTTTCATCTTTCCGACGGCACAGTTGGCTTTTATATGGGCGATGTGGTGGGCAAAGGATTGCCGGCGGCGCTCTATGCGGCGCTGACCGTGGGCACGCTGCGGGGGATCCATAAGACAGGCGAAGAACCAGTGCGGGTGCTGGAGCTGCTGAACCGGCGTCTGCGGATGCGGCACATTCCCAAGCGCTATTGCAGCCTCCAATACGGAGTCTTCGACCCCGCCACACGGTTGTTGCGGTTTGCAAATGCGGGGCTGCCGCTTCCAATCCACATCTCGCCGGAGGGCTGCCGGGCACTGGGCGGCGGGGGAAATCCGGCAGGGATGTTCGAAAACCCTAGCTATTTTGCCGAAACCGTGCAGCTCGCGAGTGGCGATGCGGTCCTGTTCTTCTCCGACGGGCTGAGCGAGGCCCACGGGCCAGATGGCCTAGACTTTGGCGGGGAGCGACTCGACTCCATCTGCCAGAACCAACGGCATGCCAGCACGGAAGAGATTCTTAACGCGGTGTTCAGCGCCCTGGAAGAGTTCGTGGGTTCCCGCCCGCCGCATGACGATATCGCTGCCGCAGTGCTGAAGGTTCTTTAGACGACACAACCGCCTGATGCGTCGGCCTAGTCGCGGTAGAGCCAGCCGGCCACGAGCGTGGCTAGGATGGCTCCCACCCACATCTCCAGCATCTGCCCGAGCGGGATCATGCGGGTGTAGGGCGCCCAGGAGGCTCCCCCTAGCGCGCCGGGAAAGCCGCCTACAAAACCGACCATCAGGCCGATCTTCAGAGCGGTTCCCGGCCCCACGCCGCGCGTGGCGCGTGCCGAGGCGTAGAGCCAAGAAACGACATAGGACATGATGAAGATGGTGACGACCCAATAGGCGACAAAGAAGGGGTAACGAGACTCTTTCAGGAAATGACCCGCTTCCTGCGCGGCCTGATAGCGAGACTGCAGCAGGGTCATTCCGATGAGGAAGCTCCACAAGAACCAAACCACGCCGCCACCTAGGGCCCCGATCCATACACGGCGGGAATTCACGGCAGCCATTGTGCACCTCTCCGGGTTGGGATAGAGAGAAACTCTCTGACCGGAGGCAGATGCTAGCGCCGGAGTGGGCGGCTGTCAAGCAAAGTGCGGGCCGGCCAAGCCGCCAAAGTACGGTGCCTGGCGAAGAGCCCTACAGCTATTTCCTGGTGCCTGTGGAGGATTCGATTTCGTCTAGCGCCTTCAAAACCATTGCCGGCGTGGCGCGAGTCTTGTAGTTGTCGGTGAGGTTCACCCAGCGGACCACGCCATCCCCAGCGAGTAGGAATTCGGCCGGGCGAGCGATGTCTGCGCCGCCATTGCCGCCGCCCGCATGGACAAGGTCGTACTTGCGGATGACATCCATTTTCTCGTCGGAGAGAATCGGATAGGTGTAACCGCGCTTGCGGGCGAGCTCGCGAGACTCTTCCGGCGGATCCACGCTGATGGCGACCACGCGCACGCCCCGCGCGGAGAGCTGGTCGAGACTTTGCTGGAAACTCCGCAACTCGGAGTTGCAGTAAGGTCACCAGTAGCCGCGATAGAAGATGAGCAGGAGCCAGGACACTTTTGCACCCGGGGCGGCAGGCGTGGCCAGGAGTTCGGAGAGCTTCACCGGCTTGCCGGCGGTGTCAGCCAGGGTAAAGCCGGGAGCCTTCTGCCCCACCTGAGGCGAGCCTTTCGAAGCCGGCAAGGGCTTTTGCGCAGCCAGGCCGGTGGTCAGAAGACTAAGCGCCAAAAGGACGCTGGCAAGAGACACACGAACAGTGCTCATTCGCATCGGCGTTGGCGGCAACCTCCTGTTTCTTGGATGCGGGTACGGGCGAAAAGTCGCACCGTTACTCTACCAGTGCACGAGTTCTGGATGGCTAAGCCGTCAGACGTTGACGCGGCCGGAAGAGTCGTCGCGGCAGGTGGAGACGCGCTACAAGCTGGTGGAGAGCTTCAGCGATTTCAAAACGGTGGACGGGCTCCAGATGCCCTATCACTGGAACATCCGGCTGACGACGGAGGCGCGTGACACTTCCATCTGGGAGTGGGACATGTTGTTTGCGCGCATCGTGCAGAACCAGCCCACCGACCCGAAGATCTTCCGGCGGCTGTTTGTTCAGGGCGAGCCGCGCTCTGCTGAGCCGGGACGTGCGAGGGGCAGTGAGTTCTAATCAGCGCGCAGGTAGAAGGGCTACGGGGTTGCGCGGAACCATTGTGCGAGGCTGAGCGAAGGCGAGGCCGGGTTGGCGGGCGCCAAATTTGTCTTGTCAAGCGACTCGCGTACTGATATTGTCCGGCGCGATGAAGCGGAAGCTTTCCTCGATGTCCCCGAGAGTGTTGAGGGGAGTGCTTGCCACGGTCCTCGCGGTAGTGCTCGCGCCGGGCGCCCCTCTTTCTGCAATCAGTTCTGCCAGCAAGGTCAATCCAACCACAACACATGAACAGGGAGGCAGCGCCGAGCGCGCCCCGCTGGGCGTGGCTAATGTCTTGGAAGGCCTGGCGTGGGTGAACCAGGCGCCGTTGGTGAGCGGTGCCACGATTTATGTGGGTGACCGAGTCCACGTGGGCGAGAAGGCAGCGGCGAGCCTGCAGTTGCCGAGCGGGCAGGTGCTGGCCGGGGCGGGAAGCGAACTGTTTCTGAGGCCGTCGGGTGTGCGGCTGGAGAAGGGAATAATCCAGGTGCGTCAGACGGCAGGAGCAGCGCTTGGCATCGAAACGGAAACATTCCGAGTGCAACTCGTGGCGGCCGATGGTAAGGCGGCTGCAGCAGAAGTGAACGTCGGAAAGGGCGAGGGCCGGGTGGTGGCGGTTTTGGGGACGGCAGAGGTTGTGGCCGAAGGGGATTCGAGGACGTACCGCGTCAAGAGCGGAGACGGGGCGGTGATCCGGTGGGATGGACCCGACGCGGCGCGCGTGCCGCAGAGTCCCGTGGGACAAACTGCAGGCGAGGTATCGCGACTTCTACCTGCGGTGCGGATCGTTCGAGGGACGAACGAGTGGGCGGCGGCGGCGGAATCGCCGGTGGCCTGGAACGATGAGCTGCGCAGCAACCACGGCGGGCGGGCGAAGGTACTTCTGCTGGACGGCTCGACACTGAACCTAGGATCGGATTCGACATTGCGCGTGCAGCAGCACGATCCCGGAACACAACAGACGCAACTGGAGCTGAGCCTAGGCCGGCTGCGCTCGAGGGTGATGAGGCAGGCACGGCCGGGGGCAAGATTCGAAGTGCGAACGCCGATGGCGAGCGCCGGAGTGGTGGGAACAGACTTTTATCTGTTTAGTGATGCGAGCGGAACAATTCTGATTGTGTTTGATGGCGAGGTGAGGCTGACCAGCCTGCTGACCGGACAGATGCTGCTGGCCACGTCCGGACAGAAGATTGTGGTATCGCCCGATGCATCAATGAGCGGGCCGGTGCAGGCTACGCCCGAAGAGATCCGTGAGGCGCAGTCTTCGACGGACGTCCCTGAAGAAGAGGCGCGCCGAAAGGCCGCGCCAACAGGCAGGAGGCGGCGCGCGGCGGTGGTCATCATGGTTTCAGGAGTTGTGGCCGGGACCATTCTTGGTGTCTGGCTGACGCACCGCGAGCCGAGCAGCCCTGTGACTCTCTCCGGCCCACGAAACTGAAACCAACGGGCGGGGATATTTCCACAAAACATTTAGGCGAGGATTCTCGTTGACGCCGGGGCAGACTTCCGGTTATTAAGACAGGCTTCCCTATCCGAACGAGGTGAGGAAATGAGACTCCGTTCCCGCGCGGCTTCGGTGCTGGCAGTTCTGTTGGCTTTAGCTCTGGTAGTCCCACCTGACATTGCAGCACAGGCCGCAGCAGCGGGGCAACAGGCCGGCCAGATTTCGAGAATGGTCCCCGCCGTGAATATCGAGCGGGGCGGCAAGCAGATGAAGGCGGCGGCACAGACTACTGTGCTGTGGCAGGATGTAGTGGCGACGGCCGCGCACGGCCGGGCGCGCATCACGCTGGACGACGGGTCGGTGCTCAACGTAGGGTCTGATTCCAAGCTGCGCGTCATGCAGCACAACGCCGGCGCGCAACAAACCGAGCTCGACCTGGCCTACGGCCGGGTGCGCTCGCAGGCGGTGCGCGTGGCGCGGCCCGGTGGCAAGTTTGAAGTGCGCACGCCGGTGGGAGTGGCTGGCGTGGTGGGCACGGATTTCTACCTCGCCTACATCAACGGCATCTTGGAGCTGATCGTTTACGAGGGACAGGTGAACTTTTGCAACCTGGCCGGGCAGTGCGTGAGTGTGCTGGCCGGGTTCATCGCCTTCATTCGCGGAGCCAATCTGGCGCCCGAATCTCCGACGCAGGCCACGCCGTCGCAACTGACCGATGCAGGGCAGAATTCAGACGTGCCTGATTCGCAGGCCAGTCAGGCGCCCCCGCCCCAGGGGATGAACGGCTGGGCCATCTTCTTCATGATCGCGGCAATTGCTGCGCCGGCCATTGCCGTGCCGCTGGCCCGACGCGGCAACGGCAAGAGACCCGTTGACGAGTGCCCCACCGGCTCGCAGGTTTGCGGCAAGTAGTCTTCACCCTTTTGAAGTCGGGCGTAGGCCGCCAGCCTGCTCCCGGCGAGATTGAGCGAACCCAAACCCCTTCACCCGACGGTGAGTACGACTTTGCCGACGTTCTGGCGGGCGTGGATGTAGCGGTGGGCGGCGGCGGCCTCGGCGAGGGGGAAGGTCTTGCCGATGACCGGCTGCACCTGACGCGCGGCATACATTCGGAAGATCTCTTCGAGCTGGCTGGCCAGTAGCGCCTCTTTCCCTTTCATCCGGCCCAGGTGAACGCCGATGACGGCGACGTTGCGGTGCATCAATCGCAGCGGGTGGAAGCGGGGCGTCTGCCAGAGGGCCTTCAGCCCCCGCCAGAGGCTGCGTTTGCCTTTTGGCCCGGCGGCGGCAGAGAACCCATAGACGACAAGCCGGCCGGTGGTCCCCAGGCAGTGCGAGCTTTTCTCGAAGGACTTGCCGCCGACGGGGTCCATCACCATCTCAATGCCCTCGGGGGCGACGCGGCGCACAACTTCGACGAAATCCTCGCGAGTGTAGTCAATCGGGTGGTGGACGCCCGCGCGGCGCAGCAGGTCCTGCTTGGATGGCCCGGCGGTGCCAAAGATGACCAGGCCGCGGGCGCGGGCCAGTTGCACAGCAGCGATGCCCACTCCCCCCGCCGCGCCGTGGATCAGGACGCGGTCGCCCGATTGGAGATTGCCCATGTGAAACAGGGAGTGGTAGGCGGTCAGGTAGTTGACCGGAATGGCGGCGGCGTCTTCAAACGGCATGGAATCGGGAATGGGAAATAACTGCTTGGCGGAGACCACGACGCGCTCGGCATACGCGTTGAAGGACGTAAACGCGACCACGCGCTGCCCTTTCTGGAGGTTTGAGGCTGGAGGCTGGAAGCTGGAAGGAAGAGAGTCGATGATGCCGGCGACTTCCAGGCCGGGGATGAACGGCGGGCGGGGCGTGCCGGGATAGAGGCCCATGCGCTGGAGCAGATCGGCAAAATTGATGCCCACGGCCTGGACGCGAAGCAGCACCTGGCTGGCTCCGAGGGCCGGCTCGGCGACTTCGCGCATTTCCAAGACCTCGGGCGGGCCATACCGCCGGACCACCATCGCGCGCATCGAAGACTCCAGAGGTTCGAGATGGGGGGTAAGAGAGAGGATAGATAAGACTGGCGCAGCGGCGAGCCCTGTCTAGCCCGGGCCGATGGTAACACACGCCCCGGGCAGGTTTGACCGATTCGCGGCGGGGTGCGCGAGCAGTTTTGATTTTGCATCAAACTGGCATAGACTGGTGAACTTTACTTCAGAGTTGAAACGGCACCGGATGAGCACACGACGACAGAAAATGGTTGGAACCTGGTTGTTGCTGGCGGCTACCGCTCTGACAGTGGCCAGCATCTCTTCCAGCCAGGCGCAGAAGACCATGCCCGAGCCGGCCCGGGCCAGCGGTGCGACGGCCGCGACGCTGATCGGAGCGATGCAGCAGGAGCTGGACCGCTCGTCTGCCGCACTCAGCAAGGCCGACCCGCCCGCCTACTTCCTCGGCTATACGGTCACCGATTCGCAGCGCGCCGAGGTGCAAGGCTCGAACGGCGCGCTGCTTTCCAGCCAGGAGCAGCGCTCGCGCTGGCTCGAGGTGCAGGTGCGCGTGGGCAACTATGACCTCGACAACACGCGCAAGGTGGGCGACCGGCAGGGCTTTCGGCCAGCCACGCCCGGCTCGCCCGTGCCGGTGGACGACGACCCGGCCGTGCTGCGCCGGGCCATGTGGCTCGATACCGACCGGCAATACCGCGCGGCGACCGAGGCGCTGATCCGCATCAAGACGGGCAAGGAAGTGAAGGTCCAGACGGCCGAGGGACAAGCGCCCGACTTTTCGCGGGAGAAACCGCAAAGCTCGGTGGCGGCGCCGGCGTGGTTCCAGTTAGACCGGCGACCGTGGGAAGAAAAGGTGCGGGTCTATACGCGCGCCTTCCGCAGCTCGCCGGACATTTTGAACTCCATTGTGAATATCAGCGTGCTGGCGCAGAACCAGTACCAGGTCACAACTGAAGGCACGCGCCTTTCCTTTGGCCAGACGAGATATCGGCTGGAGCTCTTCATCCAGGGCAAGGCGCCCGACGGGATGGACATCAACCGCTACTTCAATTTCGATTGGACTGATTCCGCCCAGGCTCCCAACGATCAGCAGGTGCTGGCCGCGGCGAAGCAAATGACGCAGGAGCTCGAAGCGCTGGTGGCGGCGCCGCTGGTGGAGCCGTTTGCCGGGCCGGCGATGCTCACCGGGCGGGCGGCGGCGGTCTTCTTCCATGAAGTGTTTGGCCACCGCGCCGAAGGCCACCGGCAGAAGGACATCACCGAGGGGCAGACGTTTACGCGCAAGGTGGGCGAAAACATCATGCCGGAGTTTATTTCCGTGTACGACGACCCGACGCAGAAGCAGAGCGGGTCGACGGTGCTGCTGGGCTACTACCCCTACGACGACGAGGGCGTGCCGTCGCAGCGTGTGGCGCTGGTGGAGAAAGGCGTGCTGCGCGGCTTCCTGATGTCGCGCTCGCCGCTGGTGGGTTTCCCGAGCTCGAATGGACACGGAAGGCGGCAGGTGGGCTACGCGCCGGTTTCGCGGCAGGGCAACTTGATCGTCGAAAGCAGCAAGAAGGTGAGCAACGCGCAGCTACGGCGGATGCTAATTGACGAAGTCAAGCAGCAAGGGAAACCCTTCGGGCTGCTGATTGACGACATCGCCGGGGGCTTCACCTTCACCGGGCGCGGGCTGCCGCAGGCGTTCCAGGTGCTGCCGCTGGTGGTGTACAAGGTCTATCCCGACGGACGGCCGGACGAGCTGGTGCGCGGAGTGGACCTGGTGGGGACGCCGCTCGTCTCGCTGACAAAGATCGTGGCCACGGGCGATACCCAGGAGGTGTTCAACGGCTACTGCGGCGCGGAATCGGGTTCGGTGCCGGTGGCGGCGGTTTCGCCGGCGCTGCTGATCACTGAGATGGAAATTCAGAAGAAGGAGACCTCGACGGATAAGCCTCCGATCCTGCCACCTCCCGCGCACGACGCGCCGGCGAAGGGAGGACGGCCGTGAGAGGTAGGCGCAAAACGTTATCCGCAATTCGTTACTCGTTATCCGCGGCGTTCCTGCTGATGCTCGTTGCGCAGGGAGTCTTGGGGCAGATGAGGCAAGTGCAGCCGGGTGATGCGGATAAGACGCTTGAAGCGATGCGCGACGAAATGGCGCGGTCGAAGGCGCGGCTGGTGGCGGAAAACTCGCCGCGACCGCACTTTGTCGAGTATCGCTTGCTGGACCTGGACGTGCGCACAGTGACGGCGTCGTTTGGCGCAATCCTTTCGAGCACGACCGCGCGCAACCGGTTTATGAGCGTGGACGCGCGCGTGGGCAGCTACCAGCTGGACAGCTCGAATTTCATCACCGACGATTCCTTCCGCGGCTTCATCGGCTCGACCGGCACGGTGGGAATCGACCGCGACTACGACTCGCTGCGGCAGGACCTGTGGCTGGCCACCGACCAGGCCTACAAGGCGGCGCTGGTCAGCCTGGCGAACAAGCAGGGGTTCATCCGCAGCCTGGCCAAACCGCCGGATATCCCGGATTTTTCCGCTGCCAAGCCCATCGTGCAAATTGGGCCGCGGCCCGAGCCGGACTTCGCCTCGCGGAAGTGGGAAGACGAAGCGCGCGCGGTCTCGGCCGTGCTGCGCAACTACCCGCAGCTCTTCAGCACGCGGATAACTTACAACCTGATCTACGCGACCACCTACCTGATGAACAGCGAGGGCACCGAGATCCGCTCGAGCCGCAGCCTGGCGGCGATCGAGGCGAGCCTGGAGACGCAGGCCGAGGACGGCATGCCGCTGCACAACCTCTACACCGCGTATGCGGCGACGCCGGCGCAATTGCCTGCGGCAGACCAGGTGCGCCAGCAGTTGAACAGCGCGGCGCAGAACCTGGTGGCGCTGCGCGACGCGCCCGCGGTGCCCGACTACAACGGCCCGGTGCTCTTCGAGGCGAAGGCAGCGGCTTCGCTGGTGGCGCAGATGGTGGGACCGTCGCTGGGCGGATCGCGGCCGCCGCTTTCGATGCTGCCTGTCTTCGACCAGATCATGGAGCGAATGGGCGGGCGGAGCGAATGGTCCGGGTCAAGCCGGCTGGGGACGCGGGTGCTGCCCACGAGCGTCACGCTGGTCTCCGACCCCACGGCAAAAGAGTTCGGGGGCCAGGCGCTGTTGGGCGGTTACGAAGTGGATGAAGAGGGAGTGCGGGGCGAGCGGGTCACAGTAGTCGATAGCGGAATACTGAAGAGCCTGCTGATGTCGCGGCGGCCCGGGCCGGAGTTTGACCGCTCAAACGGAAGCGCCCGCGCGGGGTTCCTGGGCGAGCCGCGGCCGGCCATGAGCAACCTCTTCTTCACCGCAAGCGACGCGGTCTCGTCGGCTGAGCTAAGGAAACGCTTCCTCGATAAGTGCCGTGAAGAAGGGCGGCAGTGGTGTCTGGTGGTGCGACAAATGGACAATCCCGTGGTCGGGCTGCACCATCAGGAAGACCTCTCCGACCTGGTGGCGGGGATTGCCGCGGGCGCGGCCACGGGCGACCGGCTGCCGCTCTTCGTTTATAAGGTGAACGTAGCCGACGGGAAGGAAGAACTGGTCCGCGGGGCGCGGTTGAACGGCCTGACCCTGCGCGTGCTGCGGAACGTCGCCGGAATCGGCAACGACGCGACCGTCTTCACCTTCATGCAGAACCAGCAGGTCGGGCTCTCCGGCACGGCGCTGGCCGCGTTTGGCAGCGCGCAGGGAGGCCTGCCAACTTCGGTGGTGGCGCCGTCGCTGCTGTTTGATGAGGTTGAAGTGCGCGGGCCGCGCGGCGGCCTGCGCCGTACGCCGCTGCTGCCGGCGCCATCGCTGGAATAAATCATCCCATACAAATATGCGAGTGTAGGGGCGTCCCGGCAGGCCGGGACGCCCCTAGAGCAAATAAGCGAGAGGGCGTGCGGCGTACGCCCCTACTGCTTGATTTCGGCGAGGATGTCTTCGTTGGCGTTGAGGGAAAGCTTCTCGGGCTTGAAGTTGAGCAGCGGCAGCTCGAAGGTGGTCGTTGACTTGTCGGTGGTGAGAAAGCCCAGCCGCACCGCACCCTTGGGTTGGTGGATGTAGAGCGGCAGGATGTCGATCCAGTTGTCGGGTACCCCGGTGCGCGTAGCCGTGCCCGAGACTTTCCATTTGCCGCCGCCGGCGTCCTGCACCTGGTAGCGGAAATCGTACTGGGGGATGCCGGTGCCATAGACATATTGGTTGAAGAACCAGTCCATGCGGCGGTTGCCGTGGACGTCCATCACCGGGGTCATGTGCTTTTCGACGATGGCCTTGAAGTCTTCGGTGGAGGCGGGCTTGTTGTCAAAGGTCTTCGTGAAGTCGTGCATCATGGCGATGAAGCGGGCCTCCGGGTCGGCGGGGTTGCGGGAGTCCCACATCATCATGCGGATCATGTGCAGGACGTAGCCGCCCTTGGTATAGACCAGAAAGGAGTAAGCCCCCGGCGCATCCAGCGTGGACAGCCGTTGCCCCATCCAGATGGGGCCGAGGGATTCCATCAATCGGTTTTTCTGGTCGCGCATCCCCTGGAGATTCTCCCGGTCCTTACGGAGGCGGTCGAGGAATTCCTTGTTGTTCTGGCGGATTTGGACGTAGAGGTTGCCGGAAAACTCGGCGAAGCCTTCCGAGAGCCACTGGTCGTGATAGCTCTTCCAGCCGACGCGGTGGCCCCACCACTGATGGGAGCTTTCGTGGGCGCGGAAGAAGTCCGTGAGTTGGACGTGGTCGCGGATGCCAAAGGCGTTGCGCTGGGTGGAGTCCATGAAGGAGAGCGCAGAAAGGTAAATCAGGCCGGGCCAGCCCTGGCCGTAGGAGTAAGGGATGTTGGTCAAGGCGAGTTGCTTGTAGGGGTAGGGCCCGAAGTATTTCTCAAAGACGCGAACGGTGTTGGCGAGCTCGATGGCCATGGTCTTGGTGAGGGCCGCCGGACTGAGTGACCCAACCGACGGCCTGCCGAAGGTGTCCTCGCCGGGGAGCGAGCCGTCGATCTGGTTTCGAATGCTTTTCATGAAATCGTCGGGCTCGCGATTGGCGTAGATGTGGATGTCCACAGTGCCAGCTTTTTCGGCCTGGAACTTGAAGTCGCCGAAAGCGAAGCCGGCCACCGCCAGAGGAATGTGGCTTTTCCAGGAGCTGATGCGCCAGTCGCCGTCGGTAGTTTCGTCCACTTTGCTGCCGGTGGCGACCAGGGCGTAGCGCTTGGGGGAGCGGAAGTTGATCTCAAAATCGGCGCGGGTGGCGAAGCTATCAGCCTTGGTGGGATACCAGCCGAAGCTCTGTGCAAAATAGGCGCCAGTGCCCACCTTGCGGATGATGCGCTTGCCGGCGTAGTGGAAGTCGAGGGACTGAGCCTGGCCGGCCTGGGTGGGCTGCGGCAGGACGACGGCGACGTAGTCACCATAGGATTGCGGGCGGTCCTTCGACTCGCGGGGTTGAAAGAATTCCAGCGCGGTACCCTGGCCGTCTTTCACCGACTCCACGCGCAGGTTGGAATCGAGGAGGAAAAGCAGGAGACGCTCGCCAGAAGCCTTGTGCTGAAGGTGGACGCGCGCGGTCGCGCTGAGCTCGGCGCCAGAGGTCGCGGTGGCGTCGATTTTGTAGCTGCGGATATCGAAATCATCTTTGCCGGTGGGATCATTCCAGGCCGACGCGGCGCTGCGGCCACCGGCGGGGAAGCTGGTCCAGACCTCGACCTCCTTGCGCGGGCCGAAGTCGCGCCAGCGGCCGACGGAGATCTCTTCGGGAGAGAGGGCGTCGAAGCGCGCGTGGAGCCAGCCGTATTCGGCGGTTTTCAGGTCGGTGGCGAAGTAGGCGGTGCGTCGGCGATCAGCGGAGAACACTCCTTTCAGCACCCGCGGCAAAATCTCTGCGGCAGCGTCTTCGCGGTACCTCTGCCGATCGATATACAGCTCGCCCAGGGAAGAGTCGGCGACTGCGCCCCACTGGACTTTGGCGGCGATTTCCTCAAAGGTATGGTCGGTGAAGGTGATGGTTGCCTCGGTGAACTCGAGGTTGAGCGTGTCCTGCTTGGTGAAGAGGCGGAGCTGCTGAGCCTCGCGCGGGTCGGGCGGAGTGACTTCGAGGCGTCCTTTGCCGCGGAAGGCGGCGCCGAAGACGACTCCGTTCACCGGCTGGAGGAACTGGAGCGTGCCTTCGGCCAGAGTCAGCTTCAGGCGGTCGCGCTGAAGGGTGAGGTCTTTGACGGTTGCCGCGTGGCTGGGGTCCATGGCGGGCTGGGCCAGCGCGTTCCAGACAGCGGAGGTGGTCGAAGCCTGAGGCGGGGCCGCCGGAGCGGCCTGCTGGCACTCAGCCGGTCGAATGGCTACGAAAAGGAGCAGAAAGAGGCTCAGAGCGCGAAAGGGTTTCATAATGCTTCTCTAACCCTAGAGGCAATATTTCCAGCTAGAGATATTACCAGAAGCGGGAAACGGCTGCTGGCGCGTGGCGGGGGCGGTCGTCGTATACTGCCCGTGTGAACTTGACAGG
>Ga0209109_10000334_pt1 | contig 24221 bp, 19 predicted proteins | sample Rifsed10ft2_FD_184004 | JGI IMG/M metagenome (GOLD analysis project Ga0209109, IMG submission 184004) | Soil microbial communities from Rifle, Colorado, USA - sediment 10ft 2 (version 2) | ecosystem: Environmental > Terrestrial > Deep subsurface > Rock core/Sediment | place: Rifle, Colorado... | reverse complement strand
CACGCAGGCCGCTGGATTCCTGCTTGGTCAGGAATCCTTCCAGCGCGCGGGACCAGCGGACCGCATTTTCCATTTTGCGGTCGCGCACGATGAGGTTGGCCAGCGCAGTGAAGGGCGGGTAGTTCATCAGCCGCCGGAAGTGCAACTCTTTTTCAAAGAAGCCCAGGTAATCCTGCCGCGCGGCGTGCTGGATGGCGTAGTGCTCCGGGAAATACGTTTGCACCAGAACGACGCCGGGTAGCTCGCCCCTTCCCGCCCGACCGGCCACCTGCGTGAGCAATTGAAAGGTGCGCTCGGCAGCGCGGAAGTCAGGGAGGGCAAGAGCCGTGTCGGCCGAGACGACGCCCACCAGGGTCACCCGCTGGAAATCGTGACCCTTGGCCACCATTTGCGTGCCGACAAGCAGATCCAGCTTGCCGGTGGCGAATGCGCCCAGCACCTTCTGATACTCGCGCTTGGAGCGGACCGCATCGCGGTCCAACCGGCCCACGCGAGCGTCCGGAAATCGTTCGCGGAGCTTTTCCTCGAGTTGCTCAGAACCTTCGCCGACGAAATAGACGTATTCGGACTGGCACTTCGGGCACGTCTTCGGCACACGGCGCGTATAGCCGCAATAGTGGCAGAGAAGCCGGTCGCTGCGTTTGTGATAGGTGAGCGAGATGCTGCAGTTCTCGCACTGTACGGTGGCGCCGCAGCTCCGGCAGAGCAGAAACCAGGAATATCCCCGGCGGTTGATGAGCACCAGCGCCTGCGTGCCCTCGGCCAGCCGCCAGGCAATCGCGGTGTCCAGTTGGCCTGAGATGGGGCCGGCGCGATGCGTCTGGCGGAAGTCTTCGCGAAGGTCAACAATCTCGACCGCGGCCAGCGGGCGGTTCTCGATGCGCGTTTCAAGCTGCAACAGCCGGTACTTGCCGGTCTGGGCGTGGTGGAAACTCTCGAGGGAAGGCGTGGCTGAACCGAGCAGGGTGACGGCGTTCTCCATTCGAGCACGCACAATGGCGACATCGCGCCCGTTATAACGGGGTGTTTCTTCCTGTTTGTACGCGGACTCCTGTTCTTCATCCACGATCACCAGGCCGACGTTCTCGAGCGGTGCGAAGACCGCAGACCGGGTGCCGACGACGACGCGCGCCTCCCCGCGCCGCACACGCCACCATTCGCGCGCGCGCTCGGTCTCCGGCAAGGCCGAGTGGAGTACGGCGACGCCTTCGCCGAACCAGGCGCGGCAGAGGCGGCCCATCCAGATGGTCAGCGCAATCTCGGGCACGAGCAGCAGGGCCGTGCGTCCGCGGGCCAGAGCAGCCTTGACGGCCCGCAAGTACACCTCGGTCTTGCCACTGCCGGTGACTCCGAAGAGCAAACTGACGGTGAACTCACCGCCGTCAAGCCAGCCGGCGATTTCGGCAACGGCACGCCGTTGCGCGGGATTGAGCACGTTGCTGGGCGGAGAATAATCCAATTCCAATAGCTCGTCCTCGACACTCAGCGGCTCTTCCCAGGATCGCAGGGCACCACACTTTTCGAGGCGCGCGACGACAGAGCGTGAGACATCGGCCTGCTCGAGCAGCCGGGCAAGCGGCAGCGGCCCGCGCACGGAAAGGAGCGCCTCGCAAATACGGCGGCCGGCCTCGTCCGCAGGGACACTTGCCTCCGGATTCCACGCTAGGATCTTCTGCAGCCGGGCCTGACGCCGGTGGGCAACTTCCCGGGCCTCCAGCATTCCTCCCCTCACGAGACGCGCGGCAGCCGCTTCCCCGCCGGGAAGTTTTCTGAGGCTGCTGAAGCGAATCGGCCGGCCTTCCACTGCGCAGAGCTGGAGAAGAGCCAGGTCGGCATTTTCCGCTTCGCTGCGGTTGCCGCGCGAGTTGGGCTCAGCGATGTGCTGACGACCCGCCTCGGTTAGGAAGAGCTCGCGTTCGAGGCGGATGTCTGTGGCGGGTGGCAGGATGCCGCGAAACACTTCTCCGGGCGGAGCAAGGTAGTACTGCGCCACCCATTGGCCCAGCTTGATCAGCTTGAGCGGCACGGCAGGGATCGGGTCAAGCACCTCGATGATCTCCCGAACCTGCGTTTCCTTTGGAGCTTGCTCGGCGAGCGCAAGCACGACGCCGACCATGGCACGCTTGCGAAAGGGCACGACGACGCGGCTGCCCGGCACGACCGCGTCCTGCAGCGATCCGGGGATGGAATACGTAAAGGTCTTCCGCAACGGCACCGGTGCGGCGACTTCGCAGAAACGGGGAGCCATAGGCAACCGATAGTGTAGCAGCAGCGGCTTTGTCGAGAAGGGACAGCTCGCGCTAACGAAGCGTCAGCGCTTCTTCGGCGACGGCGTCAGGCCAAGGACAGACATGACCTTTTGAAGATCCTTCCAGACTTCCGGCTTGGCGTTGGGATTGCGCAGCAGGTAGGCAGGATGATAGGTGGCCAACAAGCGCGAACCGCGAAAATCGAACCACTGGCCGCGGAAATGCGAGATGGATTTTTTAGTGCCGAGCATTGTCTGTGCGGCAACATTCCCCAGGCAGACGATAACCTTTGGCGCTATGACGGCGAGCTGTCGCAACAGGAAGGGAGAGCAGGTGGCGATCTCGTCCTTTTCCGGCGTGCGGTTTTCCGGGGGGCGACACATCACGATGTTACAGATGTACACGTCGTCGCGGTGCAGCCCCATGGCTTCGATCATTTGGTTGAGCAGCTGGCCGGCCCGGCCAACGAAGGGCAGACCCTGGATGTCCTCATCGTGGCCCGGTCCTTCGCCAACGAAAACCAAATCCGCCTTTGGGTTGCCAGCGCCAAACACAATCTTCGTGCGGCCTTTGTGCAGTTTGCAGCGGGTGCACTCGCCCATCGCCTCGCGAATCTGTTCGACCGTTTCGCCTTCGACGCGGTCGAGGGATTCGAAGAGACTCGGCGCCTCCAGGACGGGCAAGACGGTGCTCGCTGATGGACGCACCGACGGAGCCGGACGAGGGACGCTTACCACTTGTGGCACGCCCCTTGGCGGCATCTTGGGCTCAGGCGAAGGTGCAGGCATTTGGGCGGGTCCTGGCTGGCGGTCGCAATAGAAAGAGCCAAGCCCGAGATCATCGTAATAGCGAAGCCGTGCGGCGAGCTTTTCGCGAGTTTCCGGGTTCATCGCTGCCTGGGAACCGTGGAATCCGACCGAGAGAGCTGGCGCAACTGAAGCACTTCATCAAAGACCCGATTGGCAACGTCGAACTTTGGCAATTGCGGCAGAGAGATTTCGCGGCCGTCACGCGTGAAGATGGAGACAATGTTGGTTTCGACGCCGAAGCCGGCACCTTCCTGCGTGACGTCGTTGGCGACAATCAGGTCGGCGCCCTTGGAGGCCAGCTTCTTGCGAGCGTTGGCAGCCACGTCGTTTGTTTCGGCGGCGAAGCCGACCAGGATGCGTTCGCTCTTCTGCCGCGCAAGCTCGGCGAGGATGTCAGGTGTTGGCTCGAGAGCAAGGGAGGAAGGACCGGAGCCGCGCTTCAATTTCTTGGAATGCTGAACCGTCGGCCGGTAGTCAGCCACGGCGGCGGCCATCACTACGATCGTCGCTTCTGCGGCGCGGTCGAGTACCGCGCGATGCATCTGCTCCGTTGTGCGAACAGAAACCAACTCCACGCCCGAAGGCGGCTCAAGCGCTGTGGGACCGCTGACCAGGATGACGCGGGCCCCCCGGCGTCGCGCTGCTTCGGCCAGCGCGTAGCCCATCTTGCCAGAAGAGCGATTGGTAATGTACCGGACCGGATCAATGTCCTCGCAGGTGGGGCCGGCCGTGACCAGGACTATTTCTCGTTCGAGGTCGCGACTGACGCCCAGAGCTTCGAGCACGGCCTGCACAATTGCCTCCGTGCCGGCCAGGCGTCCCGCGCCGACCATCCCACAGGCGAGATACCCTTCGTCGGGAGAAACCACGCGCGCGCCGCGCTCGCGCAGGAGGCGCAGGTTTTCCTGCGTCGCGGCATGCTCCCACATATTGACGTTCATCGCCGGGGCAACAATTACCGGTGCTGTCGTCGCCAGATAAAGCGTGGTCAGGAAATCGTCGGCAATGCCGCGCGCCAGGCGGGCCAGAGTATTTGCCGTGGCCGGGGCAATCACCAGCGCGTCAATGCGCTGCGCGACAGCGATGTGCTCGATGGCGCTTTCGACGTTGGCCGGGGCGCCGGAATCGGCAGCGAACATCTCAGTGATGACCTTCTGGCCGGTCAGCGCTGCAAACGTGAGCGGGGCGATGAACTGCTGCGCGCTGCGGGTCATGATGACCTGCACCTCGAGGCCCTCCTGCTGAAGCCGGCGCACCAGCTCCGCGGCCTTGTAGGCCGCCACCCCTCCGGTGACTCCGAGCGCAACTCGCATCCTGTGGCCGGCGCGCTACTCCTTGCGCCGCTTCCCTTCTTTCTCCTCGGGCCCGCCCGGCAACTCGGGAACCGTGTATTCGAGCAAGCCCCGATCCAGCTCTTCCATCGCCACGCGGGTGTACTTCGAGGAGAGTGTATGATCCATCAGCGGGCGTGCCCCCAGCATCAACTGCCGGGCGCGGCGTGCCGCTACGACGACATAAGAAAACTTGCATTCGGGTGCATTGGTTAAAACGGCCATGACCTTACGTGCCTCCAAAAGAATCTACGATGCCGCGGATGCGCACTGCATTGCGGGCGCTCCGCGCGCGCGCAGCCGTTGCGATGGCCTGGATTTCGCGGCCGGCGCGCTCCAGATCGTCGTTCACGACGATAAAGTCGTACTCGCGGAAGCGCTGGATTTCTTGCCGGGCGCGCTCCAGTCGCCGCGCGATGGCCTCTTCCGAATCCAGTCCCCGGGCGCGGATACGCTTTTCCAGCTCCTGGCGTGAGGGCGGCAGGATGAAGATTGCCACCGCCTGCGGGAGCTTCTGTTTCACCTGCTCGGCCCCCTGAACATCGATCTCCAGGACCAGATCGAGCCCGCGAACCCGCGCTTCCTCGAACCACTTCCTCGGCGTGCCGTAGGAGTGCTTGCCAAAGACGCGGGCGTGCTCGAGGAACTCGCCCTGCGCGACCATGCGGTCGAATTCGGGCTCGGAAACAAAATCATACCATTTTCCCGGCACTTCGGTGGAGCGCGGGGGCCGCGTGGTGCACGAAATGGAAAAGAGCGTACCGGGCAGCTCCAGGATTTTCTCCACCAGAGTGGATTTGCCCGAACCGGAGGGGCCGGAAACAATCAGCACAAGAGGGTCAGCGGGGCGCGGCTCGCTCATTCGACGTTTTGCACCTGTTCGCGCAGTTTCTCGATTTCGGATTTGACTTCCAGCGCCAGGTCGGTGACCTCCAACCCTTCGGCTTCGACGCCGGGCGTCTTCGAAAGAATTGTATTGGCCTCGCGCTGCATTTCCTGCAGGAGGAAATCGAGCTTTTTCCCGACTTCGCCCGCCGCAGCCAGCAGCTTGCGGAACTGCTCGACGTGGCTGCGCAGCCGCGCGATCTCTTCGCTAACGTCGCCACGCTCGGCCAGCAAGGCCGCCTCCTGCGCCAGACGGCCCGAATCAATCGGGCTGGTGCCCAGCAATTCTTTCAGGCGAGCCTCGAGACGCCGGGCATAGGCCGGACGCGTGCGCTCGGCCAGAACTTCGATGCGGCCGGCATGATCCGCGATGGAGTCCAGGCGGCGGGCCATCTCCGCAGCAAGCTGAGCCCCTTCGGAGCGGCGCATCTCCTCAAGCCGCTCCAGGGCCTCGCTGAGACACGCGGAGATGCGTCCCGCCAGCCGCTCCTGCAATTCTTCGCTGAAGGCACCGTTGGGCGCGCCCGCTGCGGCAACCACCCCGGGTAGGCGCATCACCGCTACCAGATCCGGTTCGGCCCGCAAATCGAACTTCCGGCGCAGGTCCTCCGCAGCGCGGAGGTAGGCTTCCGCGAGCTGGGAGTTCACCTGGACGGCCGCAGGACCCACTGGCTCGAAATGCAGAGTCACGTCGATGTGTCCGCGGCGCAGGCGGTCGCGCAGCACCTGGCGAACCAACGGCTCAACCGCTTCGAAGCCTTCCGGCAGACGCAGGCGCAGATCGAGAAAGCGATGATTGACGCTGCGCAAGCTGATGCGCAGTGCCCAGCCGTCCTGCTCGGCACGCGCCTGAGCGTAGCCAGTCATGGACTTCAGAGCCGTCTTGTGCGTCGTGGGATTCATGTTCACGCGAGACCCGTGGGAAGGCTGGCGCGATCGGCGCCGGCGAATTGCAGTTCATAAAGGCGAGAGTAGGACCCGCCCCGGGCCAGCAGCTCCTGATGCGTGCCGGATTCGGTAATTCCGCCATCTTCGAGAACGAGGATCTTATCGGAGCGCCGGATGGTTGACAGCCGGTGGGCAATGACGAAGACGGTGCGGCCGACCATCAGGTTGGCCAGCGCGCGCTGGACGAGCAGCTCCGACTCGGAGTCGAGCTCGGAGGTGGCCTCGTCGAGGATGAGGATGGGCGAATTCTTCAGCAGAGCGCGGGCAATGGCCAGGCGCTGACGCTGCCCTCCGCTCAGCCGCTGGCCGCGCTCACCTAGCACCGTTTGGTAGCCTTGCGGCAACTCCAGGACAAAGTCATGGGCGAGGGCAGCCTGGGCGGCGGCAAAGACACGCGCTTCGTCCATCTCCGGGCGTCCGTAGCAGATGTTGTTCCAGACCGTATCGTGGAAGAGGATGGTCTCCTGGGTGACGATGGCAATCTGCTCGCGGAGCGAGCGGATCGAGACCTCGTTGACGTTGATACCATCAATGCACAGCTCGCCAGACGTCACGGCATGGAAGCGTGGGATCAGGTTGACCAGGGTGGTCTTCCCTGCCCCGCTAGAACCCACAATTGCGATGACCTCACCCGCGCGGGCAGTCAGGTTGATATTCCTCAGGATTAAAGGGCCGGAATCGTAGGCAAAGCAGACGTCATCGAACTCGATGCTTTGCGAAAAAGGCGAAAGTAGACGAGCCCCCGGCGCGTCCGTTTGCTCCTCGGGCAGATCCAAGTACGCAAAGACCTGCGCGCTGGCACCGAGCGCCTGCTGAAACTGGTTGTAGATGATCCCCATGCGTTTGACCGGTTCATAGACGCGCAGCAGCGCGAAGATAAACGTGCCAAACGTGCCGATCGTCATCAGGCCATGGCGGATCTGGTCACGTGCGTAGAGCAGGACCATCGCAAAAACCAGGGCGCCGAGGATTTCCATCAGCGGGGAGCTTAGCAGGTGGGCGCGAATCCAACGCATGTTCTCCCGCAGTAAGCGCCGTGCCGTAGACCGGAACTTGCCGATCTCAAAATCCTCCATGCCGAACGCCTTGACCACGCGATTGCCGCTGACTGTTTCCTGGAGAATCTGGCTCAGCTCGGCCAGGCGGGACTGGCTGTCTTCAACGCCGCGACGGATGCGTCGGCCCAGGCGGCTGAGCGGAATCAGGGCCAGCGGGAAGACAATGAGTGCCCCCAGAGCCATTTTCCAGTCCACCAGGAGAAGCACCAGGCCATAGGCGATGAAGGTGAACGACTGGCGGAAAAAGTCAGCGAGCCACTCGGAAAGCGCGCTGCGGACCCGCTCGACGTTACTGATCACGGCAGACATCAGCCGTCCGGTCGGGTTGTGCTGGAAGAAGCCGATGGGCTGCCGGATCAAGCGGGCATAAACCTGGTTCCGGAGGTCGGTTACCGCAGCATGACCCACGTATTGAATCAGCAGGCTGCCGAAGAATTCTGAGATCGCCTTGCCGATGAAAATTACGACCAGCGAGATGGCAAAGACCGTCCAGACGTAACGGATGCTGCTGGGGAAGAAGGAGTTCAGGTAGATGGTCGGCCCGCCCCACGGCAATTTGAGCAGCGGAAGCGCTGGGTCGGTGACCGCCGGGTTCAGTACTCGGTCCACGGCCGGCGTGATCATCAGCGCGGTGAGGCCCTCAGTCACGCCAACCACAGCCAGCAGCAGAATAGCCACAGTCATCCGGCCGGAGTACGGCCGGACGTAAGAGAGCAGACGCCCGAGTTCACTGCGTGAGATCAAAAGCCGGATGTCCCCGCCGCCCTTCCCTCGAAGGATGCAAGAAAGCTACGCTACGAATGGGCTGGACAAAAGTCAAGCCGCCTAATTCTCAATGTCCCGGTGCACCACCTTGGCCATATACCCACGCCGCTTGAGAGCGCGCGAGATGGCCTCGGCCAACATCACGGAGCGATGCCGACCTCCGGTGCAGCCCAGGGCAATGGTGAGATAACTTTTCCCCTCCCCAATGTAATGGGGGATCAGATAGGCGAGCAGGCCTTCGATGCGTCGCAGGAACGCACCCGTCTGCGGAAACGAGCGGACATAGCGAGCGACTCGAGGGTCACGGCCCGAGTACTTTCGCAACCGCGGGACAAAATGCGGATTGGGAAGAAAGCGGACGTCGAAGACCAAATCCGCGTCCCTGGGGATGCCGTAGCGATACCCAAAGCTCACCAGGGAAATGAGCAGCGGTCGCGGGCTATCGTGCTGAAACTTCTGGCCGATGAACTGGCGCAGCTCGTGGACATTGAATCGAGTGGTGTCGATTAACACATCAGAGAGCTTGCGAATCGGAGCCATTAGAATGCGCTCGCGACGCAGGCTTTCCAGGACGGAACGGTCGCCCCCAAAGGGATGCGGGCGGCGCGTTTCGCTGTAGCGGCGCATGAGCGCCTCGTCAGTGGCGTCCACAAACACGAGCGTGGAGGGACGCTTGCGACGCAGCCGCTGGTAGATGGCAGGCAGCCGCGAGAGCCGCATGCCCTCGCGGGCATCCACGAGCAGGGCGGCGCGGTCAATTTCTCCGCCGGCTCGCATGTACATCTCGCTGAAGGCAGGAATCAAGTCCACGGGGAGGTTATCCACACAGTAGAACCCCAGGTCTTCAAACGCTTTCAAGATGGTGCTTTTTCCGGAGCCGCTCAGGCCGGTGAGGATCACCAGTTGACGGGGGTCGCGGCTCGTCCGGCGCTTCACAGCCTGGCGCACTTACGCCTTGACCCGGCGTTGGTGGGTGCTGGGAATGCGCAAGTCTTCGCGATATTTGGCCACCGTGCGACGGGTGACCCGGATGCCGCCTTCATCGAGCTTCTTGGCGATGTGCTCGTCCGTCAGTGGGTGCGAAGGATCCTCTTCCTCGATCATTTTTTTCACTACCCGCTTCAGGGTTTGCAGCGACATCGCACCGCCCTCCGGGCCATTCACCGACTCGGAAAAGAAGGCGCGCAGCTCGATCACTCCCTGGGGCATATGCGCGTACTTGCTGGCCACGGCGCGGCTGACCGTGGAGGGATGGACGCCGACCTCTTCCGCAACTTCTTTGATCATCATTGGCTTCAGATGGTCGGCGCCGAAGTCCAGAAAATCCCGCTGGCGGCGAATGACGGCTTGACAAACCCGCAGGATGGTGTGTTTGCGCTGCTCAATGTTTTTCATCAGCTGGATGGCGGCGCTGAAGCGTTCCTTGACGTAGTTGCGCACTTCCCGGTCGGCGGCATCCCGCGCCAGCAGGCGGCGGTAGGTGGGGCTGAGGCGGAGCTGGGGCAGGTCGTCTTCGTTCATAAACACCTGCCATTCATCATCTACCTTGCGAAAATAGACGTCGGGCTCGACCAGCCGCGGCTCGGACTTGTTGTAGCGCAGGCCGGGGCGCGGGTCGAGCTTCTTGATGACCTCGACGGCGCGCTTGACCAGCTCAATCGGACGGTTGAGCGTCCGGGCAATTTCCTTCAACTGGTTGGACTGCAATTGCTTCAGGTGGTCCGAGACGATTTGCTGCGCCAGCGTGTTCTGCGCGTCGAAGGTGCGCAACTGGATCAGCAGGCACTCGCGGATGTCGCGCGCGGCCACGCCTAGCGGATCGAACTCCTGGACCACGGCCAGCGCTTCCTCGACGTCCTCCATCGAGAAGTTGCCCTGCTGTGCGATTTCCTCGAGTGAAGTCGTGAGGGAGCCGTTTTCATCCAGATTGCCGATCACCACGTCGGCAATCTCGCGCACCGTTTCGCTGCAGATCGTGACGCTCAGTTGCCAGGTGAGGTGCTCGGTCAGGCCCTGCGGAGAGGACAGGAACTTTTCAAATGAGGGGCGCTCGATTTCCTCGCGCTCGCGTCGTTCGTCGCTGTTTCCACTTCCGCTATCGAGATACTGGTTGAAGAAGGAGTTGAGATCAAACTCATCGAAAGGGTTGGCGGCTTCCGTTTCCGGCACCTTTTCGGTTTCCTGCTTGAGGAAATTCTCGTCGCTGTAATTCTCGGCCAGGGCGCCATCTTCCGTGAGCTCCTCGAGCACCGGATTGGCAATCATTTCCTGGTTGATCATCGCGCGCAGCTCGAGCCGATTGAGCGCGAGCACGCTGACCATCTGAACGAGGCCGGGCGTGAGGATCTGCTTCTGCGCGACCTTGAGGCTGAGTTTGGGCTGGAGCCAGCTCATGGCAGTTAGTTCAAGTGGAAGTGGTCCCCTAGATAAACGCGACGCACATCCGGGTCGGTGCTGAGCTCCGCCGGCGTGCCTGAGCGGAAGATCCTGCCTTCATTGATAATATAGGCCCGGTGGGTGACGCGCAGCGTCTCACGAACGTTGTGATCGGTAACGAGCACGCCGATACCCGCCACAGAAAGGTCGGCGATGATCTTTTGGATGTCCACCACCGTAAGCGGGTCGATGCCGGAGAAGGGCTCGTCCAGCAGGACAAACGACGGCTCCAGGACGAGCGAACGGGCAATCTCCAGCCGGCGGCGCTCACCGCCGGAGAGCGTGAAGGCCCGGTTGTAGCGAACTGTTTCCAGACTCATCTGCGCCAGTAGCTCCTCGAGGCGATCGCGCTGCTGTTCCGGTGTCAATGTGAGTGTCTCCAACACAGCCAGCAGATTCTCTTCGACCGTCAGTTGGCGAAAAACCGAAGGTTCCTGGGGAAGGTAGCTGATCCCGCTGCGGGCCCGGAGGTACATGGGAAGGTCGGTGATGTCGTCTCCGGCCAGGAGCACGCGGCCGGCATCGGGCCGGGCGAGACCTACGAGGATGTAGAAGGTGGTCGTCTTGCCAGCACCGTTCGGCCCCAGGAGCCCAACTACTTCCCCTTGTCCGATCGCCAGGTCAACCTCATCGACTACCTTGCGCCCTCGATACGTCTTGCTGAGTTCGACGGCCTGGAGCATTTGCATACGGCATCATTTCTCAACCCGATGTCTGGTCAGCGTACGCGTTCCCTGTTCCGAGTCGATCACAATCGTATCATCCGCAAAAAAGAAGGTCAATTGACGGCCCGTGGTTGTGCCGCGAGAGGCATCATAGAGCGTCGGCCGGCCTCCGAAGAGAACGAATTTTCCTTCGGCGGCACTGTACTCGGCCTGCTCCGAGGTGCCCCGGCGATCGCCCTGGCGGACGACTACGTTCCCGGTCGCCAGGGCCCGGGAGATTTGCTGCACACCGTTGCCTCCCGCAGCGAAAAACAGGTCCACTGTTCCGGCGCTGATTTGACCCTGTAAGGATTGTGCGTTGACGCCCTGTTCGAGTCGCGCCCGGCGGTCCGCACTCGAATAGGTGAGGGAGCCGGCACGAACGCGCATCAGGTCCGGCCCCGCAGGCCCGCCCCGCGAGCCTGCCGGTCCCGCCGCCTGCGGAAAGACGGCCAGGACGTTTCCGCGAGCAATCAACTGGCCTTGCTGCGTTCCCTGCCGGAGAAGCTCAATCGTTTCGGCCTCCACCGTTGCATCGCCCTGCCAGAGGCGCGCGCGGCCGGAGTAGATGGCACGGCCCGCGTTCAGATTGCCGAGCAGACGATCTGAGGAAAGGTGCGCCGGCTGCGGCCCGAGGTTGAGGGCGCCGCCCGCATCAACCCGCAGATAGGTGGTGCGAACGTCGCCTTCGGCGCGAACTTCACCCGTGCGCTGATTAAAGGATGTATTGCGAGCCGTAGTTCGGGCCTCCGGATCCGACAGCACCACCGAACCATCCAGTGTGGCCGTGTCGGTAGCCCGGACGATGCGGGAACGCTCGGCCTGTGCTGTCCGGTCGCCGTGACGCACGCGAACGCTGCCGGTCTGTTCCATGTCGGACCATTCCCCGCGCGGGCCAAAGCGCACGACGAGCTCCCGCGAGTTGGATTGCAGCTCCGGGCCGGCCCCAATACGCCGCTGAACTTCAACGCCTGACTGCCCGCGCAGCTCGCGGACCTGACCCCGTGCGCCGAAAAAGGTGGTCAGCTGCTGGGCGCTGACTTGTGTTGACTGCGCGGCAGTCTTCCCTGAAATGCGTGCAGACGCAGGCATCTCCCCGCGCTCCAGCTGCCAGGATTGCGGCGTGCTCGCCGCGGAAAAGACCAGTTCTAGCTGAGGGGTCTCGAGCCGCTGCGCGTCCTCTTTTCGATCCCGTTCCACCAAGACGTTTCCGCTGAGGAGCACGGAACGCCCGATGCCTCGGCCCGGCTGCATCTCCAGTTCCGCACGATCCGCTGCCAGTCGGTCTTCGTCCTTGCTGTTCGCTGGTGCGGCAGGACGATATGAGCCGCGCACCCGTCCTTCGGCGGTCATGCCATCCAATAGACCAGTCGGACCGAAGGCCGCCGTCAGCTTTTCTGCGGTCAACTCAAACATGCCGTCGGATTCCGCCGAACGAAGCCGTGGGGCACCATCGGCCACAACACGCCGCGCACGGAGGTGGCGGTCCATCTCAATGGCAAGCTCCCCGGCCTGCAAAGACTTGCTGTTCTGACGCGCGGCCACGGGTGCATGGAGACGGATGGTCAGGTCGCTGCGGCGAAACTCGAGGCTGCTGCTTGTCAGAATCAGAGGCTCAAAGGTTCCGTTTGTCTGTTGGCCGGGAAGCGGCGTAGTGAGGGTCAACCGAACATCGCTGAGCAGACGGACAACTCCGTGCCGCGTACTGTAAGTCAGGCCGACGGCCCGCCCTTCTCCATCCGGAGTGCGGAAGGCAATCGTCTGATCCGTCTTGGCCTCGCCCGTTTTCGTGTCGAAGGAAACATGCGAGGTGGAGACCTGGATTACGCGTTCGCCCGGGCGTTCGCGCGCCTCCTCGGCGCTCTCCAGGTCAATCCGCACCTCGCCTGTGCATACAATCAGACCGGTATCGGGGCCGTAGTCGCACGCCCGGGTGTGGAGATTATCGAAGCGCTGCTCCCGAGAGCCGAAGACGGTGATCCAGACGTCCTCGAGAAGACTCTTCTGCCCACCCTTGAATTCGGTGGCGCGGGAGGCGCGGACGGTGAACAAAGTGCGGTCTTTTTCCACCTTTGAAAAGGTGAACTGCGCCGACTGTTGCTGTACCGCAGTGGGGACGGGCGGCGGGGCATTCTGTTTCGCCTGGTACGCCTTCCAGGCGCGATGGGAGTAAACGCCTGCGACCACCGCGGCCAGGAGAATGGCGGCCAGCGCCGACCAGCGGGCATAGCGAGCAGCGTCTGTGATTCGCATTCGAGCTGCGATCTCGACACGTTCCGGGTCAAACCCGGAAGGTGAACAAGTGGACTCAACTTCTTAGAAGTCGAGTATAGAGAATTGGTTTGCGGGGAACAATCTGGATCAGGGCCGTCCACAGGCGTTGCCCACAATGGAAAGCGGATCTTCAAGATATCTACTCTGCCATACCCGCCGCTCACGCGTGTGGCCGAACCAGCAGTGTGCAACCGACACCCGGCAAACTCAGCACGAGACACAGAATCATCACCCCGTCGAAAGCGTGCAGGAAGGCGCCACGAACAATTGCTTCCACCTGGTGAGCGACCTCGGGCGCCGCCGATCGTGCCGAAGGAGCTCCACATGCCAATGCCCTCTCCGCGTTGTTCCGCTGGAAACGCATTGCTGACGATGGACAACCCCACTTCAATCTGCGGTGAATTCAGGAATCGTGACGGCCAGCGCTTCCGGGCACAGAGGGCACAATCTCAGTTTCCACGAAGACCGCATGCTCGACGCCCATGTCCCGCGCCGAGGGTGTGAGAATGGTCTTTGGCCCGATAAAGATCTTTTCACCGCGCGTCACAGCATTGCGAACGTCGGTTTCGCTGACGAACGGTGAGACCTTCACGGGAGGTGCGAGGGGTGTGGAGGAAGCAGTGGAAGGTGCCGGAGAAGGACTTGCCGCGAGTGGCGCTGTTGGAGCCGCCGGGGTGGCCGCCCGCGCCTTGAGGAACTGATCGACAATCTCCGCGGCTGCCTGTGGCGGTTGAGAAGCCTCTTTGGGCGCTGCGGCAGGCGCTGCACCAGCACCCCGGGCAATGCCCAGGTGCTGCATGACGTGCTCGACCGTTCTCGCAATGGTGGCCCGATCCGGAATTGTAGCTGGTTGAGCAGCCGGAGGAGCGGGCGGATTTGGTGGTGGAGTGGCGGCCGCCGGGCCACTGGACTCCGATGCCTTTGCATGCGTGGTTGCTGATGCGGCAGCAGCCACCGCGGCCGACGCGTCCGCCTGCATGCGACGATCGGCAGGGATGGTGCGATGCTCAATGGGCCTCGACGACCACGCAATGCGCTTGATGTTCATCAGGTGCTGCGGGCCGATGTTGTCGGAAGTGATGTTGCCGCCCGGAGCTCCGCAGCCCAGCGTCATCGCGGGAAAGAGGTTGGTCGAGTAGCCGATGGAGCCGTGCACCGCCGAAGTGTTCACGCAAACGCGAAAGGCCGGAACCACCTTGCCGAATTCGCGGATGGCCGATTCGTTCTGCGAATGGATGGAGCAGGTGTGGCCCAAGCCGCCGAAGTGCAGTAAGCGAGTACAAAGGTCGATCGCCGCGGCCAGGTTGGGCACGGAATAGAAGGCCAGGATGGGCGAAAGTTTTTCAGCCGAGAGCGGATGGTCGCGTCCAACCTGCTCCAGCCGTGCAATCAGCACCCGGGTCGCAGGCGGCACCTGGATGCCAGCCTCTTCGGCAATTACCGTAGCGGGCCGGCCAACAATCTTCGGGTTGGGCGTATGCGAGCCAGCGTGGAAAACCAGAGCGCCGACCTTTTGGATCTCGTCGGGTGAGAGAAAGTAAGCGCCCTGGCGCCGACATTCTTCCAAGGTCAAATCACGGACAGTCTCTTCCACGACGATCGCCTGCTCCGAAGAACAGATTGTGCCGTAGTCGAAGGTTTTGCCCGCAATAATATCAGCGACGGCTTTGCGAACATCGGCCGTGCGTTCGATGAAGGCGGGCACGTTGCCGGGGCCAACACCATATGCGGGTTTGCCCGAACTGTAGGCAGCGCGCACTAGACCCGTGCCACCAGTGGCCAAGATGACGCCCACGTCGCGATGGCGCATCAGCTCCTGCGTGCCCTGGAGGGTGGTGTGAGTCATACAGTTGATCAACCCCTCCGGAGCGCCCGCCTGCATCGCAGCCCTGGCAAGTATTCCAGCGGCCTCGCAAATGCAGCGCATGGCCGAGGGATGGGGACTCAGGACGATGGCGTTGCACGCTTTGATGGAAATCAGCGTCTTGTAAATGGCAGTTGAAGTGGGGTTGGTAGAAGGAATGACGGCCGCAACCACGCCGACCGGGCTTGCGACCTCTACGATGCCTTTTTCTTTGTCCTCGCGCAGGATTCCAACTGTGCGCATCGAACGGATTGCTCGATAGACATCCACCGAGCCAAAACGGTTCTTGAGGATCTTGTCAGGAACGTTCCCATAGCCGGTCTCTTCGACGGCCAGGCGGGCCAATGGCTCGGCCGCAGCGGTGGCTGCTTCAGCGCAAGCCGCAACCACGGCATCCACTTGTTCCTGGGAGAATCGGGCGAATCGTTTCTGGGCCTCGGTGGCTCGGGCCACCTGTTCGCGGGCTTCCTGGATGGAGATGAGGTCGCGGTCGCGCAGGCTCAAAGCAAACCCCTCACGCTAGTCCGTCTGCCCCGGGCAAGTCCAGAAAGAGCGGCGGACGGCACGTGAGCCAAGTGCACTACTTCTTTGCGCCAGGCGGCTGGCCGCCACCGGGCAGAATCTTTTCGACGTGCTCGTGCGGGCGAGGGATCACGTGCACGGCTACAAGCTCGCCCACGCGGCGAGCAGCGGCAGCTCCCGCGTCGGTGGCTGCCTTCACCGCGCCCACGTCACCGCGCACCATGACGGTCACGAAGCCGGACCCAATATATTCCCGACCGATCAGAATGACGTTGGCTGCCTTGACCATGGCGTCGGCTGCCTCGATCGAGCCCACCAATCCTTTGGTCTCGATCATTCCCAGCGCTTCATTGGCCATTCGTACCTCGCTCGGGTCCGCTGTGAGCATTCGACAAGGCAATGCACCATGGGTCGCGGGAAGCCTAACATGGCGGAAAACTCGAATCAAGCTGGCGCGGCGGACCTGTGGAAAAACAAACTGAGGAATGCCGGACCGAGAAGTCAGGCAGTTGGGAGAACACCCTGGTGGGCAGCGGCAACGCCGTCGCGGGTGGAGTTCTTGACCACGTACATGGCCTCGTCGGCGAGGTGCATCAAGTCACCTTTCGTCTTCGCGTCCGAGGGAAACGCCGCCACGCCCATGCTGGCGGTGATCTGAACGTTCAATCCCTCTGACTTCAGCCAGACCATTTCGCGGATCTGACGATGAAGGCGGCGGGCCACCACGCAGGCATTTTCTTTTGAGGTCTGCGGTAGGAGAACGACAAATTCGTCTCCGCCGTACCGGAAGGCGAAATCGATCAGGCGGCAGTGGGTCTTGACGAACTGGCCGATCTCGGCCAGCAGCTTGGAGCCCATCAGGTGACCGTGGCTGTCGTTCACCTTTTTGAAGTAGTCGAGGTCGATGAACACAAGAGAAAACTCGAAGCCGTGGCGTTGCGCGCGATAGATCTCCGTCTCCAGCATGAAGTTCATGTGGCGCGCGTTGAAGAGGCTGGTGCAGTCGTCGGTGATGGTGAGCTCGTGGATGCGCTGGACGTGGCGCGCGTTTTCCAGAGCGATCGCAGCGAAATCAGAGAGGGCCTCGAGCAGGGTTAGGTCGCGGTCGTCAAAGCCGTTCGGGCCGACGCAGTTCACCAGCTCGATCACACCCAGACAGGTGTTGCGGAACTTCACGGGCACGGCGACGATCGACCGAGTTTCCGTCTTCGTCTTTTCGTCCACCTGGGCGAAGAAGCGCGTATCCTTGCTGACGTCCGGTACGATCACGACCTGGCCGTTTTCCGCCACCCAGCCCGCGATTCCCTGCCCCAACTTGATGCGAATATCTTTTAATGCGGTAGCGCCTTTGCCGATGGCCAGCTCAAAGTAGAGTTCTTTCTTGGCTTCATCGACCAGCAGCAACGACCAGGTGTCCGGGTGGAGAAACTCGTCGATCTTTTCCATGATGGTCCGCAGGACCTGGTCGAGCTGGAGCGTGGACGTGAGGGCCTTTCCCAGCTCGTGGAAGACGGCGACCTCGCCCGCCCCGCGCTGCGCCAGCGGAACCGCCGGACGCCGGCGCCGCTCGACTCCAAAGAAGTTCTTGGTTTCCTCCACGCTGGCCTTTTTCCTGATGGGGATTGCAAACTTAGCCCGCCGAGGCGAGCGCATGCGACAGGGCGATTATAAGCAACGGAAAATGCCCGGCGCAACGTTCGTTCCACGGCGTGTTTCGCAAAGCGGACACGCCCGGGCCATTGTGCCGGCCCACCAGTCTCGGGCCGATTGACACCCTCCAGCGGCCCGCCTATATTCCAGAGGCGATGGCAAAGAGCACTTTTGGCGACCGGTTGAAGCGCGAGCGAGAGATGCGTGGTGTCTCTCTTGAAGAGATTTCCACGGCCACGCGCATCGGGACGCGCTTCCTCGAGGCGTTGGAGACCGAACAATGGGACCGCCTGCCCGGCGGCGTCTTCAACCGCGGCTTCGTGCGCGCGGTCGCGCGCTTTCTGGGCCTGGACGAGGAAGACATGGTGGCCGAGTATGCGCTGGCTACCAACGACCAGCGCGAGGTTGCCGTCTGGGCGTTAAGCCCGCCCGCTCCTCCGCCCGGGCGGAACTGGCGGCCGTCGCTCCTGGTGGCCATTGGGATTGTGTTCGTGGGCGTCGCTTGGTTTGGCTGGAACCGCTTCGGGTACCTGCTGCCGTGGTCCGCAGGGCCGGACCCCGCAACACCACACTCCACAGCGAAGGCCCCGCTGCCGGAGGATCCGCCCGCGCAGCCCCCTTCCTCAGCAAACTGTGGGCCACTGCCGCTCGAACTAAAGGTGGACGCCGGCAGGACAGCGCAGGTGACCATCGTGGCCGACGGCAAGAAAGTCTTCGAGGGTCAGATGAAGCCGAGCAAATTCGAGATTTATTGCGCTCAGGAATACTTTGAGGTGTCCGCCAACAACTCCACTGCGCTGGTGATCGAGCTGAACGGCCAGTTGCAGCTCTTGCCTGCCCTGCCGGACCAGCCGGGCACGATCCGGCTCACCCGTGAGAGCCTGAAGAAGAACCTGGGAGGGCGCGATTAACCCGGACCTCGTCCAGGAGATTCGCTCCGGCCATGCCACGCGGGAACGGAAACTGGCAGTCGTTTCCGGCTCCGCGTCACTTTCTCCCGAACAACGAGTGGACCTGCTGGCCGTGCTCGCCCAGGATGCCGATGAACAGGTGGCGCAACGCGCGGCTGGTGCACTGCTCACACAACCTGTCGAAACGTTCCTGGCCGCCCTGGAGCGGCCTGCGGCCTCCGGTGGGTGCAGCCTGCAACTGGTCATCTTCTGCGCAAAGTACTTGCTCGAAAAACCAGGCATGGCAGACGCGCTGGCCCGCAAGCCGGAGTGTCCCGGTGAACTGCTGGCACCGGCGGCCTCGCGCTTGAACGCAACTTCGGTGCAAACGCTGCTGGAAAACCTCGACCACCTGAGCGCAGCGCCCGCGTTGGCCGCGGCCCTGGCCACCTCGACTTCGCTGACGGCTGAGCAGCGCCAGCAGTTGCAGGAGCTCCAGCAGGACGCACCGGCATCTCTGGCCGAGCTGGAGGAAGCAGCCGCGGTAGCCGAATCCGATCGGGCCAAGCGGCAAACCCTCTTACAACGCCTGTCCCGAATGCGCGTGGTTGAGCGCGTGCAGCTCGCCTTGAAAGGCAATCGCGAAGAACGAATGACCCTGATCCGCGACCCTTGCAAGGTGGTCCAGCGCGCGGTGCTTCAATCCAGCCGGATCACCGACCGCGAAGTGGAAGCCTTCGCAGCAATGGCCAACCTCAGCGACGAGGTGCTCCGGCTGATCGGCAGGAACCGCAACTTCATCAAGAACTACTCCGTTGTCCGCAACCTGATGAACAACCCGAAGACGCCGCTCGAAATTTCCCTTCACTTGCTGCCCACGCTGACGGCGAAGGATTTGAAAATGCTGACGTCAAACAAGAACATCCCCGATACACTGCGCACCATGGCCATCCGGCTGCAGCGACAACGCAAGGAAGTCCGGCAAGGCAGCTAGCACGAGTTTTGAGCCTGTAAGAAAGATTACTTCTGCGGGGCCGCCAGAGAGTGTTTGACCTGGACCCGGTATTCGCGGGCGCGGGCGATGATTTCGGCTTCATTCAGGGTCAGCACGCGCCGGTCGTGCATCACGACCTTCCCCCCGATCACAACCGTTTGCACGTCGCTCGACTTCAGGGAATAGACAATCTGTGCGTAAAGATCGTACATCGGAACGGCGTGCGGAGAGTTCAGATTCAGCACAATTAGGTCTGCCCTTTTCCCCACTTCGAGCGAGCCGATCTCCGATTCCATGTGCAGCGCCCGGGCCCCGCCGATCGTGGCCATCGCCAGGGTCTGCCGGGCTTCGAGGGCCTGCGGGTCCATCCGCGAAACTTTTTGGAGCTTGGCGGCAAGATCCATCTCCTCCATCAGGTCGAGATCGTTATTGCTTCCCGCTGGGCCATCGGTGCCGAGTCCAAGCCGAACGCCGCCGGCCAGCATCGCTGGAACCGGGGCGACTCCGCTGGCGAGCAGCATGTTGCTCGAAGGATTGTGTGCGCAGCCCACCTGATTGCGCGCCAGCAGAGCGATGTCGGCGTCATTCACCCACACACAATGCGCGGCAAGCATGTTGGGGCCGAGCAGGCCAAGGCTGTCCAGGTAGGCCACTGGAGTCATGCCGTGCGTGGCCAGGCTGTCGTCGAGCTCGCGCTTCGTTTCGGCCACGTGGATCAGCAGAGGCGCCTTGTGGCGACGCGCCAGTTCGGCGGCAGATTGCAGAGTTTCCTTCGAATTGGTGTAGATGGCGTGCGGGGCCACGGCCGGTCGAATGAGGGGGTCGCCCTTCCACCGCTTGAGAAACTCTTCCGCTCGGACAAGACCATCTGCTGGAGTCTTCGCGTCTGGGACGGGGAAATCAATGATGGTCTGGCCCAAAACGCCGCGCATCCCAGCGGCCTTGGTTTCGCGAGCCACGGCGTCTTCGAAATAGTACATGTCCGCGTAGGTGGTGATGCCGCCGCGGATCATCTCCAGTGCCGCCAGGCGCGTGCCCCAGATGACGAACTCCTCGGTGACGTTGCGCGCTTCAGCGGGAAAGATGTACTTCTCGAGCCAGTCCTGGAGCGTCAGATCGTTGGCAATGCCCCGGAAGAGAACCATGGGGGCGTGGCCGTGCGTGTTGATCAGGCCGGGCAGGACCAGTTTTCCGCGCGCCAGGATGCGCCGTGCCGGCGTGTACCTTGTCGCAATCTCGACACTGGGGCCAATCGCCAGGATTTTGTCGCCGCGGATCGCGATGGCGCCATCCTCAATCACGCGAAAGCGGGCATTCATCGTTACGACTGTGCCGCCGGTGACAAGCAGATCCACCTGCTCCTTCTTCAGAGCCTTTGGCCTTCGCGAAGACTGCGCCGATGCGGGCATGGCCCAAGCACAAGAGACCAATAGGCAGAGAAGAACTGAAGTGGAGCGGAAGAGAAGTCCTTTTGAGCGAATTCTTCGTGTCGTTGTGGCTCGCATCACGTTTTCTGAACCTTTCCGATCACAAGAATGAGGAATCGAAGGGGCGAGGGAAAAGTGCGGACATCTTTTGTACTTCCACCTGCCCCTTCAAATTGGCGAGGACAACAGGGACATCCCCGCAAAACTCCCAGATGATCTGCCGGCAGGCACCGCAGGGAGGTGTGAGCACCTCGGTCTGGGTGACGACGGCAATGACGTCAAAGCCACGTTCGCCTTCGGAGATTGCCTTGAAGATGGCCACCCGCTCGGCGCAGACGGTGAGTCCGTAGGTGGAGTTTTCGACGTTGCAGCCGGTATAGACACGGCCCGAGCTGGCCCGCAGCGCGGCGCCCACGCGGAAATTGGAGTATGGCGCATGCGCGTTCTCCCGCGCCGCGCGGGCCGCTGCGATCAGTGTGTCGTGCTCGGTCATGGCTGAATGCGTTCGGTTGCGCTCATTCGACGTCCCTGGCGATGTGCGGGATCACGGCGCGCAGCAGCGCGACGAACTGTCCTTTGACGCGCTCGCCGGTTTCCAGCACCTCTTCGTGGTTGATGGGCTGATCGAGCATGCCCGCCGCCATGTTGGTCACGCAGGAGATGCCCAGGACGCGAATGCCCATGTGTCGCGCGGCAATCACCTCTGGAACCGTGGACATGCCGGCCAGATCGGCGCCTAGGGTGCGCATCATGCGGATTTCTGCCGGAGTCTCATAGCTCGGCCCGGTCAGAGCGCCGTAGACTCCCTCAAAGATATCGATCCCCAGGCGGCGTCCCTCAGCCAATGCGGCCTCGCGGTAGGGCTTCCAATAGGCCTGGGTCATGTCGTGGAAGCGCAGGCCGAAGCGCTCGTCGTTAGGACCGATCAGAGGATTGGTGCCCTGCAGATTGAGGTGGTCGCTGATCACCACCAGGCAACCCTGCTTGTAGTTGCGGCTGATGCCGCCGGCGGCATTGGTCAAAATGACGGTGCGGATGCCCATCCGCGCAAACACGCGCATTGGGAAGATCACCTCGCGCAGGGAATAGCCTTCGTAGAAGTGGACGCGCCCCTGCATCGCCGCGACCGGGACGTCTCCGACTTTGCCGATCACCAGCCGGCCAGCGTGGCCGATAGCGGTCGAGCGGGGAAAGTGCGGGATCTTCCTGTAATCAATGCGCGTGGCCGAGGCGAACTCATCCGCAAACGCGCCCAGCCCCGAGCCCAGCACCAGGCCGATGCGCGGCCGTAACTTCGTCTTAGACAGGATGAATTTCGCGGCGCGTTCGGCCCGCGCGAATTCATCGCCGCGCGTTGACCGCGATTTTGACCGTGGGCTCACAGCAAGATGCTCACAATCGCGGCGGACATCAGGTTGGCCATGGTGCCCGCAAGCATGGCGCGGATGCCCAGGCGGGCCAGTTCGCTGCGCTTGTTTGGCGCCAACGCGCCGATGCCTCCGATCTGTATCCCGATGGAGCTAAAATTCGCGAAGCCGCAGATGGCAAACGTCGCGATGGTGAACGAGCGCGGATCGATCAAGCCTTTCATTGCGCCGAGGTCTTTGAAGGCCACCAGCTCGTTAATCACCATGCGCGTCCCCAGGACGTTGCCGATGTTGACGCAGTCGTGCCACGGGATGCCGATCAGCCAGGCCACCGGCGCAAACGCCCAGCCGAAAATCTGCTGTAGGCTCGAGGGGAACCAGGCAACGCCGAGACCCCCGAGCCAATTGTGGATCCCTCCCAGCATTCCGTTTGTCAGCGCAATCAGTGCCAGAAACGCAATCAGCATTGCGGCAACGTTGATGGCCAGTTGCAGACCATCAGAAGTGCCGCGCGCGATGGCGCCGAGGAAATTCTCCTGCTTCTCTTCTTCGGAGCGATGCAACTCGACGCGCCCGGCCGTGACCGGCTGCTCGGTCTCCGGCACCCACATCTTGGCCATCAGGATTGTCCCCGGCGCGGTCATGATGACGGCAGTCAGGATGTGCTTGGCCTCGGCGCCGGTGGCGATATAGGCCGCCATGATCCCGCCGGCCACGTGGGCCATGCCGCTGGTCATGATGGTCATCAGCTCGGACCGCGTCACCGTGGGCAGGTAGGGACGAATGGTCAGCGGCGCCTCGGTCTGGCCCATGAAGATGCTGGCCGCGACGTTCAGCGATTCGGCGCCGCTGACCCCCATGAGCCACGTCATCACTCGCGCCGCCTGCTTGATGATGAACTGCATAATCCCGAAGTGATAGAGCAGCGCAAACAGCGCCGCGATAAAAATGATCGTCGGCAACACCTGAAAGGCAAAGATGAAGCCGACCGAGGAGTTATCGCCGCCAATCGAGCCGAACACGAATTCTGAGCCGGCGCGGGAGAAATGGAGAAGCCAGTTGACGGCATCGCCCGCCCGCTGGAAGGCGTAGCGGCCGGCATCGGCCTTCAGGACAAACAACGCAAAAACTATCTGCAGACCCAGGCCCCAGGCCACGATCTTGAGGCGGATCGCGCGGCGGTTGGTGGAAAACAGGTAGGCAATGCCCATGATCGCCAGCAAACCCAAAATTCCCGTCAATCGCCCCATGCCTGCCTCCTCATTTCTGTTTTACTCACCTATGACCTTCTGGATCAGCTTGGGAAGATCACGCGGCGGTTCGGCCACAATGCGAAAGGCCTTCTCAATCAGGTGGTTGGCCCGCGCAAGTCGCTCCTCGGAATTGTAATGAATGGTGCACAGTGCCTCGCCGCGCCGGACGCGGTCGCCGGCCTTCTTGTGGAAAACCAGGCCGACGGCGTGGTCGATGGAGTCCTCTTTTTTCTCCCGGCCGCCCCCGAGCACAACACACGCGGTACCAAGCTGCTCGCAATTCATGCCGGCTACAAATCCATCGGCATCGCTGGGTACATCCAGCGAATACCGCGCGAGAGGCAAGCGCGAGGGATCATCCATGACGCGCTCGTCGCCGCCCTGGAGCCGGATGATCTCGCGGAATTTATCATGGGCGCGCCCGGAAGCAATCATCTCCGCGCCAAGCTTCTTCCCCTCCCCGACGCTGGCCGAGCGCCCGCCGAGGTAGAACATCCAGGCGCTCAACTCCAGGCAGAGCTCGCGCAGATCGGCCGGGCCGCCGCCCTTTAGCACCTCGACGCACTCCTGCACCTCGAGCGCGTTGCCCGCTGTGCGGCCCAGCGGCTGGTCCATATCCGTAATCAGCGCCACAACTCTCTTGCCCATTTGCTGGCCGGTCTCGACCATCAGTTCGGCCAGGTGCACGGCGTCTTCTTCTTTTTTCATGAACGCGCCGGAACCGGTCTTGACGTCGAGTACGAGAGCATCAATGCCCTCGGCCAGCTTCTTGGACATGATCGAGGCGCAGATCAG
>Ga0209109_10000323_pt1 | contig 24429 bp, 17 predicted proteins | sample Rifsed10ft2_FD_184004 | JGI IMG/M metagenome (GOLD analysis project Ga0209109, IMG submission 184004) | Soil microbial communities from Rifle, Colorado, USA - sediment 10ft 2 (version 2) | ecosystem: Environmental > Terrestrial > Deep subsurface > Rock core/Sediment | place: Rifle, Colorado... | reverse complement strand
CAAACTCCTCGCACCGCGTGATAGCCCCTATGAAAACGGGCACTTGAGCCGGTGTAAACTGGCCGAAATCACCCACTCATTTCCCCGAAGAGCCTCAATTCAGAGCCTCGTCGGCGTACCGACGAGGCCCTCCGTCCTTCTCTCGAGCCTCGACCCTCTATTTGCCGATTCTCAGATTCACAATCCTCGTCTGCTCCTGATCGAGGTTGTAGACCATCAGGCTCAGATAGCCACCGTCACGAACTCCAGCGAGTGCCTGCTGCAGATCGTTCGCTGTCTGCAGCGTCCGGCGCGGTTGGGGGTTGATCACGGAAAGCAGAATGTCGTTGCGTTGGAGCCGCTGACGCGCCGGTCCGTTCGGGTCGATGTCCACGACGCGAAGGCCACGGTGGTCAATGGAAATCTCATTCTGCCGGGCCTGCGCTTCGGTGATCGGTTCAACGGTGATGCCGAGCTTCTCGGTGTTCGTGCCCGCCGTCTCCGGTTCATCGTTCCCCGGCCGAGTGTTCGAAGCGACCCGTGTGGTACTGTCGGTCGCCTCGCCCAGTCGAACGTTGAAGGTCTTTCTGGTTCCGAAACGCCACGCTTCGATCTCGACTGTCTGGCCAGGCTCATGGCTGCGGATGATCCGCTGCAGCGTGCTGACGCGGTCGGCGGGCTTGCCGTCCGCCTTGACGATAACGTCACCCGGCTCGATCCCGGCGCGGCGTGCCGGCGAGTTGTTGTTATCCGCCGTGAACGGCTGGACCAGGACGCCCGTGACGTCCTTCAAGCCGGCGACCGCCGCATCCTCGGCCTGTGCATCGCGGATGGAGACACCGAGCACGGCGCGGCGCACGCGACCGTGCTCGATGAAGTCGTCGAGCACTTCCTTGGCGAGCGTGATCGGGATGGCGAAGCCGTACCCTGAGTAGTAGCCGGTCTGGCTGGCGATCGCGGTGTTGATGCCGATCACCTCGCCGCGCACGTTGACCAGCGGGCCGCCGGAGTTGCCAGGATTGATCGCCGCATCGGTCTGGATGAAGTCGGTGATCGCCCAGTTGTTCTGGTTCACGCGAACGTCGTTGCCACCTCGTCCCTTGGCCGAGACGATACCGGCGGTGACGGTGAAGTCGAGGCCTAACGGGTTGCCGATGGCCACGACCCACTCGCCGATCTTCGTCCCGTTGTCATCGCCGAGCGAAGTGTACGGAAGGCCCTTCTGGTCGATCTTCAGGACGGCGACGTCGGTGGTTTCATCACGCCCGATCACGCGCGCCGGGAAGGTGCGTCGATCGGTGAGGGTGACTTCCACACGATCGAAGCCCTGGATGACGTGGTTGTTGGTCAGGATGTAGCCGTCGGCGCTGACGATGAAGCCCGAGCCGCTGGCCTCCATCGGAACGGGGGGCTCACGGTCGAACTGGCCGAAGAAGTCCTCGAATGAACGCGGCCGCTGGCGCTGTGGCTGCTGTGGCTGCTGCGGTTGCTGGCGCTGGCTCGTCTGGCGCTGCGTGCGCTCTGAGTGGATCGACACCACCGCCGGCGTCACGCGTTCGGCAATGGAAGAAAAAGCGACATTGAGATCGGAAACGCCGGGCGGCACGATCGGCGCCACCGAGGACGTCGTGCGCGCCGATGACTGCGCGTACCCGAACTTTGTCAGATCAAGACCCGACGCGAACACAAGGCCGCCAACGAACGCGGCCACTAACGCGCCACCAAAGGTCAGGCGAGCAATCGGATTGGACTTCATGGTTGGTCTCTGCAATTGGGGTTCAATCAGGGTCGAGGCTTGGGGGTCGAGGCTCGAGGAAGTGGTCAGTATCCTCAAGCCTCGAATCTCAACCCTCTCCGCTGTCTTACATACGTAGTCACGAGGCCGTTCCGGTGGGTTTCCTTGCTCCAAACTGACATGAAGCACCCGGAACCACCCTGACGCTGTCCAGAATCACGCCGGGGCGCTACCCCCGGCGTGTAAAGCGTTGCTGGACATCGATAGAACGCTACTTCTTGTCGTCGACGATCTCGTAGTCCGCCTCAACCACCTCATCGGGCTTTGCCCCGCCCGGCGGCGCTTCGGCGCCAGCGGCTCCGGCTTCAGGCCCTGGAGCCGGGCTGGGCTCTCCGCCCTGCGTCTGCGAGTAAAGCGACCGGCCGGCCTCCTGGTACGCCGCCGACAGCTCCTCCATGGCTGCCTTGATCTCGGCGGTGTCGTCGCCGCGGTGCGCCTTGCGGGCCCGCTCCACGGCGGTGTCCAGCCGCGTCTTGAGCTCGGGGCTCAGGCGGTCGGACCACTCCTTCGCGTTCTTCTCCACCTCATAGGCGAGCGAGTCGAGCCGATTCCGCGAGTCGATATCCTCGCGACGCTTCTTGTCGTCGGCCGCGTTCTTCTCGGCGTCGCGCACCATGCGCTCGATTTCGTCCTTGTTCAGGCCGCTCGACGCTTCGATGCGGATCTTCTGCTCCTTGTTCGTGGCCTTGTCCTTCGCGGACACGTGCAGGATGCCGTTGGCGTCGATGTCGAACGTGACTTCGACCTGCGGCATGCCTCGCGGAGCGGGCGGAATGCCAGTCAGCGTGAACTTGCCAATTGTTCTATTGTCGCGAGCCAACTCGCGCTCGCCCTGAAGAACGTGAATTTCCACCGTGGTCTGATTGTCGTCAGCCGTGGAGAACGTCTCGGTCTTCCGCGTCGGAATCGTCGTATTGCGCGTGATGAGCACCGTGGTGACGCCGCCGAGCGTTTCGATACCGAGCGACAGCGGGGTCACGTCGAGCAGGAGAACGTCCTTCTGTTCACCGGTGAGCACCGCGCCCTGGATCGCCGCGCCAATGCCGACGACTTCGTCAGGGTTCACGGACTTGTTAGGCTCCTTCCCGAAGAAGTCCTTCACGATCTGCTGGATCTTCGGAATGCGCGTCGAACCGCCGACGAGGATGACCTCATCCACGTCCTTGGGGTCGAGGCCGGCGTCCTTCAGCGCCTGCTGCATCGGCGGGAGGGTGCGCTTGATCAGGTCGTCGACCAGCTGCTCGAACTTCGCGCGGGTGAGCGAATAGTTCAGGTGCTTGGGTCCCGACTGGTCGGCCGTGATGAACGGAAGGTTGATGTCCGTCGTCTGCGTGGTCGACAGCTCCATCTTGGCCTTCTCCGCGGCCTCCTTCAGGCGCTGGAGCGCCATGGGGTCCTTGGAGAGGTCGATGGCCTGGTCGCGCTTGAATTCCTGCACCAGCCACTCGATGACGCGCTGGTCGAAGTCGTCGCCGCCCAGGTGGGTGTCACCGTTTGTGGCCTTCACCTCGAACTGGCGCGAGCCTTCGACGTCGTAGAGCTCGAGGACCGAGATGTCGTACGTGCCGCCGCCAAGGTCGAAGACGGCGATCTTCTCGTCCTTGCCCTTCTTGTCGAGCCCGTAGGCAAGCGCCGCTGCCGTCGGCTCGTTGATGATTCGAAGGACTTCGAGCCCGGCGACCTTGCCGGCATCCTTCGTGGCCTGGCGCTGTGCGTCGTTGAAGTAGGCGGGCACGGTCACGACGGCCTTCGACACGGGGTAGCCGAGATAGTCCTCCGCCGTCTGCTTCATCTTCTGCAGCACCATCGCCGAGATCTCGGGCGGCGTGTACCGCTTGCCCTGGACTTCCACGGACGCCAGGCCACTCGGCCCTTCGACGACCGTGTACGGAACGCGCTTGATCTCCTCGGGCACTTCGGGGATCCGGCGTCCCATGAAGCGCTTGATGGAGAAGACCGTGTTCCTGGGGTTGGTTACGGCCTGCCGCTTGGCGATCTGACCGACCAGGCGTTCGCCGTCCTTGGTGAATCCGACGACGGATGGGGTGGTCCGCCCACCCTCCGAGTTGGGGATCACGACTGGATCGCCGCCCTCCAGAACGGCTACCACGGAGTTGGTGGTGCCGAGGTCAATGCCGATTACCTTGTCTGCCATCTGAAGCCTCTGGGTGGTTGGGTCGCCACGGTCGGCGGGGTAAAGCCAAGTTCAGTTCAACGAATCGAGGCATGCCGAATGGGGCGCATGCCGGGTTCCGCTGGGTCTAAGCAAGCGAGGGGCCGCGCGGTTATGTCATTTTGGCCAGCCGAACGGCTGAGCGCAGGGGGTCGGGGGCCGAAATGACGGCTGTCTGTGAACTCCATACACCTCAGGGCAGGCGAGGGGGAGGATTGGGATGTTCCCGCTGAGCGACGAGAACCCGACAGTTCGTGTCCCGGTCACCACCTACTTCCTGATCGCGGTCATCGTTGGCGTGTGGGTGCTCGTTCAGGGTGCCGGGCTCGACCAGCAAGCCCTGGCGGCCAGCGTCTGTAATCTGGGAATGGTCCCCGGTGAGGTGACGGGGCAGGCTCCGCTAGGGACGTCGGTCCCACTCGGACCCGGCCTGGCGTGCGTCGTGGATGACTGGTCACTGAACATCTGGACGCCAGTCACCTCGATGTTCCTTCACGGCGGCTGGGGGCACCTGCTTGGCAATTTGCTGTTCTTCTGGGTCTTTGGAAACAACATCGAAGACAGCATGGGGCGGATCCGCTTCCTGGTCTTCTACCTCCTCTGCGGACTGATCGCCGCCGGTTCTCACGTAGTCCTGGATCCCAGGTCGCCGGTGCCGACAGTTGGCGCGTCAGGCGCCATTTCCGGAGTCCTGGGTGCGTACCTGGTTCTCTATCCGCATGTGCGGGTGAGGATGCTGTTCTGGTTCCTGCTCTTCATCAGGGTAATACGGGTGCCCGCATGGGCCGTGCTGCTGTGGTGGTTTCTCTGGCAGGTAATTGCCGGGCTTCCGCAGCTCATGACGCTGAATCGGGAAGTCTCGGGCGGTGTTGCGGTCTGGGCGCACATCGGCGGGTTCGTTGCCGGGGTGATCCTTGTCAAGCTCTTCGTGAACGAGGATCTGCATCGCCGGCGGCTGGCGATGGGGGATGCGCGAGACGCGTTCCAGTCGGTCTGAGCACTCTCAACGCCGCTCCGCTATCGCCGGGCTCTCACGTTGCCAGCTCCCGTCAGGGAGCCGTAGCTTAGTGGCGCCGCAACAGGCCGGGTTGTGCAGTGAAGCACACTGGTCCGCGAATGCCCCCCCACGCAAACACGTTACACGTGCGCCTCATTCCTCGCGACGAAGGGTTTTTCACGTTGTTCAATCAGCTCGCAGCCAAGATGAAGCAGGCGGCTGAGCTGCTCCATGAGATGTTCTCTGGCCCCGATCGACTTGAGTACTACGTCACCGAGATCAAGAAAGTCGAGCACGACGCCGACGCGGTCATCGCTGAAGTGGGAACCCGACTCGACCGCAGCTTCATTACCCCGCTCGATCGTGAAGACATCTACCGCCTGGCGCAGGAGCTCGACACGATCACGGACCTGATCGACGGCACCGCGCGCCGGGCGAAGATGTTCAAGCTTCGCGAGATTCGCCCTTACGCCGTGCGCCTGGCCAACATCCTGCAGGAATCGGTGAATGAGCTCGAACAATCGGTCAGGACGGTCAAAGACCGAAAAACCGTGACGCGCCACACGATGGCCGTGAAGAAGTGCGAAGAAGAGGGCGACGCGGTCTATGCGGAAGCGATCGGGGCGCTGTTCCAGGGCACTCCCGATCCCATCGACGTGATCAAGTGGAAGGAAATCTACGACACGCTCGAGAATGCGTTGGATCGTTGTCAGTCGGCGTCCATCGTGCTGGAGAGCATCTCGCTCAAGAACTCCTGATCCGTGGCGACCTACATCGTCGTCATCGTCGCGGTCGCTTTCTTCTTCGATTTCATCAACGGTTTTCACGACTCGGCGAACTCAATCGCCACCGTCGTGGGGACTCGAGTGCTCAACCCCCTGGTCGCGGTGGCGTGGGCGGCTTCCTTCAACTTCCTGGCCGCCTTTACGGTGGGAACCGCCGTGGCCAGGACGGTCGGGAAGGGAATGATCGACGTGTCCATCGTCACCCCGAACGTGATCCTCGGTGGATTGCTTGGAGCGATAGTCTGGAACGTGGTCACCTGGTGGTACGGACTGCCGAGCAGTTCATCGCACGCGCTCGTAGGTGGATACGCCGGTGCGGCGGTGGCGAAGGCCGGCTGGGCCGCGATCATTCCGGCCGGATGGATCAAGACACTCATCTTCATCGTGGCGTCGCCGCTCATCGGGCTGGTTGCCGGCTATGGGCTGATGGTGGCGTTCTACTGGATCTTTCGCGGATTCAGTCCGGGGAAAGTCAATTCCATCTTCCGCCGCGTACAGCTCGCGAGCGCGGCGCTCTTCTCGCTGTCGCACGGCGCGAATGACGCGCAGAAGACGATGGGCATCATCGTCGGACTCCTGATTTCCTCTCAGGGAGTATTCGCGAGCGAGACTGGATGGATGCGGCATCTGCACCTCGCCGACACCGACTCGATACCGCTCTGGGTTGAGATGGGCGCGTACACGGCGATTGCGCTCGGCACATTGCTTGGGGGTTGGCGGATCGTTCACACCATGGGAAGCCGCATTACCAAGCTGCGTCCGGTAGGTGGCTGCGCGGCGGAGACTGGCGGCGCCATAGCGATTCTCATTGCGACCCGTTTTGGCATTCCCGTGAGCACGACGCACACAATTACCGGTGCCATCGTCGGCGTTGGCGCCACGACACGCCTTTCCGCCGTGCGATGGGGCGTGGCAGGTCGGATCGTATGGGCGTGGGTGCTGACGATTCCGGCATCAGCGTCAGTGGCCGCGATACTGCTGGTCATTCTGGAATGGCTGGCCGCCTGAGGTGGAATGAGCGTGGTCGCTGGTGGCCGCTCGTATCGGATTCGTAACGAACCAGACAGAATCGTCACAAGAGTTCGCTTTTGATTGCGACTCCTCGCTGTGTGGAGCATTACTAACCACGCCGGCCGCGTGGCTGGCACCCGCAGCGGAGACAGCAATGGGCGCAAGCCGTCGATTCGTCGATTCACTCGGATTCTCGTGGCAAGCACTCGAGATCTCGCTTGATGCGCGTGCTGCTCGTGCGCAGGCGACAACGGGCCATTGGCTCTACTTTCTCTCGCGCGGCACAACGAGACGACTGCTGTCTTATCCGCGTGATTGGGCCGCGATGAGTTGGAGCGATCTGGAAGACCTGTGCTCACATGCAGAAGTCGTGGGCACTGATGCAGGATCGCGTCCTGTCAGGGCGTTCTCGGAAACACTGGGAACGGCCGGCCGCTGAACCCTCCCACCGGGTCTCCTGTGACGGCCCCTGGGTGTCCGCCTGTGCTCGTGAGGTGCGCCCATGTGTGTAAGGCGCTAGGCCACAATGACTTAAGGCGGCCACTCGGCGGCGGGGCTGTCGTGGTTACCGGGGTAATTGTGGGACGCGATATTTAGAACCGTCTGACGCCCCCTGCGTGTCGTCACGGCACGCAGCTTCCCCGATACCCCAGATGACCGAGACCGCGGTCGCGACGTCCCTCTTTCTCAACCGTGAACTCTCGTGGCTGGAGTTCAACAGCCGCGTTCTGCACGAAGCCGAGGACGACCGCACTCCGCTGCTCGAGCGGCTGAAATTCCTGTCGATCTTCAGCACCAACCTGGACGAGTTCTACATGGTCCGGTTGGCGGCGTTGCGACGGCAGGTGGCCGCGAGCGTCCAGCAGACGACGCCGGATGGATTGACGCCTGGCGCGCAACTCGATGCGATTGATGAGCGCATTCGCGAACAGCTCGAGCGTCGCCGGCGGTGCCTGCATGACGTCCTGATCCCCAAGCTCGAGGCCGTTGGCGTCAGGATCGTCACGATCGATGAGGTGACGCCTGACGAGCGAATTGCCCTCGATCTGTATTTCGAGTCGGAAGTGTTTCCGGTCCTGACGCCGCTGGCGGTCGACCCGGGGCATCCCTTCCCGTACATCTCCAACCTGTCACTGTCTCTCGCGGTGCAGGTTTACGACGAGAGCAGGGGCGGCGAGCATTTCGCGCGCGTCAAGGTGCCGCGAAGCCTGCCGCGCTGGGTACCCATAAAGCGCCCGAATCGTTTCGTGGCGCTCGAGGACCTCATCGGCGCGCACCTGTCCAAGCTGTTCCCCGGAATGCGCGTGCTCGGCTGGCACATGTTCCGCATCACGCGTCATTCGGATCTGGATGTCCCGGCCGCCGATGAATCAGAGGACCTGCTGGCCACGATCGAGGAACAGATCTTCCAGCGGCGATTCGGCGAAGTGGTGCGAGTGGAAGTCGAAACGGGCATGCCGCCGCAGGTACAGGCGCTGCTCCTCGATGAGATGCGCGACACCTCCGATCCAGCCGTTCTTCCGCTCACGACACGCGACGTCTGCGATGCCGACCCGTGGTTGGAGCTGGGCGACCTGATGTCGCTGGCCACCCTGGAGATCCCCGAACTTCGTGACGCGCCATTTGGTCCGGTAACGCCGCCAGAAGTTCGCGAGCCTGATCGGTCGATCTTCGACATCATACGGGAGAAGGACCTGCTCATCCATCATCCCTTCGAATCGTTCGGCACCACCATCGAGAATTTCTTCGACACGGCGGCCGAGGATCCGAACGTGCTGGCGATCAAGCTGACGCTGTATCGCACGTCGGGCGATACGGCCATCGTGCGCGCGTTGACCGAAGCTGCGCAGCGAGGGAAGCAGGTTGCTGTTCTCGTCGAACTGCAAGCGCGGTTCGACGAGATCAACAACATCAACTGGGCGCGAACGCTGGAGAGCTACGGAGTTCACGTCGCGTATGGTCTGCCGGGACTGAAGACGCACGGCAAGATCGCGCTCGTTGTGCGACGTGAGGCGGACGGAATCCGTCGCTACGTGCACATCGGGACGGGCAACTACAATTCCCGAACCGCTCGGCTGTATACCGACTTCGGCCTGCTCACCTGCCATCCGGATATCGGCGCCGACGTCAGCGAGGTCTTCAACCTCCTGACGGGCTTTTCGAGACAGCGCGAATACAGGCGCCTGCTCGTGGCGCCGGCGACGCTCAAGGACCGCTTCCTCGCGCTCATCACGCGCGAAGCGGATCATGCGCGGGCGGGACGACCGGCGCGCATCATCGCCAAGATGAATGCCCTGCAGTCACCGGAAATCATCAACGCGCTGTACGAGGCGTCGACCGCGGGCGTGGAGATCGACCTCGTGGTCCGGGGCATTTGCTGCCTTCGTCCCGGCGTGCCCGGCCTGAGCGACCGGATCCGCGTGGTCAGCATCGTGGGTCGGTTCCTCGAGCACTCGCGCCTGTACTATTTCCTCAACGGGGGCGACGAGGAGCACTTCATCGGCTCGGCGGACTGGATGCCTCGCAACCTGGAGCGTCGCGTCGAGGTCGTGGCACCGGTCATCGACCGGGCGCTGCACCACCGGCTGGCGTCGCTCATGCGAGTCTACCTGGCCGACAATCGACAGGGGTGGGACCTGCAGTCGGACGGCTCGTATGTGCAGCGGACCCCGGTTCGCGAAGATGACCTGGGCTCGCACCAGGCGCTGATGCGTGATCCGTGGGGACTGGATCGCTCCGAGTCCCGATACGTGACGCAGGAGTTTCGCACCGCGGCGCTGACCCCGGTTCCGGCGCCGGAGCCGCATCAGCACTCCGTGTCGCTTGGAAACGGACGCCGGCGGAAGATGAAGCGGAACGGGAACTGATCGTCAGAGCTCAGAGGTCAGAGCTCCGAGTGAGCGCAGCTAACTCCCTTGTCGCGACTCCCCCTCGTGGACGCTGCCGTCGGGGGCTACGAGCTCGATGGATCGCTTGACGAGCCTCTCCAGCAAGCCGGCTTTCCTCGTCGCGCCCCAGACCTCCAGTCGCACCGACGTGGCTTTGGTGTGCGGGAAGAGCATCACCCGCACCGCGCGATTCAGCCACCGCACCTTCAGCTGCCGCACCGCGCCGGCATGACCACGGTCGAGGCCGTCGGCGAGCCGCAGGATGGCCGCCAGCCGCCGGATCCTCCGCCGGGCGTCGCGATCGAGCTGCGAAAACTCGCGGTGCCGGCGCCGCGGCTCGGCGCCCCGGTGGTAGCGCGCCACGTGCGCAATGAGGATCTGCTCCTCGGGAGAGAAACCAAGCAGCTCGGCGTGCGTGATGAGGTGAAACGAGTGCTTGTGATGCCTCACGTGCCCGATGTGGTAGCCCACGTCGTGAAGCAGCGCGGCATCCGACAAGATGGCCCTGTCGGCCGCCTCGCACCCGATCCGGCGGCCTAACGCGTCGAAGAGCTGCAGCGCCAGCGTCTGCACGTGCTCGGCGTGCGGTTGTTCGTAGTGGCACCGCTCGGCGAACAGGCGCACACTGCGCTCGCGCGCATCGCCCGGATCGGCCGGGGCCGGCGTGACCCGCGCGCTTTCCAGCAGCAGTCCTTCGCGAATTCCGTAACCAGAAACCGTGAGTTCACGCGCCTCGATGCGAGCCATCACTTCCGCCGCGACCGCGAGGCCGGCGAGGATGATATCGGCCCGCCCGGGGTTCAGTCCGGGAATGGCGGCTCGTTCCTGACGCGACGACGCGAGCAGCATGTCGACCTGGTGCTCGATCTCCTCGCGCGGTACCTGCGTGCCATGAACGCGGCCATCGTAAGGCAGCCCGCGCGCCGCGAGATGCATCGCGCCGAGGTTGGTGAAGGTCCCGCCCGATCCGATGAGCAACGCGCCGCGCCAGTCCCGCACGGGAAGGGATCGGCGGATGCCGTCACGCACCGCTGCCCGCAGGCGCTTGAGCTGCTTCGGCTTCGGGCGGTCGCCGAGGAACTCCTCGGTCAGCCTGATCGCGCCTAAGGGGAAAGACTCCAGTCGCTCGACCAGCCCGTCGGCGCTCATGGCCAGTTCCAGCGAGCCACCACCGATGTCCATGACCACAGCGCGCCGCACGGCCAGGTCGAAATGCGCCAGAGCGGAGCGGAATGAGAGACGCGCCTCGTCCTCGCCGGTCAGCAGGCGGACCTTGAGCCCCGTCTCTTCACGAACCAGGTCGAGGAAGTCGCGACGGTTCTCGGCTTCGCGCACCGCGCTCGTCGCGACGACGTGGATGCGCGCGGCGCCAAGTTGTCGCGCCAGCGTCGTCATGCGTTGCACGGCTTCGAGCGCGTGCCGCATGGCTCCCGCGTTCAGCTTGCCGGCGCGGGCGAGTCCCGCGCCGAGCCGCGGCGCTGCCTTCATTTCATCGATGATCCGGATACTGCCGGTTGGGCCTACATCGGCGACGATCTGGCGGATGGAGTTGGACCCGATGTCGATCGCGGCGATGCGCACGCCTTCGGCCGGCCTCGGCATTTTCGAGGCCAGATCCAGGACGCGCACACGGGGTGCTGTCACGACGTCCGTTCGCCGTCTGACTCGGGGCGGGGCTCCATCTCCGAACGATGCTTGATTTGCTTCCCTTCCGCCAGAAAAACCGCGTCCTCGCCGATGTTGGTGGCCAGGTCGGCCACCCGTTCCAGGTTGCGGCTCACCAGCAACAGCTCGAGCGAGGGGGTGATCAGCTTTGCATCCGCCATCATGTGAGTGAGGAGGATGCGGAAGAGCGAGTCGTGGAGGGCGTCGACCTGATCGTCCCGCTGGCAGACATCCCGACCCAGCACGCCGTCGGCGCGGACAAAGGCATCGAGGGCGTCACTGAGCATTCGGCGCGCTCGACGGGCCATGTCTTCGATGGCCGGGTCGATCATCAGCGGCGATCGCTGGGCAATGATGCGCAGCGCGGACTGGGCGATGTTGACCGCGTGATCGCCGACCCGTTCCAGGTCACTCGAGATCTTGATGGCGCTGATGATGAAACGCAGGTCGCGTCCCATCGGCTGCTGCAAGGCAAGGAGCGCGATCGCGAGATGCTCGACTTCGATCTCGAGGTGATCGACATCTCGATCGCCTCGAATAACGGCATCGGCCTTCTCCTTGTCGCGGGTCAGCAGCGCGTCCACCGCCAGGTCCACCAGTTCCTCGGCGCGCGTCGACATTTCGGTCAGACGCTGCTTGAGCGAAGCCAGTTGCGCGTGGAAATGGCGTTCGGAAACGTCGACGCCGGTCATCCAAACCTCCCGGTGATGTAATCCTCGGTGCGCTTCTCCCTCGGGCTCGTGAAGAGCCGTTCGGTCGAGTCGTGCTCGATGACCCTGCCGAGGAAGAAGAATGCCGTTTCGTCGGAGACCCGGCCGGCCTGTTGCAGGTTGTGCGTGACGATCACGATGGTCAACTCCGACTTCAGCTGGAACAACAGCTCCTCGATCTTCTGCGTCGCGATGGGATCGAGCGCGGAGCAGGGCTCGTCCAGCAGCAGCACCTCGGGTCGGTTCGCGAGGGCGCGAGCGATGCAAAGTCTCTGCTGCTGGCCACCGGAGAGACTGAGAGCGCCATGGCGCAGCCGGTCATTCACCTCGTCCCACAGTGCCGCGCGACGAAGCGCGCTCTCGACGATGCCGTCGAGTTCCGATCGAGTCGGGCGGCCGTTGATGCGAGGGCCGTAGGCGACATTGTCGAAGATCGAGCGCGGGAACGGATTCGATCGCTGGAAAACCATGCCCACCCGCTGCCGCAGATTCACCACATCGATGCCAGCGGCGCAGATGTCTTCTCCGTCGAGGCGGATCGTGCCGGTGTGTTTCGTGTCGGGGATGATGTCGTTCAGGCGATTGAGCGACCGGAGAAAGGTGGACTTCCCGCATCCTGATGGACCGATCAGTGCCGTCACCGAGCGTGGGCGGATCGTGAGGTTGATCTCGTGGAGGGCCTGCGTTTCACCGTACCAGAAGTTGAACTGGGCTGCTTCGACGGTACCGGTGTTCACCGGGCTCGGCACGATGGCTTTGGCTATGCTCATCCGAAGCGTCCAGTGATGTAGGCCTCGGTGCGCGGATCGGACGGCGTCGTGAACATCTCTGGCGTCGGCGCGGTCTCCACCAGCTCCCCCAGCAGCATGAACGCCGTCCGATCGGAGACCCGTGCCGCCTGCTGCATGTTGTGCGTGACGATGATGACTGTGACGCTTCCGCGGAGCTGGTGGACAAGCTCCTCGACCTTCTGCGTGCTGAGGGGATCGAGCGACGCCGTGGGCTCGTCGAGCAGGATGACGCTGGGTCGCGTCGCCATGGCGCGCGCGATACAGAGTCGCTGCTGCTGTCCGCCGGAAAGCGCGGTTGCGGAGTCTTTCAGGCGTTCGTGAACCTCGTCCCACAAACCGGCCGTTCGCAGCGATTCCTCGACGATCTCGCCTTCGCGACGTCGCGAAGGCCGGTCGCGGGAAGACGCGCGGAGGCCAGCGGCGACGTTGTCGCGGATAGACATGGTGGGGAAGGGTGTCGGACGCTGAAAAACCATGCCGATGTGCCGACGCACTTCGATCGGGTTCACGCCACGGGCGTAGAGATCTCGACCGTCGAGCAGCACCTCTCCGCTGACACGCGCCGTCGGCACGGTTTCGTGCATGCGGTTGAGGCAGCGCAGCAGTGTGGACTTCCCGCAGCCGGATGGTCCGATGATGGCCGTCACTTGACCATCCGGAAAGTCGATCGACACGTCGCGCACCGCCCGATTCGCTCCGAACCGGGCGTCGAGGTTGCGAACAGAAATGCGCGCCCTTGCAGCGGTCGCCGCCCGGGAATCGTTCTTCACGACTGGCGGCGGCGTCAAAGTGGCGGGACGATCAGTCACCGACGCCTCCGTGACGCGAGCGGGTCACGAAGCGGGCAAGCAAGCTGATGATCAGCACGAGCCCGATCAGTACCAGGGCGGCTGCCCAGGCCAGCCGGTGCCAATCGTCGTAGGGTGACTTGGCGTACTCATAGATCTGCAACGGGAGTGCCGCGATCGGCTGGTCCACGCGCACCGACCACCAGGCGTTGCCGAAAGCAGTGAACAGCAACGGCGCGGTTTCACCCGCGATGCGCGCGATCGCCACTAGTGCTGCCGTTACGATGCCGGGCAATGCCGTGCGCAGCACGATCGACACGGATGTTCGCCAATGTGGATACCCGAGCGCGAGCGCCGCCTCACGCAATGCGGTCGGCACGATTCTGACCATTTCCTCCGTGGCGCGCGTGACCAATGGGATCATCATCGCGCCCAGCGCGATTCCGCCGGCCAGGGCCGAAAAGTGTCCGACGGGCCTGACGAGAAAGTGCCAGGCAAAGATGCCCATCACGATTGAGGGCATTCCATTGAGCACGTCGGACAAAAAGCGCACACTCGTTGCGAGACGCGCGCCGCGCTGTTCGGCGAGGTACAGACCGGCGCCGATGCCCACCGGCAGTCCAATGGCGCCGGCGATGCCCACCAGGATCAGTGTGCCGACGATGGCGTGGGCCATGCCGCCGCCCGCTTCGCCAACGGGTTTGGGCAGGCGGGTGAAGAACGCCAGGTCGATCGACGAGGCGCCTTCGCGCAGCAGGTGGAAGAGCAGGAGGATGAGCGGGAGCGTCGCCAGGATCGCGGCGAGCCACATGAGCGCTCCCATCACGCCGCTGAGGGCTCGACGGTGCCCAAGCGACCGTCGGCGCGCGGTCGTCGCCTGAAGACGCGCCGTCATGACTTCGGCTCGCGCGCCACCGACCAGACCAGCCACCGGGCAACGGCATTGACCACCAGCGTGACCACGAGCAGCACGGCACCACACGCCATGAGAGCGGACGTGTGCAGTTCGTTTGTCGCCTCGGCAAACTCGTTGGCAATCACGGAAGCGAGGGTGTACCCGGGCGCGAAAAGTGACGTGGAGATCTCGTGTCGGTTCCCGATGAGCATGGTGACCGCCATGGTCTCACCCAGAGCCCGGCCAAGGCCAAGGATCAACCCGCCAAGGATGCCGGAACGCGCGTACGGGATGACGGCGTCGCGGATCATTTCCCATTTCGTCGCCCCCATGGCCAGCGCCGCCTCGCGTTGCGATCGCGGCACCGCCATCAGCACCTCGCGCGAGACGGCCGAGATGTAGGGCAGGATCATGATGGCCAGGATGACTGCGGCGGCGAGCATGCTGTTGCCGTACGCCGGCCCGGAGAAGAACGGCGTTCGACCCAATCCCAGCGTATTCGCGAGAAACGGCATCACGGTCTCGCGAAGCACCGGAAGCAGGACGAAGATGCCCCACAGGCCATACACGACACTCGGAATGGCGGCGAGGAGGTCGACGAGGAAGGACACGGGCTGCCGCAACCAACGCGGGCTGAACTCCGACAGGAAGATTGCCACGCCTAACGCCAAGGGCGCCGCCAGAATCAGCGCGAGCAGCGAACTCACGATCGTGCCGAAGATCATCGGTGCGGCACCGAACTGGCTGCGCACCGGGTCCCACGCACTCGACGTCAGGAAGCCGAAGCCGAACTGCCGGAGCGCTGGCCACGCCGCCGCCACCACCTCGAAGGTGATGAACGCCAGCAGCACTGGGATGGCGACAGCAAAGGCCGTGGTCAGCGACCGATAAACCGCATCAGCCGCAGACCTCCCTTCCAGCGCTGTTGAACCATCAGGCGGAGCGACCGCCAGCGGTTCCGGTGCTGCCGGCACCGCGTCCGTCACGGCGTTCGGGTCGGCGTAATGGTGCTCAGGCGGTTCGTCAGGCGCTCAGCGAGCGCCGCCGGCAGCGGAGCGTAATCCAGCGCGGCCGCGCTTTGCTGGCCTGTGCTGTACATCCAACGCATGAAGTCAACGAGCTTCTTCGCCTTGGCCGCGTCAGGCGGTGTGCTGTACACAAGGAGCCACGTAAACGAAGAGATCGGATATGCCGCGGCCCCCGGACCGTTCACGATCGAAATGCGGTAATCGCTATCGGCGGTGAGCGAGGCGACGACGCCCTCGGCCGCGGCGCTGATGGATGCAATCGTGGGCTCGACGAACTCGCCCGCGGCATTCCTGACATGCGCCACCGGGAGGCTGTTCTGTTTCGCGTAGGCCAGTTCCATGTAGCCGATGCTTCCGGGGGTCTGCTTCACCCCACCGGCGACCCCCTCGTTGCCCTGGCCACCCAGTCCGACCGGCCATTTTACTTCCTTGCCTCGACCCGGACCACCCGCGGATTCGGCCCAGTACCGGCTGGCTGCCGCGAGGTAGTCGGTGAAGACGTACGTCGTGCCGCTGCCATCGGAACGGTGGTAGACAAGGATGTCTCTCGCGGGGAGCTTCGCCGAAGGATTCAGAGCGGCCAGTCGAGCGTCATTCCACTTCGTGATTTTTCCCATGAAGATGTCGGCTATGGACTCACCATCCAGCCGAAGAGGCGCAGAGAGTTCGGGGAGGTTGTAGCTCACCACAACTGCGCCAAGCACGGTCGGGAAATGAAGTACCGGGCCATGCCTGGTCCGCGACATTTCTTCGTCCGTCATCGGTCCATCGGAAGCACCGAAGTCCACCGTGCCATCGGACAGCTGCTTGATGCCGGCGCCGGAGCCCTTGGATTGATAGTTGATCCTTATCCCGGTGGCAGCTTCGTAGTCCGAGGCCCACTTGGAGTAGATGGGATACGGAAAGGTCGCGCCGGCACCGTTCAGATCGACGCCGGATGTGGATATGGAGTCGCTGGTGGCGGAATCGCCGCCACGGCCGCAGGCAGTTCCGACGACGGTCAACGTGGCGAAGGCAATGGAGAAGAAGCGCATGAAAACGCTCGTGGCTGAAGTGGTCGTGCCTGACGGCAGGCTCAGAAACTCGAGATGAGGTGCAGGAAGAACGTGCGTGACGCGCTTCCGGAAAGTCCATTGCGAGGCGAAAGGGACTGCACGTCGAACGTCATCGACGCCCGGCTGCTGAAGTCCCAGGTGGTCCCGACGATGTAGCGACGCTGCGTCCCTGAAACGGCATCGTCGGGCTTGATGTCGTCGACGCGCGCCAGCAGTGACCAGGGAGATGAACTCGCCGCCGAGGCGAGCGGCCGCCAGAACGCGAAGACCGACGTGAGATTTCCGGTCACGGTCCTCGTGCTCGGCGCCACATCCTGTGTCGTATCGGCCGACTCGGCGATGTCGACCTTGCGCGCGAGGTGCGCGCCAGCGACAAACCGGGCGTCGCGGTACGTGGCCAGGAATCCGTAACGGTCCTTCCGGCGGGCATCGGCCACAGGCTGCATGGTGCCGCGGCGTGAGGCAAAATCGCTCGCCCGGCCTCCGATGCTTATCCACGGTGACAGCTGCAGTCCTTTCAGGATGCTGCTCCCGTTCGCCCACGGTGTGAGCGTGAGTCGCGCCTGGAAGTCCTTGAAGCGATCCGTTTCACGTGACGCGTACCCGGCGCCGTTCATGATCGTGGCGTAGATCTCGCCCGCCTTGCCCGGCAGCGTGATGCCGAGGCCGGCGCCGGCGTCGGCCGAGTTGAAGTACCCCGCCTGCTCGACGGCGACCTGCGACAAGCCGCGGTTCCAGAACTGCTCTTCCTTCTCGATCATGACCGTCTGGATGAGGCCGAGTCGGGCCCAGACCTTCATGGCGTCACCGGTCCCGCGAACGAAATCATGGTTCAGGTAGGCGTATTTCACGCGCATGGTCCAGCCACGGTAGTACTGGTCGCGCGACGCCTCGCGCTGCTGGAAGACATCGAGGGTCACCCTGATACTGTCACGACTGCCTGACGAGGCCCGGAAGTTCAGGTAGGCGCGTTCCAGGTCGAAGCGGTTCTCGGAACGGCTGTTGGTCGGTCCGCCGTACTGATAGTTCAGGTACAAAACGCCGGAGAAGGCAAAAGGCAGTGGTGAGGGAGTTGGCCCTTGTGATACCGCGGGAGTTGTCGAGTCGATCTGCGGCGAGTTGGCGTCCTGAGCCAGAATGGTGGAACTGGAGAACAGGGAAAGCGAGGCGAGCTTGACGACACGGCGTCTGGACAAGTGCACTTTGTCCCTGGGTGTCCGGTGATCCTGCGCCCCTTGCTGTCGGGCGATGGCAGGCTATCGGCGCCATGTAACGGTTTGGCGACGATTCGGTAACGCACCGGTCCGGATTGTCACGGACGCAACACGTCCGTGTCACCGGGGATCGCGACTCGACGTCGGTTTGCGACCTCCCAGACTACGTCAGTTCTCACCCTCCGATCAAAAAGCGTTGGCATACGACAGGATCTTGAAGCGACCCTGCCGTTCAATGATGCTCGAGAAGAGCTGTAGAGTCTGCATGTCGCCTGCCTCGGGTGCGAACCGAACCGTGCAATCCCGCCAGATACGGTTGGCGCCTTCGATGGTCGGAGGTTCGCGGCACGACCACGAGCGCAACCAGAGCGGCGAGCCCGCCACTCGACCCAGGAGCCGCTTGAGTCCCGTCGAGCTGGCTGCGGCGTGACGCATCCATACCAGGTCGGGAGCCTGCGCGTAGGGCGGCGAGCTGAATGGAGACTCCGGGTAGACGAGGTATGCGAATTCAGCTCTCGAGATCGTCAACCGAACCAGCGCAGTGGTATCGGCGGATTCGAGACTCCGAAAGAGCGAACGGATGAGCAGATCGCGACTGGGGGCGGCGCCATTGAGTTCCTGCGACGCGGACAAGCCGGCGCGGAAGCGGCGAAGCTGCTCCTCGACCGGTAGGATGCTGTCCACGATGTAGCCGGGCTGCGCGCGATTCACGGAATCCTGCCTGACGCGGGCCAGCGAGTCGGCGCGGTCTGAGTCCGTCGCGGCCGCGTGGCCTTCACCGCAACCGGCGACTACGGCGACGAATAACAGGCCGCGAAGCGAGTGCTTCATCATGTCAGGTGCGTCCAGAAGCCGGCGCTCCGTTCTCCGAACGCCGGCCTTTCAGCTCCGTCACTGCTGGTTGTAGACCGTCCAACCCAACCACCACTTCGTGCCGCCCGGAGCGACCGCGCCGCGATACGCCGTCGGTGTCACCAGGGTACCCGCAGCGGTTGCCAGTCTTCCCGCAAACGTGGCCAGGCCGCCCGTCGCCACCGGGGAAGCGGTGGGAGGTGTCCAGTCAAACGCGGCCGCTGTCGTCGTGGTCCCGATCGTCGCCGGGAACGCGGTGAACAGAGTCGCTGCCGTAGCCGCGTCTTGCACAATCGTGTTGCCGGCGAGGTCAAACGCGTTCTGTCCGGTCCCAGTCTGGAAGGCGACCGCGGACTCGGCGATCAGCACATTGCGGATCGCGAGATCGGTGGTGGTGAGGTCGGGAATCAATGCGCTCGAAGCGCGCGCATACGTCTCGGCATCGCGCACGCTGATGGCGGCGCGCGGCCAGCGAGCCAGGAGTCCGTTGACGTAGAACCCGCCGGTACCTCGGCGCAGCATCACGCCGATGCCGCCCGAGCTGCCGGAGGTCGCCAGGTCGTTCGTGCCGATCAGGGTGAAGTTTGCCACGACCGGCGAGGTGTACGGCGTCGTGTTCTTTCCGTTGGTGCAGCCCGCTCCTTCGCACCCATCGTTCTCGATGCCCTGCGGGTCGCTTGATGGCGACCCGGCGAGAGTCCGCGGTGTCAGGCGAGTGGTTTGGAGAGCGATCAGGTACTGGAGGCGACCCTGGAATCCCTCGGACATGTCGAAGTGGTCATCACCGGCTTCGTACGACACCAGGTTCGTGGCGTCGACGGCGCCGCCCCAGAACTCGAACGAGTCGTCGAGCCCCGCCATGGCCTGGAGGAACGAGAGTTTCGTTCCGCTGCCGACTGCGGCGAACGAGAAGGAATTCAGCTCGTTGTTGACCGAAGGCGCATAGCCCGCGTATTCGACCCGGACATAACGGAGCTCGCCGCTGTTGTCCGTATTCGTCGTTCCGCCGCTGTACGTCACCTTGTAATTGGTGCCTGGCGTGCTGCCCGTCGCGGTATTCGTCCCTTCGATCTCGATTTCAACGCCAGTGCGATTGATGACGGCGTTGCCAACGATGATCAGGCCACCCCAGTCGCCAGGCTTCCGCTGACCAACCGGCTGTGACGACGTGAACACGATCGGGAGAGCAGCGGTACCGATCGCCATGATCTTTGCGCCGCGCAGAACGAACAACGATGAACCCACCGTGTTGAAGTCACCCTTGATGGTCGTACCGGATTCGATGGTGAGGGTGGCCCCGTTGGCCACATGGATGAAGCCGTTCAGCGTATACGTGGTGTCGCGATGCCACGTCGTGTTCGTGGTGATGTCACCGGTGATCGTCTTCGTGAACGCTCCAGGAGAAAGCGTCGTCGCGCTCTGTTCGGAACCATACGTGCTACTGGCACTCCCGCGAGTTGCCTTCACGCGATAGCGGTACGCGGTCTGGACGTTCAGTCCGCTATCGTCATAGGTGACCACGCCGTCCGTTGTCGGGGCGTTCACCGTCGTCGCCGTGGCAAACGTTCCGGCGGTGCCTTCAGCGCGCTCGATCGTGTAACTGTCATCGCTCGCGCGTCCGTTGAAGCTCACACGGATCGAACTCGAACCGGTGGCGGTTACCTGAAGCCCGAGCGGCGGGTCCACCGTCGGCGCAACAGGGTCGTCATCACTGCAGGAAACCAGCCCGAGTAGGGCGACTGCAAGGGCGCGCGCGGTCAACTGGAGAGGAAATCGCATTCGTCCGGCCTTGGGGTGAATGGTTCGCTCGAGTCGCGATAGCAGGGCAAAGAAAAGGGCGCCGCGTCTCGGCCGTGTGTCACGAGAGTCACAGCGAGGTCACGACGGAACAGCGAACAGCGAACAGCGAACAGCGAACAGCGAACAGCGAACAGTGAACAGTGAACAGTTGCTAATCGCTGATCGCTGATCGCTGCATTATCACGGCTTCCAGATCATGCCGAACTGGAACGTGCGACCCGACTTCCAGTACTCACGCGTGACGGTGCCCTGAACGGTCTGGAACGGCTCGTCGAGCAGGTTCTTTGCGTCGAATCGACCAGACAGTGCGCCAGCGACCGGGAACCGCAGCGAGAAGTCGAGGACGTCTCGTTCCTGCTGCACGACGTCCGGCAACGGAAGATCACCAGCCGCCTCGATGCGATCGCCGACGCGATTATACAGAACGGTCGCACTGGTGCTGCCTGACGCCGAGGCGTACGCCAATCCGACGTTGAGCACGTATGGAGCCTGTCCAACCATGCGCCGTTTGGGATTCGTCGCCGCCGACTTGTTGTCACCCAGGTCGATCTCGCTCCGCATGAGTGTCAGGTTGCTGAAGACCGAGAACGGCTCGAAGAATCGACCGGCAAACGCCAGGCTTTTCCTCGCCTCCAGCTCCACTCCATAGTTCTCAGCGCTCTCGGCATTCACGAAACCGACGAAGCGGGAACTGGCGCCGGCGGCGCGGTATACCCGCTCGATCGGCTTGTCGAATCGCTTCGCAAAGAGGCCGAGGCTCAACACCTCGCCGCTGGCCGGATACCACTCCCAGCGAAGGTCGAGATTGTCAATGCGCGTTCGCTTGAGGCTCGGGTTCCCCTCGAGATCGTCGCCGTTCAACACGTCACGGCTCTTGATAGGCACCAGCTCGCGATACTCGGGGCGCGCCAGCGTGCGCGAAATTGAAAGGCGCAGGTTCTGGAACCGAGTGAGTTCGATATTCAGCGCGGCAGACGGCAACAGGTCTGACCAGTCGTTCCCGGTGCGCACCGGTTGGCCGAGCGTCGACGTGGCGTCGACAACCAGCCTGTCCGACTCGTACCGCGCGCCCGTGATGAACCGGACGCGATCCGTCAGTCCCACCTCAGCCATCAGGTAACCCGCGCTGAGCTCATCTCTCGCTGTGTATGAACCGCCTTGTGCCAGCGGGATGATGTGCAGGAGCGAATCCGTCGGTCCCGTCAGGCGTCCATCGAACAGTTGTTCAGGCGAAAGTTCGCGAATGGCATTGCTCGCCGTCGGTGCCGTGATGGCAAAGGCGCGCGTATCAGCGTCGCGGTCCGTCTCGCGGTACAGGCCGCCGACCTTGAGGAAGTGCTGCCGTCCCAGCGCCGCAAAGTTGAGCTGGTAGTTCAGACGTCCTTCGCGATTGTTCTCGGTCAGCGATGAGAATGTGCGGACCGCTCCTGCATTTGAGCTGTTGTGCCAGCGAAGGACGTCCGTTCCATTGGGCCCGGGCTCGACCACGTAGACGAACTCCGTCCGATCCGGCTCGTCGCGGCTCACACCGCTGGACGTCAACGCCCAGTCCACGCGGTGTTGCTCACCGAACTGGTGTTCCGCGGCGACCTGGGTGGAGCGCATCGAGCGTTCGACGTATTGCTGGCGATCGATGCGGGCGTTGAAGCCCTCGTTTTCGAAGTCGCCGAACTCACGCCGCGCGTCGTTGTCGGCGGTGCGGCTGTAGGTGTTGTTGAACATCAGGCGCGAGTGGCCGGCGATCAGCGTGCTGAAGTTCGCCAGCCCGCCCCACATGACGCCGGTGCTGCCCGATTCACCTTCAAAGCGATCCTGCTCGACGGTGCTCCCCGGGTCATTGCCCCGATTCGCCAAGGCGCGCACCAGCCCGCTGCGAAGCTCCGTGGACTGAGAGAACGTTCCCGAGAGGAGATAGCCGATGCGCTGTCCCAGTACCGGGTCATTGCCGCCAACAGAGAACGAGGTGGAGCTGTTAGGCGATGCGGTGGAGGTGCCCGGCGTCCACGCATTGCGGAACTGGTTGATGAGGAGGTTTTCATCTCCCTGCGTGAGGTTGATCCGCTGCAGATTGCCAAGCGAGCGAACAATTGAAGGGAGATCGCGCTTGCTGCCCACATTGGCCAACCGCTCGCCGCCGGCGCTGTATGCCGAGAGTACGTCGGTGCCCGTGGCGCCGGCGTTATAACCCGCCGTCATGGCAATGCTGTACTGGCGAATGGCCGGGAATTCACGCGTCTTGATTTCCACCTGTGCGCCGCTGAAGTCACCCTGCTGGTCCGGCGTGAACGTCTTGGCGGTGGAGATGGTCTCCAGGAGGCTCGACGGGAACAGGTCAAGAGGGACGGTGCGCTTCTCGGGCTCCGGACTCGGGACGCGAGTCCCGTTGAGCTGCGTCGTCGTGTAGCGCTCGCCGAGGCCTCGCACGAACAGGTTGCCGCCGCGTTGCACCGTCACGCCGCTCACACGCTGGGCGGCTTGCGCCGCGTCACTGTCCGGGCTCTTCGAGATCTGCTCGAGGGTGACCGCGCTGACGATCCCGGTTGCGGTTTTCTGCGCGTTGAGTGCTTCGGCCGTACTGCCGCGCTGGGCTTCCGCCGTTACCACTGACGCCGCAAGCATGGCCGCGGCCGCGTCGAGCGTAATGGTCTGCTCCACACTCTTGTCGGCAGGAAGCATGATGCCCGTGACCGTCTTCGGCGAATAGCCGATGAGGCGCGCCTGCAATGTCACCGTTCCGGCCGGCACACGGAGAACGGTGTACCGCCCGTCGACCCCCGAGATCGTCCCCATCCGAGTTCCAACCACTTGGATAGCGACGTGCGCGATCCCCTGACCGGTCTGCGCATCGACGATCCGTCCGACGATTCGTCCAGTCGGTCCGGTTGTCGCCGGCACCTGAGCGCCCAACGGCAGCGTAACGAGGGTCAGCAGCAACAACACCATTCGCGAGAGGCGGGTCATAAACGAGGTCGTGGAAGTGGAGGAGACGCGTATGCGATTGTCACGGATCGGATTAACGCTGCCTCAGCCCCGTCTCGGGATATGCACAGAACTGCAACGAATCCGTCACGGGCGCTGCCGCCAGGAGCCCTCAGCCGCCCCCGACTGGCCGGGCAGAGGCTCCAAGGTGCAGTTGGCGCGTCACGCCCCGACTGGCCGTGGTGTCACGGTCCGGTCGCGAGTCAGACCCTGCCGATAAGGGGCACCGCTCGCTGCGGGAACCATGCTTCAATGGTTGTCCCGCGATCCGGCTCGCTGGAGGCACTCACCCGTCCGCCGTGCGCTTCAACCAGGTGCTTCACGATGGCGAGGCCGAGCCCGGTGCCGCCCTCATCGCGCGAGCGCGCGGTATCGACGCGATAGAAGCGTTCGAAGATCCGCGCCAGGTGCTCGGGGCGGATCCCTGCACCGGTGTCGCGCACACTCACCGCGATTCCTCCGTTCGACCTGCGAGCCTGGACAACTACCTCGCCCTCGGTGGTGTGCCGCACGGCGTTGTCGACCAGGTTGGTCAGCACCTGCCGCAGCGCGGTCGGGTCGGCGTCGATCGCCAGGGCCGGCGGCTCAACGTCGACACGCAGCGCAATTCCCTTGGCCGCGCCGCGGCTGCGCATCCCGGTCAGGACATCCGCAGCGAGCGATTCGAAGTCGATCTCCGTGTGCAGGTCGGAGCCTTGGCCTCCAATCCAGTCGCGGAGCGAGCGGACGGCACCTTCGCGGTCCCCCAGCTGGCTGAGCACCCGGCCGAGGGTCAGATGGGCGACCGCCAGCGCGCGATCCAGGTACAACGCCCGACGAAACGCCACCGCCGCCTCTTTGAGACGACCGCCTTCCGCGAGCAGTAACCCGTGGAGATAGACCAGCTCGGCGCACGTGGGATGCTGTTCCAGCCCGGCCATGCATGCCCTGCCGGCGGTTTCCAGGTCGCCGCGGTTGGCCGCCGCGCGCACCAACAGCACCCAGACGTCCGGGGCCGCGCCCGGCTGCGCCACGATCTGGCGGG
>Ga0209109_10000320_pt1 | contig 24464 bp, 21 predicted proteins | sample Rifsed10ft2_FD_184004 | JGI IMG/M metagenome (GOLD analysis project Ga0209109, IMG submission 184004) | Soil microbial communities from Rifle, Colorado, USA - sediment 10ft 2 (version 2) | ecosystem: Environmental > Terrestrial > Deep subsurface > Rock core/Sediment | place: Rifle, Colorado... | reverse complement strand
TCAGTCCACATGGCCCTTCCTCGTGGGCTGAAGTAACTTATGATGCATAATCATACGTATCTCCTTCTAAGCCAAGAGGAGTCCCGAAGCTGCAAGACTTCGAAGGCAAGGTGGCAGTAGTCACCGGCGCGGCGAGCGGCATCGGCCGGGCGCTGGCGAACCGCTTCGCGGTCGAAGGGATGAAGGTCGTCCTCGCCGACATCGAGGCGGACGCGCTGGACGCGGCCGTGCGGGAGCTGCGCCAGCAGGAGCGCGACGTCATCGGCGTGCTCACGGACGTAGCGAAGGCGGATTCGGTTGAGAACCTCGCCCGGGAAGCCCTCAAGGCATACGGCAAGGTGCATATCCTCTGCAACAACGCCGGCGTCGGCGGTGGCAACGCCAGCCCTGGCTCGATCATCTGGGAGGCCAGCCTCAACGACTGGCTCTGGGTCACAAGCGTCAACTATTGGGGCGTCGCCCACGGCATCCGCATCTTCGTCCCGATCATGCTCGCCCAGGACGAAGAGGGGCACGTGGTGAACACGGCCTCCGCCGCCGGACTGACGCCGGGCATGAGCGTCTACGGCGCTACAAAGGCGGCCGTCGTAAGCATGTCGGAGTCTCTCTACAGTGACTTCGAGCGCCGCAAGACGAAGCTCGGGGTAACGGTCCTCTGCCCCAGCTTCGTCAGTACCCGCATCGGCTCGGCGGAGCGCAACCGTCCGCCCGAGCTGCGGAACGAGGGCGCGCCGCCGCTGGCGGTTGAACGGGCGGCGATGCAGCGCAGACGCTCCCAGATGTTTCGAATCAGGGAGCCCGCCGAGGTCGCGGAGATCGTTATGCAGGCCATCCGCGACAAGCAGCTCTACCTAACCACCGACACAGACTTCGACAGCATGATCGAGGACCGGATGCAGGCGATTCTCGGCCGGCGCAATCCGACCCCCTTCCTCAGTGATGCCGGGCTCCGCGGCGGGCAGTCGGCGGGGGGGCAAGGCTGATGCAGGACTTCGAGGGCAAAGTGGCCGTCGTGACGGGCGCGGCGAGCGGTATCGGTCGGGCTCTCGCCGGGCGCTTCGCCCAGGAGGGGATGAAGGTCGTCCTCGTCGATATCGAAGCGCCGGCGCTCGACACGGCCGTCGCTGAGTTGCGCCACCAGGAGTACGACGTGACCGGCGTCGCCACAGATGTCTCGAAGGCTGAGTCCGTCGAGAACCTGGCGAGCGAGGCTTTGAAGGCCTACGGCAAGGTCCACGTCCTCTGCAACAACGCCGGCGTCATCGGCGAGCGGGGGACGATCTGGGAGGCGACGCTCAAGGACTGGCAGTGGCTCCTGGGCGTGAACCTCTGGGGCGTAGTGCACAGCATCCGCACCTTCCTGCCGATCATGCTCGCCCAGGGCGAGGAGGGGCACGTCGTCAACACGGCCTCCAGCGCCGGCCTCGTCCCGGGGATGGGCATCTACGGCGTCACCAAGCACGCCGTCGTCGCCCTCTCCGAATCGCTGTCCATCCATCTGCAGATGATCGGCGCCCCCATCGGCGTCTCCGTCCTCTGTCCCAGCGCCGTGCTAACCAACATCAACAACGCCCGCCGCAACCGGCCACCGGAGCTGGAGAACGAGGCGCTGCCGCCCTCGCTCAGGGAGACGGACCTGAAGTTCCAGCGCTACGGCCAGCGCTTCATGGCCGGCTACGCCCAACGAGCCAAGCAGCCGCCAGAGATCGCCGAGATGGTGGTGCAGGCGGTGCGCGACGGCCAGTTCTACGTCCTCACCCACTACGACGACCAGATACCGCGCATCCGCCAGCGGTTCGAGAACATCGCGGCGCGGCGGCCACCCGCCCCGCCCCGCTACGCGGACTAGAGAGGCAGGCATCAGCGCAAGGTAGGGAATAGAGGCCGGTCGGCCGTGTCGGGAGGGCCGTTTGGCTCTGCGCCGCGCCGTCGCGCGCCGCGTAGGGTGGGCGCGCAGACTGGAGCGTCCTACTAATCGCAGACGATGGAGATTAGCACCTCCTGGCGGCAGGTGACGCAGGTACACATACTCAAGCGAAGGATTGAGAACGGAGGGCGATGAAGATGAGCGGGACGAAAGTCACTGTTCTAGACCCCAGAGGTCAACCTACCGGCATCTTCGGGCGGAGCCTTAACCCAAACTCGCCCCCGGGCGCGATTCTGGACCCCCGCAACCAGCCCAGCGTTGACATAGCTTCGTTAGAGGGGCTGAAGATGGCGCCACGCCTCGACAGCCTCGACGGCAGGACCGTGTACCTTGTGGAGACAGGTTTCGCCGGCGCTAGTGATTTCCTGGAGGAAATGCAGGCCTGGTTTAACAGGAATTTGCCTTCGGTGAAGACGGAGTTCCGCCATAAGAAGGGCGGCTGGGGCACTGACGACCCTGAAATGTGGGAGGAGATAAAGAAGAACGGTGATGCCGCTGTCATTGGCGTGGGCGGCTGAGACGCCTGTTCGGCGAGTGTCGCCGAGTTCGCGCGGACGCTGGAAGATGAGTACGGCATACCGACGACCCCCGTCGTGACTGCCCGGTTTGCAGACTACGTCCAGCGCGACGGACGTGCACACGGCATGAACCTCCGCTGGACCTTCCCGCCCTATCCCGTCGGCTGGGTGCCCAGGGAAACCTTGCGCGGCTACATCGCAGGCAAAGACCCGGTCAGCGGCGTGCCTCTCATGGACGAGGTCATCTTTGCCCTCACCCAGCCCCTGACCGAGGAGGAGAAACACCCGAAGATCGTGAAAAGCCCGCGCCGGGCGCGGCTGCTCAAGCCGGATTCGGAAGATGATCTCCACCGTCTCTTCCTGGAGAGTGGCTGGACGGACGGACTGCCGATCGTCCTGCCTACCGAGGAACGTGTCGCGGAGATGCTCACCGGCACCGACCACGACCCTCAGGAAGTGGTGGGCATGACCTCCGTCAGTACGCACCTGGAAAGGCTGGAATACACCGTCGAAAAGGTAGCCGTGAACGCCGTCATGGCGGGCTGCCGCCCGGAACACTTGCCGGTGCTGCTGGCGATTGCCTCGTCGGGATTCCCGTCCATGCCCAGCTCGACGACTTCCTTCGCGAGCATGGTCGTGGTCAACGGGCCCATCCGCGATGAGATCGGCATGAACTATGGCCTCGGCGCCTTGAGCCCGGTCAACTACGCCAACTCGGTGATAGGCAGGGCCTGGACGCTCATGGGGATCAATTTCGGGCCCGTCCAGCCCGGTGTTACCTTTACTGCCAGCCTCGGCCACAACATCAATTACAACAACCTGTGCTGCGCGGAGAACGAGGAGCTGAGCCTCTGGGAGCCGTTCCACGTGCGCAAGGGCTTCAAACGTGAAGAGAGCACCGTGAGCCTCTTCCGTGGCTGGAACGTTCACATGAGGGGGCTCGGCCCAGCCAAGCACATGCTGGAAGTAGCGAAAGGAATGGGGTTCCGAAGCGGGTCATTCACGTTCCTCATCGACCCGCTGGTGGCGAAGAGCCTGAAAAACGAGGGCTTTGACGACCCGCGCAAGCTAAGCGAGTGGATGACCCAGGAGCTAAACTCCCGCTTCTCGCGGCCGGACATGGTCAACTTCATCGTGCTGGGCGGAGAGACGAACCCCATGTTCGCCACCACGGACTTCTTCTATAACCGGACTGTTGCCATCGACCCATGGATTCCGAAGGCCGGCATCAAGAAGGACGCCAGGCCCCTGCGGATGCCGGTGGCGGTGGCCTGTGAGGACGGCTCCTGCGGAATATCAGATTAATGTCGAAGAAGACCCACCCCAAGTCCGTCTCAAGACGGCCCGGGAGGGGATTCTGCCCAGGCCAGGAAGGATTAACATAGGTTAGAACCGCTTGGAGGCCGGGGCGCCGCCCGCGAAAGAGACGGGATGCGGCTGAACACCAGACGCTGAATGGAGGAATGAGATGTCGACCGAAGTGCGGCTTACCGTCATGAGTCCCGAAGCCGGCCTCCAGAGAGGTGCGGGTGGCCCTCCGCCGGGTAGAGGCGCCCCGGCACCGTCTTCACCTTCTTTCGCCAAACGGCTGGCCACACTCGAGAACAAGACGGTGTATCTAGTGGATATCGGCTTCAGCGGTGGCGAGCAGTTCATGAAGCAACTGCAGACGTGGGTTGCCGAACATATGCCGTCGGTTACCACCATCCGCAAGCGGAAGCCGGACAACGTGTTCAGGGACACCAACAATGAACTCTGGGAGGAAGTAAAGGCCAAAGGCGATGCCGTTGTCCTCGGTGTGGCCGGTTGACCGGGCTGCGTCGCAGCGGTCGCTGCCGGCAGCTCGAAACTCGAACAGACCTACGGGATTCCCGTCGCTCCCATCTCGACGCTCGCGTTTCAGAGCGTTGTAAAGAGTAGAGCCCCGTATTTGCCTTTCATCTTCACGCCGCATCCGGTTGCAGGCCTGTCTCCTGAAGCCCTTGACGAATACATCGTCGGCGATGACCCGAAGACCGGCAAACCGGTCATCGATGAAATAATCGACGTATTGACAAAACCGGTAAGCCCGAAAAAGGCGGCGGCGGTGTCCCCCAAGACCGCCGAGGCCAGCCCTTCCCAGGTACTCCTGGAACCGGATACTGAGGACAACCTGCAGCGTCTGTTCTATGAAAGAGGCTGGACGGACGGTTTACCCATCATCCTTCCCACCGAGGAGCGGGTGAAGAAAATGCTCGCCGGCACCAGCGCCTCTCCGGATGACGTGGTCGCCGAATCGTTCCAGTCCGGCAGCTGGGCGGCCGTGAAGTATACGGTTACAAATATCGCGGTTATCGCGGTCATGGCCGGCGCCAGGCCAGAACATTTCCCGGTCATCCTGGCGATTGCTTCCACCCGGCAGCCATCCCTGACGCCATCCACAACGGCGTTTGAATCGATGCTCCTGGTGAACGGGCCGATTCGCAACGAAATCGGTATGAACTGCGGTATAGGAGCGTTCAGCGCCGTCAACATGGCGAACTCCGTAATCGGAAGGGCCTGGACGTTGATGAGCATTTGCCATGGATACGCCAAGCCCGGAAGTACCCTGTGGAGTTCTCAGGGGAATAACCACACTTACAACAACATGTGCGTCGGTGAGAACGAGGAACGCAGCGTCTGGGAGCCGTTTCATGTTACGAAAGGGTTCAAAGCTGAGGAGAGCATTGTGAGTGTCTTCCGGGGGTGGTCTTTCCTCAACAGTCTCGGGGCGGCTTCCCACCGGTCAGTGGGAGAGGAGCTGAATATCCAGCTGGCGGTAATGCCTCCGACGAACTCCTCCGCCACTATCATCATGGACCCGCTGGTGGCCAGGAATCTGAAGGAGAACGAAGGCTTTAGTGCCAAGCAGGATTTCGCCCGCTGGATGTCAAAGAACATCACGATGCCGGCGGGACAGTACTGGAAGACGGACTACATTGACATGCTCGTGGCATCCCAGGCGGACGCGGGGGTGGAGCCTTATGCTTCCTGGAAGAAGCTCCCGGACGATGCGCTGATAGCCCCCTACCATAACCCGGACAACATCAACATCATCGTCGTGGGTGGTGAGACCAGCCCCCTGTGGAAGGCTTCAGATTACGTCTTCGTGGCCAGCGCATCGGTTGACAAGTGGCGCGTCAGATAAACCGATGGTGAATGCGAAGAAGGGTCCGCTGCGCGCGTCCTTACTGCGGCCCAGTCGTCTCCGGACTCGCGCTGAAGGCATGACGCGGCGATCAGCTCGGCAGGCAGACTCGCTGTCAATTGCGGCCGGAAAGGGGTTCAATGAGTATCGGCAGCGAGTTATTCTAAATTGTCTAGCGTGGATTCTGCGATCGCCGCCCTATGGACTCTGGAGACGCTTTGTCTAGCTTGGACGGCCTCAGAACGAATGGGGTCCAAGAGGTCGAGCGTTCGAATCGCTCCGCCCCGACCAGAATCCTTCGCCGATTCAGCCCTGCAGTCTAGCTTGGTAGTAACCCACTTGATCGGCGGGCGACTGGCGCCCTACGCCTTCAGCGGCCCGTGATGCCGCGGGGCGTCTAACGCAGGCTGCATTCCTTCGGCAGGCTCAGGACAGGCTTCATCTCCCGCAGCTCGCTGATCGCGAAGTCGAGGTGGCGCTGCGCCCCCCGCCGCGTGGTCGCCGCGACAAGCTAGACTGGCCTCTTCGACGATGTTGCTGGGGCACTGTGTTTGGTTACAAGATCAGGAAGTAGCATCAGTAGCCGCGGCTTACAATACGCTGCGAACGCGCGAGACGCGCCCCGATCTCGGACAACTCGAAAGTGAGACGGCGAATGGCAACAAGGCTGGCGAAACTGAGCGCGATCCCTGACGGCCACGTGGAAGCGTTTCAGGCCGATAGCAAGTCGATCGCCGTGGCGAACGTCGGCGGCCGGCTGTACGCGTTCGACAACGTCTGCACGCACCTCGGCTGCCTGCTCTCCGATGGACCCCTCGGCGGCAACATCGTCACCTGCCCTTGTCACAGCAGCCAGTTTGACGTCACGACCGGCGCCGTCGTCGCCGGCCCAGCCACGACGCCCGTCGAGTCCTATCGCGTCCAGGTCGAGGGCGACGAGATCGTCCTGTTCATGTCAGAAGACACTCCCGCGGCGCACCGCCCGAGCGCGCTCGCCGCCGTACCCTTACTCTCCTGCCTCGACGCCGGGTCGCTCGCGGCCCTGGAGGAGTTCAGCTTCCGGCGGACGTTTCAGCCCGGCGAGCTGATCGTTGAGGAGGGCCACACCGGCAACGGGCTCTACGTCGTCCTGTCCGGTCGCGTGGAGGTAGTCAAGGGCCTAGGCGGAGAGCGGCCCCAGACCGCCGCGATCCTCGGCCCAGGCGAGCCGTTCGGCGAGATGGCGCTACTCGGCGACTGGAAGCGCTCGGCCTCCGTCCGCGTTGTCGATGAGGCTGAGTGTCTGGGCATAGACCGCTGGGCCTTCCTCGCCCACCTGAGCAAGGACCCGCGGCTCGCGATCAAGCTGCTGCAGCTTCTCGCGCAGCGCCTGGCCGAGACCAACGCCAGGCTAGCCGAATAGAGCTCAGGCCTTAGCAAGCGCCGCCGCAAACCTGAGAAGCGCGCCGCGGACCCGCGCCAGCACGACCGGCGCGCCCGCGTCCGCCTGCAAGAACTGGCAGTAGGCGGCCAACTCGGCGAGCCGCTCGCGAAAGATGAAGAGGGCCGTCTCACGTTGGGTTGGTATCGTCGCGCCCCGAGACAAGCGAAAGCTGGGCCCGGCGTTTAGGCCAGGGTGGGAAGGCCCCGCCGGCAGGGCCGTAATCGCGCACCCCAGCGGCTCGATCACCTCGTTCATCAGGCCAACCGTGGTGTCCGCGAACGTCTTCAGCTCCGCCTCGGACTCCTCGGCGTGGACGAATAGCCGTCCCAGCATCTGCACCATGAGCTCGTAGCAGCCGTCGAAGAGGTTGACGACGTTGACGCTCAGTGGGTGGTCCAAGAGGCCGACTTCGGAGCCGATGGCGAGGTCGACCGGTAGTAGGGCATACGGACTCACGACTACGGGGCGTCCCGGCCGGAACGCCGCGTCCTCGGCGAGCAGCTGGCGGTACTCTTCGCGGATTTTCAGGAAGCGACGGTAATGCGAGTCCGTGGCGTCGATGCTGGCGCCTTCGCCTTGCTCGATGATCGTCCGGAGGGCAGCGAGCGCCGACGACAGGTCGCGGACGGGGCTCAGGCCCGGCAGGCCGAAGTAGGCGTCGGCGGTCTGGGCGGCCGGCCGGCCAACGAACAAGCCGCTTTCGCCGTGCTTCTGAGCGAGGTACTTGAGGCCGTCCTCGATGCCGCGATAGAGCTCGCCGAGCGTTTCGTAGTCGCGTTCGTTCGAGAAGATGTCGCTGAGCTTGATATCAGGCAAGGGGGCCGGCGCCTGGCGCCGCGACTCGCCCGAATCGACGTTTTGGCCCTCGGGCCGCTCGAGGAAGACGAACTGGTCGACCGCTTCGAGGCTAAAGGGCACCAACCGGAGCTTGAACGCCGCCGGGTAGGCCTTCGGGCTCGTGGGCAGGTTCGGGCGGCGGAGCTGAGGCGCGCCACCGACCGCCGTCAGCAGGTTGCAAGCCGACGCAAGGTGGAGCATCTCCTGGACAGCAATTTCGCTGATCGTCCCGCGCCAGCTCCGCACGCTCGCCAGCTGCGGCTGCGTCAGCCCCTCGCTCGCGTCTGCCTTCAGGCTGAAGAGCGCGAACAGGTAGCAGGCGAGGACGTTGTGCTCCAGTTCGGCTGCTTCCGTCAGGAGGTAGATCAGCTGGGCCCGGTTCTCGATCCGAACGGCGACCAAGTGTTCCTCCCCGAGCAGCCGGCCTCGAAGACGGCGAAACCCGAACGCCAGCTTACACGTCGACGCCCGCGCGGGCATCAGGTCAGCGGACGAAGCTCGCGTACCTCCCGGCGAGAATGGACACTCCCACGGATTCGTGTCAGAGTTCTTTGGATCGTACTCGGGCGGGCAGTGCAATGCTTCTAGGTAGTCCCCAGACCTGCCGCACGTCGCGCTTCATGCCCCTGCCGGACACGGAAGTGGAGCAGGATGGCTGAGCCGCATTCGGCGTTGGGCTACGCTGGGGCGCTGTCCTCGCTCGGCCTCTTTGCCGGGCGCGTCACCGGATCGGTGGTTGGCCGTCCCGTGGAGCTCGCCGCCGCCGAGCAGGAGCTGGCTACGGCGCGCAGCCGCGTCGCGTGTCTCACGCTTGAAGGCGAGCCCGGGATCGGCAAGACCCGCATCCTGCTGGCGATTGAAGAGCTAGCGCGCGCGCAGAGCTTTGTCTCAATCGCGGTTACGGCCGAGGAGGAAATCCGCGGACCGTTTCTTGTCGCGCGCAGCATCTTCGCATCGCCCGCCGCCGCCGAAGCGGCCGAGGCCGCAGGTGCGGAGCCGGCACTCCAGGGTGTCCTCGACGCTCTTTCGAACAACGACGACCCTGGCCTCGAGAGGCTGACGCCGGACCGCAAGCTCCTGCGCGTCTTCGACCTCGCAGCTGTCGCCCTCCGGGCGATCGCGGCCAAGCAACCGCTGGCCGTCATCGTCGACGACCTGCAGTGGGCGGACGAAGACAGCCTGCGGATGCTGCGCTACGTCATTCGTGCCGACGCCGCCAGCCCGATCTGCTTCGTCCTCGCGATGCGCGGGGATGAGGTTGCGTTCGTAAACGAAGCCGTGACGCTGCTCGCGGACATGGAGCGGATGGGCATGCGGCGGCGCCTCAAGCTCGGGCGCTTCAGCCAGCTCCAGTCGAGCGAGTTTCTCCAGCAGATCCTGGGTGGCCGGATCAACGCCACGAGCGCCGCCGTCATGCACGCGCAGGCCGAAGGCGTGCCCTTCGTCCTGGCGGAGCAGGCGCACGCGTACCGCGACGCCGGCCTCGTCCAGCAGATCGACGGGGTCTGGACCCTCGCCCGCAACGCCGAGCGCATGCTGCCGTCCGCTGTCAAGACGCTCATCCAGCGTCGGGCCGCCCGCCTGCCAGACGACACGCGGGCCAGCCTGGCCGAGGCGGCCATCCTCGGACGCAGCTTCAGCCTGCGAGACCTTCGTGACCTGAAGGCGCGCCTTGGTGAAGAAGCCCCCGAGGTCCAGCTGCTCGCCCAGTCTCTCGCGCCGGCGGTCGATAGCGGCCTGTTGGTCCAGCTGCCTGACGGCTCCTCGGCGGACTACAGCTTCACGCATGACCAGATCAGGCAATACGCCACAGCGGCGCTGACGCCGCCGCGCCGGCGCGCCATCCACGCTGCGATCGTCGAGATGCTAATCGGCACCTCTGGGCCCGCCCCCGGCAGCGAGCCGCTGGTCGCAGCGCACGCGCTCGCCTCCGGGCAGGCCGACCTCTGCGCCCGCGCCTCGATCGACGCGGCAGGCGCCGCCATCAAGGCGCATGCGCCTGAAGAGGCGCTACGCCTCGTCGATCTTGCTCATCCCGTTGCCTCCTCGCCCCAACACCGCGTCGCCCTCCTCCGTTTGCGGGACGACGCGCTCGATATGCTCCGCCACCCAGCGCAGCGGCTCGAAGGCCTGGCGGAGCTGGCGGCGCTGGCGGAGGCTCTGGGTGACACGCACCTCGAGCTCGAAGTCCTGCTGCGGCGGGCTGCGGCCCTGCGGCTTTCGCAGGAACACGAGGCGGCAGCGGAGCTTGCGCGACGCGTTCGGCGGCTGGCCGGCGACGGCAGCGACACGGCGGCAGAGCTGGCGGCCTGTCTGGAGCTCGGCCAGGACCTCTTTCGCGCCGAAATCGGCGAGGGCTACACGCAGACGCCAACCGAAGCTGACCTGGACGGCGCCGCCGAGGCGTTCCAGTGCGCCGCAGATATTGCCGAAGAGCTGAAGGAGGAGGCGACGCTCGCGGCGGCGACCCGAGAGCTCGGGATCATCGCCGTCTCCCGCGTCCGCATCTGGTTCATCAGTGCGTTCAGCGCCGGCGAATTAGACCAGGTGATGCAGCGCGTCGCAGCCGGCGAGCGCCTGGAGGACATCATGCCTACCCTCTCTGTCGCTCCACTGGCGATGGAAGCAGGAGAGTACTTCCGCCGCGCGCTCGACATCTACGAGCGGCTCGGGGACCGCCAGGGCGCCATGTCGACGATCATCGCAATGGCGTTTGTGACGTGGGGTCCCGAGATCCACATGGGCGGCTCGGCTAAACGCATCGAAGAGCTGCACCGCCTGATGTCACGGATGAAGTCGTTCACCAAGGAGAGCGAGCGGGCGCTGGCCGAGGCTCAGGTGCTGTTTGGCGCGCACGTCTACTCGCGCGCCAAGATCTTCCCCGACACCGCCATCGTGAAGGGCGAAGAGGCATTCACCGCCGCCCGCAATCTGGGCGACCGCTCCCTGGAGTTCGCCTCGGCCGGCGGCATCGCCATGGTGCACGCCGGGCTCGGCGCCACAGACGAAGCGGAACGCTGGCTAGGCCGCGCCGCCGCCGTCGCTTCGGCGGAGCCGACGCCGCTGCGCTCCCTGCAGCTCGAGTCTTGGCGAGGGGCCGTTCGAGCCGCGGCCGGCGACGCGAGCGGCATGCGCCAGCACATGGAGCGCGCCATCCAGATCGCGAGCGATCAGGGCCGCCCGGCGGCGCGCTGTGAGGCTCTGGCGCAGCTGGCCCTGGGAGCAGCACGACTCGGCGTTGAAGCAAACGATGCGGAGATGCTCGACCTAGCGCAACGCACGGCCACAGAAGCGAAAGCGCTCGTACCGATCCTGCCGGGGCAACCGCTGTGGGGCGCCCAGGCGGATGCGGCCCTGGCCCGTGTCCACGTAGCGAGGGGCGACTCGAAGGCGGCAGCAGAAGCGGGCCGGGCCGCACTGGCGACGCTCGCGGCGGCGATGCTGGAGGACCCGTTTCTGGACATCGTCTTGCCCGCCGCCGAGGGGATTCTCGCGGCCGGCAGCGAGGACGAGAAGGCGGCCGTGATCGGCCAGCTGCGCCTGACGCTCCGGCTGATCGCCCAGCACATCCTCAACGAGGACGTGCGTGTGCGCTGGTTCCGCAGCGTCACCGGGCGCGATTTGAGGAGACTGGCAGGCGGCATCGATGCCCCTGACCTGGGCGCCACCGCAGCGACGGGCGCGGTTGCCTTGAGTGAGGCAGATACGGTACTCCTCAGGCTGCTCACCGAGGGGCGCACGAACCGGGAGATCGGCGAGGAGCTGGGCGCCAGCGAGGAGTCGGTGTCGCGCCAGCTCGCCGAGATCTTCGTGAAGATCGGGGCGTCGTCGCGCGCAGAAGCAACGGCGACCGCTCTCATGGGAAAGCTGGTGTAACTCATGCTCCACGTCCGGCTGGACCGCCATCGCTGCATCGGCGCCGGCAACTGCATCACGATCGCTCCGACTGCGTTCAACTGGCTCGAAGGGGAGTACTTCAAGGTCGACGTCGTCGACGCCACAAGCGTGGATGAGGAGCTCCTCCGCGTGGCGGTGTTCTCCTGCCCAACCCAGGCCATCGTCCTCGAGGAAGTGGAGGAATACCTGCCCTGGCAGCTGCGCGGCGCGCGGACGCAGGAGCCCGTCCGCGTCGTCAAGACCTTCATGTTCACGGACATCGAGAAGTCGACGAACCTGGTCGATGCCCTCGGCGACGAGGCTTGGGGGGCGCTGCTGCGCTGGCACGACGAGACGCTGCGATCGATATTCGCCGCCAACCACGGCGAGGAAGTGGTCAGCACCGGCGACGGCTTCTTCGTTGGCTTCGAGAGCCCGGATGCCGCGATCGCTTGTGCCGTCGCGATTCAGCGCACGCTCGCAGAACACCGTCAGACGCACGGCTTCGCGCCACAGGTACGCATCGGCGTGCACGCGTCCGACGCCACGCAGGTGGGACGGAACTTCCAGGGCAAGGGTGTCCACGAAGCGGCGCGGATCGCGGCGCTCGCGCAAGGCGGCGAAATCCTCGTGAGCCGCGGGACCGCGGTACCGCGCTTCCCGGTCTCGGAGCCGCGAACCGTCAGCCTGAAGGGCATCGCGGAGCCGATGGAAATCGTGACGGTGAACTGGCGCTAGCGATTGCCGTTGGCGGCGCCCGCCAGCCTCTGGAGGCCGTCGTAGGCCGCGTATTTGAACGCCTCGCTCTCGGTCGGGACGTTGAACGTCGTGTCGATGAAGTAGTCGATCGTGCCGCCGAAGTGCAGGACCGCCTGGCCGAGATGGATCATCTCGGCGGCTGAGGCACCGAAGATGTGGACACCGAGAAGCTCTCGGTTCTCGCGACGAAACACGAGCTTGATCATGCCGTCCGTCGCGCCAGAGATGATGCCGCGCGTGTTCCGCGCGAACCAGGCCCTGCCGACCTCGTAGTCGATGCCGCGCGCCGACGCTGCTTCTTCGGTCAGACCCACCATCGCGACCTCCGGGATCGAGTAGACGCCGAAGGGCGCGAGCTGATCGACGCTCTGCTTGAAGGGGATCCCGAAGGCGTGACAGGCGGCGACACGGCCTTGCTCCATCGAGACGGAGGCGAGGGCCGGCGGACCAATGACGTCGCCAGCGGCGTAGATTCCCGCCGCCGTCGTCCGGAAGCACTCGTCGACGAGCACGCGGCCACGCTCGTCCGTCTCGACCCCTGCTTCTGCTAGCCCGAGGGCTTCGGTGTTGCCGGACCTGCCGGCGGCGAAGAGGATCTTCTCCGGGCGGATGACCTCGCCGTTCGCGAGCGTCAGCTTCAGTCCGTCAGCATCGCGTTCGACGGCGGCCTTGCCTGCCCCGAGCAACACACTCAGTCCCATCTTGCGGAAGTTAGCCGCGACGAGATCGGATATCTCGCCATCCATGAATGGGATCAGCCGCGGCGCGTTGTCAACGAGGGTTACCTCCGTCCCAACCGCCGCGTAGATCGATGCGTACTCGCAGCCCACGGGCCCGCCACCAACGACGACAAGGCTACGTAGCGGGCGGTCGACGCCGATTATGGTCTCTGAGTCCAGAACGTCCGGGTCGTCGAAGGGGATGCCGGGCGGGTGGAACGGACGCGAGCCGGTGGCGATCAAGATGACACCAGCGTCCAGAGCTCGTGTGCGGCCGTCGCTCGAGTCCACAAGAACCGAGCGACCGGACCCCAGTCTGCCGCTGCCGCAGATCAGCTCAATGCCGTGGCGCGCGATGTTGTCGGCCGCGGCCGTGGTCATCGTCTCGACGACGTGCGCCGCCCGGGATCTGAGATGCGCGATTGCGGCGCCCGGGTCGAGCTGAAGGCCGACGCCGTAGACGTCTCGTTGCTGGAAGCCGGTCACATAGAGGGCTGTCTCACGGAGCGTCTTGGTGGGGACACCGGCGTTGCGTACTGCCGCGCCGCCGGGTGTTGGCTCGCGCTCCACGATGGCGACGCGGCGCCCGAAGTAAGCGGCCTGCGCCGCCGCCTTTTCGCCGGCCGGCCCGGCGCCGATCACGACCAGATCGAATTGCTCGCTCATGATGACCTCTTCGTCGCTGGTGTCCTAAGGCACCCGTGAGGTTAGCATCTCGTTCCGGCGAGACGGAAGAAGCGACTGCTGAAACTCCGGCGCTTCCGCAGGGACCGAAGCGACTTGGCGTTAGCGAGACAAGGTGTAAATGGCGCCCACGCTCAGTCTAAGCCTGGGGCTTCGTCGCCAGCGAGTTATTCTAACTTGTCTAGCTTGGATTCGAGTTCAGGCCTGCCCTAGGTTCGACAAGGCGTTCGTCTAGCTTGGAAGGCCTCGAAACTAATGGGGTTCAAGAGGTCGAGCGTTCGAATCGCTCCACCCCGACCACGCAACTTGACTGAGACCGTAGGCGCGTCGGGTTGCGCGCTGGCCTCTCCACCTGCCTGAGCTCATGGTAGACTGCTGCGCGCTCATCGCCTCCGCTGTCATTTCGACCAAGGGCGCGCTTCGCCAAGTGCTCGAAGTCCCCCCATCCTACCTCGCCAAGCTGGTTGTGGTCCGGTGAGATGACGTCCAAACCGCTGGAGCGAGACAAGCGAGAGACTTCTCGAAAAGACGCGCGTGTGCGAACATCGTTGCGATTCGCTGCCGTCGAGCGTTCGCAGTGACCGACCAGACTGCCTGGGCAACCAGCCTTGGCGTCCGAGAGGGGACATCCAATGAACGAGCCTCGGATCGCATCACCGCTGGCCAAAGATCTGGAGGCCCACGCCGACCTCTTGAGCGCAGCTAGACGCGTCGCGGCGATCGCGGACGAAGACGCAACCGAGGCTGAGGCTCAGAGCTCCCTCACCGACCGGACGGTCGGCGCGATGCGCGAGGACGGGCTTTTCAGGATGTGGGTGCCGCGGGAGCTCGGCGGCGCCGAAGCGGACCCAATTACGTCGATCCGCCTGCTCGAAGAGGTGAGTCGCGCCGATGGTTCCGCTGGCTGGAGCCTCATGGCGGCGGGCGTCGCGATCGGCTCGGCGGCGGCGTTCTTAGCTGATGCTGCCGTGGCCGAGATCTTCGGCTCCAGCGACGATCCCGTGATCGCCGGCCAGGGAGCCCCCAACGGCCGCGGCGTCCCGGAGGCGGGGGGCTACCGGCTCAGCGGAGCCTGGAGCTACGGCTCAGCCATCGCTCACGCCGCGTGGGCGCACAGCGGCTTTTTCGTCGTCAATGACGGGGAGATCCGCCGCGACCCGGACGGCCGGCCCCAGGTGCTCATCTCCATCGTCCCCATGGCGAAGGTGGAGTTGGACGCCAACTGGGACGTGATCGGTCTCCGCGCGACGGGCAGCTTCGACTACGAGATCCGCGACACCTTCCTCCCTGAGGACTTCACCCACCCCTTCGACGCCAAAGAACCCCTCCGGGGCGGGGTACTTTACCGACTGGGCATCTCGGGACTAGCCCAGATCGGTCACACGTCCTTCGCGTTGGGAATCGCCCGACGGGCGCTGGACGAGATCGCCGCTTTGGCCCCGACGAAGCGCCTGCGCGCTGGGCAGCGCCTCAGCGAAGACCCGAGCTTCCAGGAGCGGTACGCGCTGGCCGAGGCCCACCTCGGCGCCGCGCGCGCGTACGTCCTGGAGACGTGGAACAGCACGTGGCAAACACTTCAGTCAGGCGACCCGCTGGACCTGAAACAATGGGCACTCTTGAGCCTAGTAACTCGCCACGTGCACGACGTCGCGAGTGACGTCGTCAACTTCGCCTACCGGGCTGGCGGGGGCGTTTCCCTGCGGATGAGCGTCCTGCAGCGCACCGCCCGGGACATGCACGGCGCCACTCAACACGTCATCATCAACGACCAAGCGACGCGGCATGCCACCACGGTCTTGCTTGGGATGGCCCCGCCTGGCGCCCGCTGGTCAGGAACAGGCCTCGTCTGATCGGTTCTTTGCAGACCGCCCGATCACAACGCGCCATGTGACCGCCGGTTCGGCTCGGATTATGTCTGGTTACCCGATCAGGAAACCGTGAATACCTCCGGCTCTTAGAAGACAATCACGAGGCGACCTCTAACGCCACCAGCCTCAAGTCTCCTGTGTGCCTCGGCAGCACGCTCGGGAGGGAAAGTCTCGGCCACGCGTAGAGTCAGCTTTCCCTGTGCTACGAGATGGCCAAGCCGGTCGAGCGCGGCTTGATTCTGGACGTAATCCGCCACTCGCACCTGGTGAATCGTAATCCCGCGCTCGGTCTCTCCCTCAAAACCTCGCACTGCCGCCAGGCCACCGCCGTCACGAACGGCTGGCAAGATCGGCGCTCCGATGACGGCCGCGTCGATTAGTCCGTCGACGCCGGCGGGCACGATACGCCGAATGTGTAGCGCTGCATCGTCGCCGCGAGGGACGACTGTCTCTGCGCCGAGCTTCTTGAGCAGGGCCTCATCCTTCGGCGCCGCGACCGCGATGACGTGCAGGCCGTCGGCGACGCCTAGCTGTACGGCATAACCGCCGACGGCTCCAGCCGCACCGGTCACAGCAAGCGTCGCGCCCGCCTTCAGGGCGAGCAGGTCGAGTGCGAGACGTACCGTCAGACCGTTCATCGGCAACGTTGCCGCTGCCTCCAGACTCGTTCCCTCAGGAACGCGAGCAACGGAGGCGGCGGGCACGACAACCGACTCCGCCATTGCGCCGCCCTCTGAGCGTCTAGGCACGACGATAGCCATCGCCCGATCTCCCGGCTTCCAATCGGTGACACCTGGCCCGACAGCGTCCACGACTCCAGCCAACTCCATTCCGGGGATGTACGGCGGTTGCAAGCCGGTCAGAAGGGCAGATTGGCGTCCAGAGCGGAACCCGATGTCCGTAGGGTTTACGGTCGCCGCGGCGACTCTAATCTTGACCTCGCCCGGACGCGGCTCGCGCTCGGTGAGGTTTGACACCTCCAGGACCTCGGGCCCACCAAACCGGCTAAAGGTAACTGCTCGCATTGAAGCTCTCCTTAGTAGGGCATGTAATCGAAGTCTGTAGGTGCCCCGACAATTCTACGGTCGCGGAGCGTATCTACTTCGACGCCGTGGAACACGATCCCAAGAATCGCCGCGCTGGCGCTGCAGGAGATGGTCACGCGCTCAGTGGTGAGCAAGCTGGGCATCTGGGTTCACCCCGGCGAGATGATCGTGCCGAACGGGCAGCGGGCGAGGATCAAGCGCGGCTAAGCCAACCCTAGGCCGAGCGCGAGAGGAAGTCCATCCGGCCACCGTCGACAGCGAGCACCTGGGCGGTGATGAAGCTTGCCTCGTCGCTGGCAAGAAAGAGCAAGGCCGCTGCAACCTCCTCAGGCTGGCCAACACGGCCCAGTATCGACCGCTCGGCGGCCATCGTCGAGCGCCCTCCTAGCCCACCGGTCATGTCAGTTTGAATGAAACCGGGGCAGACCGTGTTCACGGTGATGCCATACGGGCCGAGGTCAAAGGCAAAGCGCTTGGTCAGCCCGATAAGGGCAGCCTTCGTGGCGGCGTAGGGCGTGGTCTCCGGTAGGGCGGTGCCGAGGCCGGCGAGTGAGGAGACGTTGACAATTCGCCCCGACCGACGCTCCATCATTCCAGGCGCGACAGCCTGGACGCAGTGGATGACGCCTTTCACGTTGACGGCCATCAGGCGATCGAAGTCCGCCTCCGTCATGGTCAGAGTGCTCGCCCTGACGCCGATGCCGGCGTTGTTGACCAGTAGGTCAATGCGGTCAAAACACTCCAGCGACTGGGCCACTAAGGCGTCCACTTCAGACCTCTTGGAGACATCCGCTTGAACGGCCGCCGCTTGGCCACCGCCCTCTGAGATCTGCCTGACTACTTCCTCTGCGGCATCGCGGCGGGAGATGTAGTTCACCACTACGGAGGCGCCCTCTCGGGCGAAGGCGAGGGCGGTAGCCCGGCCGATGCCGCGCGATGCCCCTGTGATGAGCGCCACCTTGTTCGTGAGACGGCCTGCCATCTGCAACCTCCAGCTCGACTGCCCAATGCTAGATCAGCTTCCCCTTGCCTGACTTCGTTTGACGGCCTCCCTCAATCAACGGCGGGACGATGCTGGAAGAAGCCAGCTTGTCTGTAGTTCAGATCAGCGGTCATCGCGCGGGGCACGATGCCGTCGTAGTGTTTGTCTTGCCGGGAGGCGTCGTCCCGTCCTCCGCTCGAACGCAGCGGCGCTTAGCCAACACGCGTCAGAGCGACCACCGGGATCAGGCGCTTCGTCTTCGACTGGTACTCGGCGAACTGCGGCTGGCGCGCCGCCTGCGTGGCGTAAAGCCGATCGCGCTCCTCGCCCTGCGTCACCGTGGCGTTTGCCGCGAACTTGTCGGTGCCGAGCTCGATCGTCACGCGCGGGGTAGCGACGAGGTTGTGGTACCAGTCCGGGTTCGTGTCGGCGCCCGCCTTTGAGGCGAAGATCAGGTAACGGTCCCCGTCCTGCGCATAGACGACCGGTGTCGTGTACGGCCGGCCGCTCCTCCTGCCGGTAGTCGTAAGCAGCAGCACCTGGTCGAACTGGTTCACCTTGCCGGCGTTGGCGCGGAACTCGTCGATCATATTCCGGTTCCACTCTTTCAGGTCGAAGTTCTGGGTCATCTCGCCTCCGTGAATCTGAGCCTGCCGTAATTGTGGGCGGCCACGCCACTATGATTCAATCTGCCGCATGCCATGAAGCGCCGATCCTGTCGCCAGCGAGGGGGCGTGTCAGTCTGGGCCACGAGAGCCCGCCCCTGCAGGTGGCTTGACAGGGCATTCGAAGCGTCCAATAATCATGCCGCCCCGTACAACCTCTCTTAGTCTCGATCCGGTTCATCAGGCAGGCCACATGCACATATCTGGCGAGCGCCGGCTCGCTGCTCCGCCAGAGAAGGTTTGGCAAGCGATGCACGACGTGGCTGTTCTCCGGGAGACGGTGCCCGGCTGCCAGGAGCTGGAGCAGACCGCACCCGATACGTTCACCGGCTCGGCAGTCGTTGGCGTGGCCGTGATAAAGGGTCTCTACCGCGGCACCGTGCGCCTCATCGAGGAACGAGAGGCCTCTTTCCTGCGCGTCACGGTCGCTGCCCAGAGCGGCCACGCCGAGATAAGAGGCGAGGGAAGCCTCGACTTCCAGGCGAACGACGAGGGGACGATCGTCCGCTACGAGGGAGAGGCGTACATAAGCGGACCGCTCGCCCCCGTTGGCCAGCGGCTGCTGCCCGCCGCGTCCAAGCTGCTGACCCAGCAGTTCTTCGACAACATCGACATGAAGCTTCGAGGTCCTGGAGAGCAGAAAGGGAGGTGAGGCAGTGCCCAAACGAAAGGTGTCTTTGACCGTCAACGGCGCCCGCCACGAGCTGGAGATCGAACCACGATTGCTCCTGGTTCACTTGCTGCGCGAGGAGCTGATGCTTACCGGCACGCACATCGGCTGTGACACGAGTCAGTGCGGCGCCTGCACCGTCATCATCGACGGCCAGGCCCTCAAGTCATGCACGATCTTCGGCGTCCAGGCGGACGGCGCCGACGTGCTGACCATCGAGGGCCTGAAGCAAGGGGAGGAGCTAGCGCCCCTCCAGCAGACCTTCTGGGACGAGCATGGGCTCCAGTGCGGCTACTGCACGCCGGGCATGATCATGTCCGCCCTCGGCCTGCTGCGTGATAACCCCAACCCGAGCGAGGCCGAGATTCGCGAAGGGCTGCGCGGTAACCTCTGTCGCTGCACCGGCTATCACAACATCGTCAAGGCGGTCCAGGCCGCCGCCAGCATGGCCAGGAGGTAGGCGATGACCTCAGCTAGGCAGCTCCCGAAGCTAATAGGCGAGCCTATCAAGCGTCGCGAGGACCCCCGTCTCATCACAGGCCTGGCCACGTACGTCGACGACATCAAGCTGCCGCGCATGCTGCACATGTCCATCGTTCGCAGCACGCACGCGCACGCCCGCCTGCGCCGAGTTGACGTCTCGAGGGCGCGCAGCGCCCCGGGCGTCGCCCTTGTATTAACGGGCGCGGAGGCGAAGGCCTGGGGCGAGGCCCTGCCGACCGCCAGCGAGGTTCCCGAGATGAAGGCGGCGACACGCTACCCGCTCTCCGCGGACGGCGTCGTGCGCTTCGTCGGCGAGGGCATCGCCGCCATCGTCGCCGACGACCGCTACGTGGCGCGCGACGCCGCCGAGCTGGTCGACGTCGAGTACGAAGACCTGCCGGTCGTCGTCGATGCCCGCAAAGCGATGGCGCCGGGCGCGCCCATCCTCCACACGGACTTCGGCACGAACGTCTGCGCGATCATGCCCGTGGGCGACAAGGATGCGACCGACGCCGCCTTCCGCGAAGCCGACGTGACAATCAAGCAGTGGATGGTCAACCACCGCCTGATACCCAATGCTATGGAGGCGCGCGGCGTCGTCGCCAACTACGACCCAGGCCAGGAGACACTGACCGTGTGGTCGTCGACGCAGGTACCCCACCTCCTGCGAACGCTGCTCTCCACCCTCGTCCGCATGCCGGAGCACAAGGTCCGCGTCATCGCGCCCGAGGTCGGCGGTGGCTTCGGCTCGAAGATCGACGTCTACGCCGAGGACGTCCTCGTCCCCTTAGCGAGTATCCATCTCCAGCGGCCGGTGAAGTGGATTGAGGATCGGACGGAGAACTTCCTCGCGACGATCCACGGTCGCGACATCCACGCCGAGATTGAGCTGGCCGCGCGTCGCGATGGACGCCTCCTAGGCCAGCGCATCCGCGTCGTCGCCGACATCGGCGCCTACCAGCAGCTGCTGACGGCAACGATCCCGTCGCTGACCATGCTCATGTTCCCCGGCCTCTACAAGGTCCCCACCCTCTACGGTGAGGTCACCGAGGTCTACACGAACAAGACGCCCACGGACGCCTACCGCGGCGCCGGCAGGCCGGAGGCGACCTACTTCATCGAGCGGGCCATGGACATCCTCGCCCGCAAGCTGGGCATGGATCCCGCAGAGGTGCGCCGCGTCAACTTCATCGAGAAGGACAGCTTCCCCTTCCAGACCACTACCGGCCTGGTCTACGACTCCGGCGACTACGAACCGGCGCTCGACCTCGCGCTGGAGAAGGCCGGCTACGCCGACTTGCGCCGCCGGCAGCAGGAGATGCGCAGCCGTGGCCGTTACCTCGGCATCGGGCTCTCCACGTACGTCGAGATCTGCGGCATCGGCCCCTCGGCCATCGTCCCGGCCGGCGGCTGGGAGGGCGGTACCGTCCGCGTCGAGCGCACCGGCAAGGTGACGGTGCTCACGGGGACCTCGCCTCACGGTCAGGGCGGCGAGACCGCCTTCGCCCAGATCGTCGCGGAGGAGATCGGCGTTCCCATAGAGGATGTGACCGTCATCCACGGCGACACGGCTCAGGTCCCCTTTGGCATCGGCACCTTCGGAAGCCGCGCCATCGCTATCGGCGGGACGGCGATCATGATGTCGGTTGGCAAGGTCAAGGAGAAGGCGAAACGCTTCGCTGGTCACATGCTGGAGGCCGGGCCCGCGGACGTGGTCTATGACCAGGGTCGCCTCTACGTCCAGGGCCACGCCGACAAGGCCCTGACGATCCAGGAAGTCGCCTGGGCCGCCTGGGACGGCCGCCACCTGCCCGCGGACACCGAGCCCGGCCTGGAGGCCACCAGCTACTTCGAGCCGTCCAACTGCACCTTCCCGTTCGGCGCCCACGTGGCAGTCGTGGAGGTCGATCCCGATACAGGCAAGGTCGACCTGCAGCGGTACATCTCCGTCGACGACTGCGGCAAGGTGATCAACCCGATGATCGTCGAAGGGCAGATCCACGGCGGCCTCGCGCAAGGCATCGGCCAGGCCCTCATGGAAGAGGCGGTCTACGACGAGGACGGCCAGCTTCTCACCGGCAGCCTCATGGACTACAACCTGCCGAAGGCCGACCAGCTGCCGAGCTTTGAGCTGAGCCGCACCGAGACGCCGACCCCGGTCAACCCGCTCGGCGCGAAAGGCGTCGGCGAGGCGGGTACCATCGGCTCTACACCGGCGATCGTCAACGCCGTGGTCGATGCGCTGGCGCCCTTCGGCGTCGAGCACGTCGACATGATGCTGCGGCCGGAGAAGATCTGGCGGATCATGCAGGGAGGGCGACGATGATCCCGGCTCAGTTCGACTACGAGGCACCCTCGAGCCTGGACGAGGTCCTCCGGATTCTCGGCGAGCACGGTGACGCGAAGCTTCTGGCCGGCGGCCACAGCCTCATCCCGCTCATGAAGCTGCGCCTGGCCCTACCCTCCCTGCTCGTCGACCTGCGACGTGTTCAGGAGCTGCGCGGCATCCGCCGCGAGAACGGCAGCCTCGTCATCGGGGGCATGACGACGCACGCGGAGGTCGCCCGCTCTGCGGACGTCGCGAGCATGGCGCCGGCCCTCGCTCAAGCCGCGAGGCAGATCGGCGACCGACAGGTGAGGGCGCGCGGGACGATCGGCGGCTCCGTCGCTCACAACGACCCCGCCGCGGATCTCCCTGCCGTAATGCTCGCCCTCGACGCCAGCTTTGCGCTGAGGTCGGCCAGCGGCAGGCGCGTCGTGCCGGCGAGCGAGCTGTTCACCGGCATGCTCGAGACGGCAGTGCGACCAGACGAGGTGCTGACCGATGTCCGCATCCCGGCCGCGCCGCGCTCCGCGTACGCGAAGTTCGCCAACCCAGCCTCGCACTACGCTATCGTCGGTGTGGCTGCGGCTGTGGATGGCCAGGGCGGCCGCATCGGCGTCACGGGCGCGGCGCCGGTCGCCTTCCGCGCGACCGAGGCCGAGAATGCGCTTCGCGGCCGGTCACTGACCGCAGAAGTGATAAGCGAGGCGGCAGCCAGGGCTTACGATGGCCGGGACCTCCTCGGCGATATTCATGCCTCGGCGGAGTACCGCGCTGCCCTGATCGGAGTACTCACGAGACGCGCCCTAGAGAGCATCGCGTTCTAGGACGCGCGCGGGCACCATCGACAGGCGGCGCTACGCCTTCAGCAGGCTCCGGTGGCGCGGCGCCCGCTTCGGCGCCGGCTGCATTCCTTCGGCAGGCTCAGGACAGGCTTCATCTCCCGCAACTCGCGGAAGGCGAAATCGAGGTGCTCGATAACGCCGCGTACCTTCGCCCAGTCTCGGGCGACTTCAGCCACCTCGGCCTCATCGACGAGGCGGTCGGTCTGACGCTGGACGCGCTCGCTGGGCATGATGCTTCGAGATTCTCTCGGCAGCGAGGCGCATTGTCAATCCTACGCTGCTAACCCCCCCGCACTAACCTGTTCGTTGACTCCGCTACTCCGCTACGTCCATATGACTCTTGGCAGACCGGACGGGGCCTGAAATCGGCCAGAGTGGCAACCCGCCGCGAGGGACGAGCTCCCTGAAGCGCATTCTCGGCTGACTGAACACGATGCCGTCATAGCGTTACTTCGCTTCCCGCAAAAGGCCACGCCAGGAACTACCCATAGGGCACTCACACGTCCGATGTAGCCGCTGTCCGGTTTCGAGTTAGCAAGAAAATCCGTGCCCGACGACACTTGTTGGCCTCCCGGGGACATGTCTTTGTGAGAGCCCTTCAAAGGGGAATGTAAGGAGGCAACCTGGTGAACAAACCGGCAAGTCTGGTACGAAGCGGCGTCGTGGCACTGGCCATTCTCGGTGGGGTGACGCTGGTGGCTGGGACGGGCGTATTCGCATCCCGCAGCGCCGATGACGGCCCTCTGCATGAGGTGATGGACGATCGAGGTGGCGATCGGCCGGCGGGCGTTAGCGATGACGGCCCGTTGCATGACCTCAACGACGACCGTGGTGGCGACCGGCCGGCAGGCGTCAGCGATGACGGCCCGTTGCATGACCTCAACGACGACCGTGGTGGCGACCGCCCGCGCGGCGTGAGCGACGACGCGACCGCTACGCCCGGCGCTTCTTCGACGCCGATCGCCAGCAGCACGCCGGCCGCGAGCCCCACGCCGGATGCATCGGCCGAGAGCGGCGACGACCGCCGGGGCCGCGACGACGACAACGACAACCGCGGTCCAGGCAACAGCCGCGATGACGACAGTCAGGACGACGACCGCAGCGGCCCCGGGCACGGCAGCGACGACGACTCTGACGACAACAGCGGCCCCGGCAGCAGCAACAGCGGCCCCGGCAGGGACGGCGACGACGACAACTAAAGGCTTGTACTCTGGTTCGAGGGGCCGGAGCACGGCCCCTCGATAACCGGCCATGAACGTGAACCAACCTGACGACATGACACCCAACCTGGCGGCGCTGGCCCGCGAGGTTGCGGCGTTGCCGTTCGCGTGGCCGGACGCGGCGACGCGCAGCCGAATGCGCTCCCGCTTCGAAGATGCGCTGGCCGCCAAGACGGTGGCGAAACACGGCTGGCTCGGGCGCGGATTTCTGATCGCAGCGGCACTGCTGGCGCTGGGTGCGAGCGCAGCCGCCGCTTCGGCCTCGAGGTCGCCGATGGACCTCGTGCGAGACCCCGGCGGCGTGGTGCGCGACATCATCGGCAAGCCGCAGCCGCAGCAGCCGACACCATCCTCTGCCCCTGCCGTCGCTCCTTCCGCTACACCGGACGACGACCACGGCGGTGACGACGACGACCGCCGGGGCCGCGACGATGGCTCCGACGACAACAGCAG
>Ga0209109_10000319_pt1 | contig 24465 bp, 29 predicted proteins | sample Rifsed10ft2_FD_184004 | JGI IMG/M metagenome (GOLD analysis project Ga0209109, IMG submission 184004) | Soil microbial communities from Rifle, Colorado, USA - sediment 10ft 2 (version 2) | ecosystem: Environmental > Terrestrial > Deep subsurface > Rock core/Sediment | place: Rifle, Colorado... | reverse complement strand
CGTCTCCAGAGCGACCGGGGTTCCCGCTGGGAAACGGGCGAGGAAATCCCGGATGGCGCCCCGCTGGTGATCCACCCGGGTCCGTTGGACGGCTCGCCCTTGACCGTCAAAGACCGAGAAGAACGAGTAGTGCTTGTGGGCGTCGCAACCGACCTTATAATGAGACGGCATCAACATGTTGCACCTCCTTGTGCACAGGTAGCATCGCAACTACCAGTGTAGCGGGAGGTGCAGCGCTTTCATATGATCAACTCGATGGAGCCGACCCTCCTAGCTGCCGAAAAGCTGCAACGGGGTCTGCCTCTGAGCGGCGTGAGAATGGGTGAATCAAAGCAAGCTTGAAGGAATGTTTATGAAAGCAATTCTATGGACCAAATACGGACCACCGGATGTGCTTCAATTGGGAGAAGTCGAAAAACCTACTCCCAAGGACAATGAAGTACTGGCAAGAATATGTGCGACAACAGTAACAGCAGGAGACTGTGACCTGCGAAGCTTCAAAACCTCTGCCTTGTCCGTGTTCTGGCTCCCCATGCGAATATATGTCGGTCTCATAAGACCAACGAGAATAAGAATATTAGGGCAGGAGCTAGCCGGGGTAATTGAGGCGGTAGGCAAAGATGTGGCCTCGTTTAGCGAAGGTGACCAAATCTTCGCCGCTACGGGTTTTCGTTTGAGTGCATATGCTGAGTACACTTGCCTGCCCGAAACGGGAATGGTGGCATTGAAACCCGCCAATATGACCTACGAGGAAGCCGCTGCCGTTCCTCTTGGGGGACTTGAAGCATGGCATTATCTCAAAGGAGGAAAGATCCAAGACGGACAAAAGGTTCTGATTAATGGTGCGGGTGGAAGTATAGGTACTTTTGCGGTACAGCTTGCCAAGCACTTTGGGGCTGAAGTCACCGGCGTGGACAGCACGGAGAAGTTGGACATGCTGCGCTCGATTGGGGCAGACGAGGTTATTGATTACACTCAAGAAGACTTCACCAAAAGCGGTCAAACTTATGATGTCATCTTCGACGTGATAGGCAAGAGTTCGTTTTCACGCACTGAAAGATCACTAAAGCAATATGGACACTATCTTTCTGCCAACCCAGGGCCGTCAGAACTGATTCGGTCGCTATGGAATTTGATCACACGCCGCAAGAAAGTAGTATCTGAGTACACAAGCCGAAGGGTTGAAGACTTAGTTTTCCTCAGAGAGCTTATTGAGGCAGGGAGAATGAGGTCGGTCATAGATAGACGCTATCCCTTGGAACAGGCTGCCGAGGCCCACCGCTATGTCGAAACCGGCCACAAGAAGGGGAATGTAGTAATGACTTTGGAACAAAATCGCAAAACATAACAGTGCGCTGCACCCGACCCTGCTCCGCTGCGCTTCGCAAAGCGGGTGAGCTCGGGCGTTCGACGTCTTCTGAGCTCGCGGCGGGAGGTACTCTATGACGGATGCTAGCGAAGTCTTGATCAAGTTCTTTGATGAAGACTGGAGACAAGTCAGACAGTCCGAGGATCAGCGCACAGCCTTTTCCAACATTGTCCTCTTGATCGCGTCGGCCGTGTTTGGGTTCCTGACCCAATACGGCCTAACTCGCGAGACTCTTCCCCTTACCGTCTTGTTGATCGTATTGGGCATCTTTGGTGGAATCGCATCCGAAAAGCTTTATGAACGGAGCAAGCTGCACATGGAGCTGGCTTGGGCCTGGCGTAGGCGCCTGTTTGAGATTCACCCGGACATCCAGCTTGACAGATTGACGAGTGAGGCAGAAGAGGCGCACCGCAAGCGTTTCCCTCGCTTATTCGGCCTTCATTTACACCTTGTCTGGCTCGCACTGGACTTGGCAATTGCCGGGGCCGGAATCATCTTGACGGTCGTTGTAGTGTTTGGTTGATGAGCAACCCCACGGCCCAATTTCATGTTCGCAGTAGCTCGGCGTCGCCGCTGAGCTCATGTCCGTTAGGCATCGCCACGGCCACACCACTGTGCATCTGATCCCTTACGGTCTCTGACCATGCTTGGAATGCCCGTCCTCGAAACCGCCCGGCTCAAGATTCGACCCTTCGTGATGGAAGACCTTCCAGAGGTCCATCGCCTACTGGATATTGAATTCAGAGAGGCCGATTTGCGAACGGACAAGCTGGAAGGCTTGGATGAACGCGCGGCATGGCTTCGCTGGACTATTCTGAACTATGATCAACTTGCCAGGCTCCACCAGCCGCCGTATGGAGATCGGGCAATCGTCCTGAACCTTACCGGCAAGCTCATCGGGGCATGCGGTTTTGTGCCGTGCTTGAACGCTTTTCAACAGATACCGGGCTTCAGGTCCCGTCCTGGATCAAACGGGCCAAGCTCCAATACCACCGAGTTCGGTCTCTTCTATGCCATCTCTCGTACCCACCGGCGGCAAGGGTACGCATTCGAAGCCGCGAGCGCCTTGATTGAGTACGCCTTCGTGCGCTTGCGCCTCTCCCGAATTGTGGCGACGACGACCTACGACAATACCGCCTCGGTGGGCTTGATGCGCAAGCTGGGGATGCGGGTTGAGAGAAACCCACTTGCAGAGCCCCCGTGGTTGCAGGTGGTGGGGGCGCTCGAGGCCGATAGACGTCCCTAGCCACCATTCGGAGGTGCCGGTGCCCGATCCCACAATCTCGACCCTTTCTGAACTGAAGCTCGTCATAGATAGCGATTGGTCCGATCTCGAGGCCTTCCTTGCTGGTCTCACTGAGCAGCAGGCTTCAGTTGAAGACGACCAGGGTTGGACCGTCACCGATCATGTCACCCACATCGCGGTGTGGGAGGACTCCGTCGCCATTCTCTTTCGGGGGAAGCCCCGCCACGAGGCGCTTGGCATCAGCGAGTCTTACTACGCCCAAGCCTCATTCGATGAGATCAACGAACAAATCAGGCAGCGCATAGGCCACATCCCGCTTAGCCAAGCTATCGAGCAATTACGGCAAGTGCACATGACGTTGATGGCTGGCCTGGAGGGCCTGTCGGAGGCTAAGCTCAGCATGGCGGTTCGTGACCTCTTTCCTGAGGCGCCTCGCTCAGACGAAAGGCGAGTGATCGATTTCATCTACGACAACACGGCGGACCACTTCAAGGAGCATCTTGGGTGGATGCAGGCCTTGATCACACAGGCCAGCTAACTTTGCCCTGGAGCCCTTCGCTGCGCTCAGGATGTACGGTGGCCGCCGCTGCGTCATTCCATGATCGAGGTCACTCAGCGGCGCCGACCAAGTTGGGGGCGTAAGAGCGCCGGTCGAACCAACTCTTCAAGGAGGTAAGGCGTGCCCCATCCGCTCGTTGACCAACTTCGGTTCACCCGTTCGGAGTGGCTGCGCGGCCTCGAAGGCATCTCCGATGAGGACGGCGCTCGTCACTTCGGGCCGATGAATTGCATCGGCTGGGTCGTGGGCCACCTGGCCTGGCAGGAGCAGCGATATTTCCTGCATCGGGCCCAGGGCAAGCTGATCTTCCCTGAACTCAATACCACGTATGCCTATGGCGCGCCCATGAGCACTCCTGCCCTGTCCGACACGTTGCGGGTTTGGAATGAGGTGATCCAGGCAAGCGCTCCCTATCTGGACGGCCTGACAACGGCCTCCCTTCAGGAGGAGCTGCTCCTGGAAGGCAAGGCCGTTGGCCAATCTATTGGATCAGCCATGCGCAGGATGACCTACCATTACTGGTACCACATCGGCGAAATCCAGGCTATTCGCCAGATGCTCGGGCATCCCGGCTTACCCGAGTACGTCGGCGACATAGAGACCCTTGCCCCGTACCGGCCGGAACAATAGCCTGCGCTCCGTAAAAGCGGGCCACCTCCTCATGGGTGCGGACCCGAACTCGGCGCGGTCCCATCATCGGAGGAGCCCATCGGCGCAGTTGAATTCGCGGCCGTTAGGGTCTGCGCGGGATTGGCTTTGGTCGGGCCGGGCGGTTGAGGTCAAATCCGTAGGCCCAGCTGGCAACAAACACATGCCTTTTGGACAGACACCATGATCCGCATCTGGCTGATCGGAATCGGTTTGGCAGCCGCAGTCGCTTGCAACCCCAGCCAGCCGTCCCTTATCGGAGAGCGGCCACCCGCAGCCCCGAGCGCCGCCACCACCGAGGGCCCGGCGGCTGCGTCCATCCCTTCGCCGACGCCGGACAGCCGTCCAGCAATTGTCGAGACAACGACGACCGGGCTGATCATCAACGGGAATGTGCGGCTTGAAGACGGGACGCCATTGGCCAATGTCGAGATCTGCCGCAATTTCGCAGCTTACAATGGAAAAACGGTGGGGGTTACCGATGAGAGGGGCCGCTACGAAGCGGCCCTTGTGTTCATCCCTGGTATCGAAACGATCGGAGTCTGGCCCAGGCTTGCGGGATACACGTTTGACCCGCCGTTCTATGATTGGGTCCACTACTATGGGCTGGAGACCCGGACCCTCGACTTCATCGCCAAGCGTTCAGATGGGACCCCGGGTCCTCCGTTTCCTGTTGAATGCGACCCGTAGAACTAGCGATTGCTGAGGGAGGGATGCACGGGCCCCGGAATCTGTTCCCGGTCTGCCCCAACGCGGCACAGGACGTCGAGTTCTGCGGGCCTCCGATCCACCTCCGGGAGCAGATCGAGTGGCTCGAATGGGTCTACGGAAGCCGCTTCCTCTCCGTAAGCTACCAGCCGAGGCGCCTCTACTTCGGCTCCCTGGACGGCTCGGTGACTCCGATCGCCGAGGATCCACAGAGCTTCGACGCCGCGGCGACCACCTGCCAGGACGATCCCGAATTCGTCGCCGATGTGACAATCCCCGACGGCACACCCTACGCCGCAGGCACGTACCTTCAGAAGACTTGGCGGGTTCGTAATACCAGTGACTGCACCTGGAACGCCTCCTATCGCCTTACCTTTCTCTCCGGAGACCGGATGTCCGGCCCGCGCAGCGCGCCTCTCGGGCAGTCCGTCCGACCTGGCGAGGAGGTCGATCTTTCCATACTGCTCATGGCACCCGCAGAGGCAGGGACGTATCGCGGGCAATGGACGCTGTTCGCTCCGGCCGGGACGCCCTTCGGGACGAGGCCGTACGTCTCGATCGTGGTGCTCTAGCTGGTGCCGCCACCATCCAGAAGGGTAGTCATGGCCTTCGGGCCGGGTCTGTCGCACGCTCGATGAGCCCCGGCTAAAGCCGGGGACTATCGCCTCGAGGGCGAATACTTTGCACACGATGGGGCTACGCACTCGGAACCGACCGTTTCGATCGCTGGGATATATTCTTCCTGCCGCTTTGCTTCTGTCCGCTTGCACGCCGGCAGGCCCGGGCCCCGCGCCGGCCACGACTCTCCCCGAAGCCCCGACTTCGGCCTCGGTCTCGACCGCCGCGACGCAAACCGCGGCTGGGGCGTCAGCCAGCGTCGTGTTCGTCAAAGACGGCGACCTCATGGTGTGGGAGGAAGCCACCGGTCAGACTGACACCCTCTTCGACGCAGATGACGCGATCCACGTGACGCTAAGCGACGACGGCCAGGTGGTGGCCTTCCTGCGCCGCTCGATCATCGGGGATCTCGACTCGGAATGGCACGAGCAATCGGCACTGTGGGCGGTGGGCCGGAGCGGTGAGAACCCGCGGGAACTCGTCTCGGCCGAAGAGCTCCGCCGCCTGCTCGATGCTTCCGAAACCGACTCGACCAATATCCCACAGCTGGAGTGGATCCCCGGCACGCATCGCCTGCTGTACAGCGGGTGGACTTACTTCGTCCAGGCCGAGGGGGAGTCGCACGCCATACCACAGGGCCTCTACCTGGCCGACGCCGATACCCTTGCGAATACCGTGCTCACACCGGCCGGCGAGAGCATCCGCTTTGTGCCGTCTCCCGACGGGCGGCACATCGCGCTGATCTCACCGACCGGTTTGAGTTTTCTCAACCCGGATGGGAGTGGCAACCGCCCGGATGTACTGACCTATCCGAGTATCGGGGAGACCGGGCCGCTGTTCCCAGCCGGGATCTGGACTCAGGACTCGCACTCATTCCTGATCACCGGCTCGCTTGAGAGGCACCCCAGTACAAATCACAACTTCACCATCTGGCGCGTGCCGCTCGATGGCTCGCCGGCACAACCGTTGGCCGTCATCACCGCCTCGATCACCGACTCCGTCAGTTTCTCCCCCGATGGCCGCTACGTGGCCTTCTTCCGACATGCCGGTCCGACTGGGCAGCCGACCGACTTCGGCTGGTACGTCGCCTCGCTGGCGCCGGAGGCAGGTCCGCTGGCGGTTCCCAGGGGGTCGTACCTCTTTTGGAGGAATCTACATTGGTCACCAGCGGGAGCGGCGTATGCCTTTGCCGGTAGGACCCTGTTTCAGCTCTGCCCGGGTGCGGTACAGGACACGGAAGTCTGCGGCGAGGGGTTCGAGCTGGGAGGCGACCTGGCCAGCCTCGATTGGATGGACGGCGATCGTTTCCTGTACACGACCCGCGAGCCCTACGATCTGTACTTCGGCAGGCTGGATGGTGCGAGCGTTCGGATTGCGGAGGGAGTCGAGAACTTCGCCGCCATACCGATGACCTGCAGGAACGACGCGGAACTCGGTCTGGACGGGGGAGGTACTACTCCGCAGCAGATGGCTCCCGACACCGTGTTGTTGATGAATTGGCGAATCCGGAACACCGGAACCTGTGTCTGGGACTCTTCTTACCGGCTTGGATTCCTGGGTGGAGAGCGGCTGAGCGGCCCGAGGTCTCTCTATCTAAGAGAAGCCGTTCCGCCTGGAGAGGAGATCGAGCTGTTGCTCAGAGTCATTGCTCCAGCATCGGCCGGGTCCTACCAGGGACGGTGGCAGATGTTCGGCCCAGACGGAACGCTGTTCGGAGCGGTGGCGACCGTCGAGCTTGTGGTTCCCTTCGATGAGCCGGCCGCGCTTACGCCCAATCAGATCGTCGCCCGGGTCGCCGTTAGCATCAACCCCAGCCGGGTTGCGCTGGGCGAAGGAGCGGCCTGGGTCACCAACGAGTCCGCCGGGACCGTGTCGCGGATCGACCTCGACACGAGCCAGGTCATCGCGACCGTGCCGGTCGGCAACCTGCCGCGCCACGTGGCGGTGGGCTACGGTGCAGTTTGGGTCGGCAATATCGGCGACGGAACGGTCTCCCGCATCGATCCGGCAACAAACGAGATCGTGGCTTCCATCACGGTCGAACGTTGGCCGGGGCAGGTCGTCGCCTTGCAGGACGCCGTCTGGGTAACCCACACCGTGACTCCCATCTTCTCCAGGATCGACCCGGAGACCAACCAGGTCTCGGCTACCCTCAACCTCGAGTGTCCAACAATGGGGCTTGCGGCTGACGCTGGCAGCGTTTGGGCCGTCTGCATTCGCGTTCCGGTCCTGTTCCGGATCGACCCGGCGACGAACCAAACCACAACCAGGATCGCCGTCGGCGATCAATCCGAAGGTGTCGCCCTCGGCCCGGGCGGGCTGTGGGTCACCTCGGCTGCCGAAAACACATTGATGTTGATCGACCCTGAGACGAACCTGGCCGCCCGGGTCTACTCGGTCGGACGGGGCCCGCAGGGGGTGGCCGTCTCCCAGGACGAAGTCTGGGTCGTCATGAGCGACGAGGACGCTGTGTGGAGAATCAGGCCCTAGCTGCCCGTTGAACGCAACTGCGAAATCCAAGGAGGATACGGCCGTGTCCGAGGACGAGAGGTCGACTGTGCAACAAGACCCCAGCACTTCAGGAAGGCGAGGGTTCTTTTACACGGTATTCGGCGGCCTGCTCGCCGCGCTGGCGGGTTGGCTTTCGGGCGGGTTGTCGAGAGGGGAAGGGATCCCTCAAGCGGTCGGGCCGGAGCCGACACCGGACGATTCCAGGATCTCCGCGCTGGAGGCCGAGGTGGCTCGACTGACAGAATCGCTGGTCAATGCTGGCGCAACCCAGCCCCTCGCTGAACTGGAGGGCGAATTCAACGAGCGCATCGTTTTCAACAAGCGGGAGCTTACCGTCGCCAATCCGGAAGGAGTGCTCGTCAATCTGGTGGCGACCAGAGGGCATGTCGGATTCAGGTTCTACAAGGACTTCGGATTTGGGAATGAAACGGTCACCAGCCCTTGGAGCATATTCATAGAAGGGGTCGAAGGCTATCAGGGGCTGGCCTTCCTCCGAGACTGGAGATTCACCGCTGCCCTCTGGGACGAGGATGGGAAGCTGCTCCTGGGAAGGTTGGACCCCCATCCGCCCGCGAACGAGCCTGCCAAAGCTCGACTTCACGTAAGAGGGACCCTGGACGAAGTTCAGGCCATGGTCCAGGCCAGCAGAGATCAGACCGTCGAGATCCTCCAGGTGATCGGCAGGCAGGGAACGACCAACCTGGCGGTCGACGCTGCGGGAAACCTAGTGGTCGGATCGCAGGGCGATCCCAAGGAGGTCATCCTGCACGACACGCAGGATGGGAGCGCCTACGCCCTGGAAGTGACGAACGGCCAGCTGAGCCTGACGAGAGTCTAATTCGTTGATGTCGAATGCTCTAGGGCTCAGGCGAGCGAGACCGCAACTTCCTCGAGCAAGTCCATCGCGTCCTGCATGCCGGCTTCCATGCCGGTTTCGATGACAAGATCGCGGATCTCTCGGCTCGGAAAGTCAGAGAGGATCGTAAGGGTCGTACGCCCGCCTTGCTCGGTGAGGGAGAGCGTGTTCAGAGATGCTGAGGCGTCGAGCTGGTCCGGCGTGAGCTCCATGTCGGGCATGCCCTCGAAAATCTCGGTCCACACGATCCGTTCGTTGGGGACGATCTCCCGGAACTCCCCATGGAAGCCGACATCAAGCCCATCGGACGTCACACTGACGTAGCGCCACTTGCCGCCAACCCGCAGGTCGACCTCGGCCACCGTCACCTCACCGCGTTTCGCACCCCACCAGCGCTTGATGAGTGCGGGCGTGGTGTACGCCTTGTAGACCAGGCGCCTAGATGCGTTGAACTCCCGCACGATCTTGATCTGCGTGTCGGTCGGGAGGGTCACCACCGCCGTTCCTCTACTCGTCACTGTCACCATCTCCTTCCTCCTTCTCCTTGAGTTCTTCTAACAGCTTGTCCAGTACTTCAAACCGTTCGTTCCACGACCTCTCGTAGTTCTTGACCCAGTCGTGGATCGGCTTGAGCGACTGGCCATTCAGCCGGTACATCCGTTGGCGTCCTTCGTCTCGCACCTCCACCAGGCTCACTTCCCGAAGCACCCGCAGGTGCTTGGAGACCTGAGGCTGAGGCAGGCCGAGCAGCGCGACCAGGTCGTTCACCGGGCGTTCCCCGCCGGCCAGCAGGTCCAGGATCTGCCGTCGACGGGGCTCGCCCACTGCGTTGAACGCATCCGCCGTCGTTGCAGCTCGTGCCATGATTGAATTATATACCTATATAGGAATATGTCAAGTGGGTTTCAGGAACCGTGGCGTGCCGAGATTGCCTCCGACTGACTTAGGGTCGAGACGGTTGTGCCAGTCGACGAACCACCGTGCCGAGGCCCGGTGCGGGTGAGTCGTCGCGAAGCGGCACCTCGGCTCCGCCGCTTGCGCCACGATTCCCGTAAAGTTTTGGTTGCGAGCGGCCCGGGCCCTAGGCTGGTTATCGCTCCTGAAGATAGCGGGCGTTCGGCCGAGGGTTGCCAGACGGGCTGAGGGGTGGGAAGATGCCTGGTGATTCTGAGTGACCGCATGCCAACTGCGGAGGTAACCATCTATCTCAATGAGGAACTGCGCAAGAAGCCAGGTCGGCGGATGCAGCAAGCCATGTTACCCATCGGGCTCGCGCCATCCTGACCCAGGCCCACCACTGGTCGCCGGAACTCAGCCGCGCCAGCAAGCGAAGTTAGTATCGGAGGGTATCTGTCATGATTCGATTGCTTGAGAAAGGCACGAATGCACCGGTGGGAGCCATAACCGAGGCTCAGCTTCAGTTCCTTATTGATCAGCTCGAGGAAGAGTGGCTCGCAGATCAAGACTATGCCATAACGCCACTTCTCCTCGACACATTTGAGGCCGAAGGCGCTGATCCCGAGCTTGTTTCACTGCTTAGAAGGGCCCTCGGAGGTCGGGAAGAAATCGAAATCTTCTGGAGCCGATAAAGGGGCAGCCTACCCAAACGGAACGAAGAACATATGGAGTTCTATCCTATCCGAAAACTTGTCTGACCTACAGCGCCATGAACAAGAGCACAACCAGCGAGAGGCCTTCACATTTACGGTCTTGAACTTGGACGGAACCCGTTGCCTAGGGTGTGTCTATTTCACGGCATTGTTGCCATCTGAACTTCACCTGTGCGAAGGTGTTGCTTATGCTACCAATATTCGATTTTGGGTTCGCGCCTCCGAGGTGTCAACCGATTTGGACCGGCATCTCTTAGCCAGCTTGCGGGAATGGCTCGAGACCGAGTGGGTCTTTGACTGTATCGTTTTCATCGTCAGCCCAGAGGAGACCCGTCAAGCCGGCTTGTTCGCAGAAGTGGGCTTGGAAACGCACCTAACGTTCAAACTGCCGGATGGACGCGAACGGTTGGCCTTCCACTAAATCCATAGTGACCTCGAAGCTACCTGCTGACAAGACACGTCGTTGGCTCCTGGATGGAGACCCCGCGATTCGTTGGCAGGTGCTCCAAGATCTCCTTAGCGCGGCGGAACGGAGTGTGGAAAGAGAGCGGCGCAAGGTGTCGCGCGAAGGATGGGGAGCCCGCCTGCTCGCAAGGCAGGGGGCTGATGGAAGGTGGGCCGCGGGGAAGTCGCCGGAGGGCGGACTGTACTCGCCAAAGTGGATCTCAACCACTTACACGATGCTGCTCCTCCGTGATTTCGGTCTGCCCGCCACCAACCGTCAGGCGCGGAAGGCCTGCAAGCTGCTTCTCGACGGGGGGTTGAAGCGCGACGGCGGCATCAACTACGCTGCCTGGGCAAGCTGGACGGGAACCAGTGAGACTTGCATCACCGGAATGGTGCTCTCGCTCCTCTCCTACTTCGAGTTTGACGACGATCGGGTCGACACTGTTGCCGACCACCTGCTCGGGCAGCAGATGTCCGACGGTGGTTGGAACTGCGAGCGGCCACGCGGCGCGACCCACTCCTCGTTCCACACTACCATCAGCGTCCTCGAGGGCCTGCGGTTGTACGAGGTACACCGCAGACGCAAAGTTCGGGCAGTGCGTGCCGCGCAACGGCGCGGGCGGGAGTTCCTTCTGGTGCACCGGCTCTTTCGCTCCGAGCGGACGGGCGAAATCATCAAGCCCATCTTCCTTCGCTTCTCTTTCCCGCCCAGGTGGCACTATGACATCCTGCGCGCGCTTGACTACTTCCAAGCCGTCAATGCCCCACGGGACAAGCGCCTCGTCGAGGCGATTGAGATTCTCCACAATAAGCAGCGCAAGGACGGACGCTGGACGCTACAGAACCGCTACACGGGTAGGACCTACTTTGAACTCGAGCGCCTGGGCGCGCCCAGCCGCTGGAACACCCTCCGTGCCCTGCGGGTGCTGAAGTGGTGGGACTCCGGGGCATGACTCGAATAGCGTGGAAGGGTTGAAATGCCAATGACCCCAGCTGACTCTGGCTTTGCGGCCGTCAACAATGCCCTGATTTATTACGAGATCGGCGGTAAGGGGATGCCCTTCGTGATGATCCACGCCGGCGTGGCCGACAGTCGGCAGTGGAACAACGAGTTCGACCATTTCAGCCCTCGGTTCCGCGTGCTCCGCTACGATTTGCGCGGCTACGGAAAGAGCGAACCGGTCGTCGGCGAGTACAGCCATCTCCAAGACCTGACAGCGCTCCTTGACCATTTGGATATCGACCTGCCGCTCATCGTCATGGGCTGCTCAATGGGCGGCGGTCTGGCGATGGATTACGCCCTAACCCAGCCATCAAAGGTGCAGGCCCTGATCATGGTCGACGCGGGTCCGGGAGGCCTTAAATTGGAGGTTCCCACCCCAGCCAAGTTCGAGGAAGCCGAGCAGGCCTACAATGCGGGCGATCTCGATCGGGTGGCTGAGCTCGAGACCCAAATCTGGTTCGATGGAATGGGTCGGACCCCTGAACAGGTCAGCCCGGCGATGCGCAAATTAGCCTATGCAATGAATCGGAACGCCCTTTCCCATGATGCAAAACGGCTTGGCAAACGCTTGCCCGACACCCAAGTCCCGGCCGTCGCACGCTTGGCCGAGCTGCGCCCTCCGGTGCTGGTCATCGTTGGAGTTCATGACACTCCCTACATTCTGGCTGCCGCTGACTACATGGTCGAAAAGCTACCCTCCGCCCGGAAGGTCATCCTCGACGACGCGGCCCACTTGCCCAACCTCGATCATCCCGAGCAATTCCAGAGGGTAGTCACAGAGTTTCTCGACGGGCTCGCGCTTTGAGAGTGGAGTAACCGATGCGATACACAGTTCGCCGGATTGGGCTCAGCAGCGTAGCGCGGCTGGGATGCCTGCTGAGCGGGTTGGCCGCCATTTCACCCGCATTGTGCCTGGCTGCATTTACGGTGACCGCCATCCAGCGGATCCATGGGGCGCTCGGACAGATCGAACCGATCACCCTGTCCCTGCTCGGACAGGAACTCGTCCGAATCGACCTGTTGGACGCCCTCCGCCTGCAGCCAGTGGCTGACCGGGTGGCCGAGTTGGCCCAATCTCCATTCATCACCTTCAGGTCACTGACCCTCTTGCTTGTGCTGGCAGGTGCCGTGCTGACTACCCTGAGCGCGGTGCTCATGGCGGTGGCCTACAATCTGGTCGCTCGAGCGGGTTGGGGCCTGGCGGTTGAGCTCAGGGATGCACAGCGGTCCGGCCGAAGCTGACGATCGGCATCGGCGGTCGGGGGCTCGCTCTCAAGAGGTCTGAGGTGAGCAAAGGGCGACTCGAGGCATTCAGCGACGGGGTGATCGCGATCATCATCACCATCATGGTCCTGGAGCTTCCCCGCCCCGAGGGCTCGACCTTCCCGGCCCTTTCTCCGCTGGTTGCCAAGCTACTCGCCTACGCGCTCAGCTTCCTCTTTCTCGGCATCTACTGGAACAATCATCACCATCTCTTCCAGGTCGTCGAGCGGGTCAATGGCGCCGTGCTTTGGGCGAATCTCCATTTGCTCTTCTGGCTGTCTCTCATCCCATTCGTCACCGGGTGGGCAGGAGACAACGGCTCCGTCTCGCTTCCCGTCGCACTGTACGGGATCGTCCTCTTTCCGGCCGGCTTGACGACTCGTGGGACCTAACCCGGTCAGCCGAGTCAGCACTTCTTGTGTGATACTAGGCTCCCGTTTGCCAGAGACTCGTCGGCAGGCAGCTTCGGAAACTCGGTGAGGAGGAAGCGATGAGCGGAGTACGGGTTTTGGTGGGTACCGCGAAGGGCGCGTTCGTGCTGACCTCGGACGGTAAGCGCACGAAATGGGAGATCGGCGGACCGCACTTCGGGGGCCTGGAGATCTATCATCTGAAGGGGTCACCGGTCGAGCCGGATCGGATCTACGCCTCCCAGGCCACCGATTGGTTCGGGCAGGTGATGCACCGTTCCGACGATGGCGGCAAGACCTGGGAGACGGTTGGCAACGAGTTCAAATACGACGGCGAGACCGGCACCCACCAGTGGTACGACGGCACCCCTCACCCATGGGAGTTCAAGCGGGTCTGGCATCTCGAACCGTCGCTCACCGATCCGGATACCGTCCTCGCCGGTGTCGAGGACGCGGCGATGTTTCGCACGAGCGACGGAGGCAAGACCTGGCAGGAACTCCCCGGGCTGCGCGGGCATGCCACCGGCTCCAAGTGGGCACCCGGCGCGGGTGGCTTGTGCGTGCACACGATCCTGATGGACCAGAGCAAACCCGGACGCATGTACATTGCCATCTCGTCCGCAGGCGCCTTCCGAACCGATGACGGCGGAGAGAGCTGGCGACCGATCAACCGCGGACTGAAGTCCGAGTACATCCCTGACCCGGAGGCTGAGGTCGGGCACTGTGTTCACCGCATCGCGATGCACCCGTCCCGCCCGGAGGTGCTCTTCATGCAGAAGCACTGGGACGTGATGCGCAGCAACGACGCCGGCGAGTCGTGGCAGGAGATCAGTGGGAACCTGCCTTCCGACTTTGGGTTCGTGATCGATGTCCACGCCCACGAACCGGAAACCACCTACGTGATTCCAATCAAGAGCGACTCGCAGCACTTCCCGCCGGAGGGAAAGCTGCGCGTCTACCGGAGCCGCACCGGCGGAAACGAGTGGGAAGCTCTCAGCAAAGGCCTCCCGCAGCGCGACTGCTACGTCAATGTGCTGCGCGACGCGATGTCGATTGACAGGCTCGATCCATGCGGGGTTTACTTCGGTACGACCGGCGGGCAGGTTTACGCCTCGGCCAATGCCGGCGATAGTTGGGAGCCGATCGTCCGTGATCTTCCGCGAGTGATGTCGGTGGAGGTCCAGACCCTGCCGTGATCCGGGTCGTCCTCCCGTACCACCTGCGGAACCTGGCTCAGGTCGGCAAAGAGATCCGCTTGCAAGTCGACGGCCAGGTCACGCAGCGTTCAGTGCTCGATGCTCTCGAGCTGGCCTATCCGATGCTGCGTGGGACGATCCGCGACCACACTACTCGGGAGCGCCGGCCGTTGCTGCGTTTCTTTGCCTGCAAGGAAGACCTATCCCATGAGCCGCCGGACTCACCGCTGCCCGCGGCAGTCGCCTCGGGGGCGGAGCCCTTTCTCATCATCGGCGCCATTGCCGGCGGCTAGCCTGGCTAGATTCAAGGCAGATGCGTAGGACGGCACTTCCAATCGGCCCCGGCAGGTGAGGTTGAAGGTTTACCAGTGGAGGGCGAAGGAACCCGGGGCTGGCGGATCGGGTATCAAGCCCGCCGGCGGCCGGCACCGGAGCGCACGTTGTGGAGGCCAGTTGAAGAGCTGTTGATCGTCAATCTTGACGACAGCGGTTGTCCGAGTCAACCCAGGTGCATTCCGTGTCGAAGTACACCCCATTGAGAGTGGTTGGTTTAGGAACGCCGTCGTAGTCGCTGCAGCTTGGGTCGTTGCCTGGGAAGATTGACTTGATACAGTTCCTGACCTGGCCCTCCGGGCTAGCCCCGTCAAATAGGCCGCTGATTAAATCCGGGGTACCACTGTCTATGGCTAAGAAAGTACCAACACATATAGCAACAACCACTACCATCACGACGGCCGCGCTGATGCAACCTGGCCGGATACCCATACCCTGCCCCTGCTGCGACGGTCGCTCTGGATCTGCTCCGTACTCCGCTGGCTGGGGGTCTAGCTTTGGCATCTCGTTGCCACTGGGCTCCTGCGGCTGAACTACCGCCCCTGTCGTTCCAGTCTGCGCCGTCAGCCGGATCCAGCTGCCGAAGGCGCCTAATGATGCAGCAACGACCGGCCCAAGTGTCAAGCAGGTGAGGAGAGTGCCTCCCAGCCCAGCCAGTACAGAGAAGTCCTCAGTAGATACCCCGGAGTTCTCGAGGGACTGAGGGGTGTCTGAGTTCATGTATGAGGTCATCAGCTGCGGATGGCTCACCGTTTCGACCACTACCAAGCCGACCAGCGCCGGGGTCGCCATCAGCACGGCCACGACCCCTGCCAATGCTCCGGCGCCTGGCGCCGACCCTCCCGAAAATCGGGCGGCCAGCCTGCCTGCGATTACGAACAGCGGCAACGCCAAGAGAAGAACGAAACATGCGCCAATGACCGCCAGATCCGGAGAAAGCAGACCTAGTAGGAACAACAGGAGGAACAGAATGAACAGGATCGCTCCGGCAATGAGGCCCGCTTTCAAGCCCGCTTTGAACATTCTTTTCTCCAGCAGAATAGACTTTAGACTAGTCTAGGCTCGCCGCGATGCCGGTCAATCACACTCTCTACCCACCAAAACGAGCTCGGTCATCATCTCGCCTGATCCGAGCAGGCAGGCCGGCAAGTGACAGGCGTGGCGATGAGCTTGTTCGTTCGGACTGATGAGCCGCTCGACCACTGCCTGGCCGAACGGCTGACACCCCTCGACGCCGCCCGCCGCGATCAGTTGGACGAGCTCACCGAGTGGTTGCGCGGGTTGGGTGCCAAGTCAGCGGAAGAGATGGGCGTTCTTCAAGCCGAAAGGCCCGCCGGAAGGGATCGCCGAGAAGATCGCTCGATTCCGAAGTGTCGGCTGCGTCCTCATCGGCGTGGCTGCGCTCTATTCGATGCCGGCATTGATGAGGTCTTGACCTTGGAGACTTGGGCCAGGCCCAAAGGAAACCCGCCGCCTGACAACCGAGTCGAACCGAACCCTGGCGCCAGGGATAATTCATAGACATGATTGATTTCTCCACTAAGTTAGGGCGCCGGGTTGCTAAGCAGCTGAAGGCCGAACAGGTCATCTGGCTGACCACGGTCGGCCCAGGCAATACCCCTCAGCCGAGGCCGGTCTGGTTCTGGTGGGATGGGACCTCGGTTCTCATCTATAGCAAGCCAAAGGCCCATAAGCTCCGCCACATCCGGCGCTACCCGAACGTCTCGCTGCACTTCAACTCGGACGCGGAGGCAAGCGAGGTGGCCGTCCTTGTTGGCCGCGCTAGCTTGCCTCGGGCCACCCCGGCAGCCCACGATCACAAGGAGTACCTCCGGAAGTATCGGAAAGCGATCGCAGGTCTGGGCATGACACCGAAGGACTTTGGTGAGGACTATTCCGTGGCGATCGTAATTACTCCTACCAGGCTGCGCGGGTTCTAGCCACGAGGCCAAGGGACATCAGCCGCGCATGGATCCCAACCCCGATTACCGAATTCTCACCCTCCCTGATGTGAATCAGGCCGCCCAGGTCATTTCGCAGGCGTTTGAGAACGACCCTCTGTGCACAATCATGCTGCCGCCCGAGGCAAGGGAGTGTCGTCAAAACTTATCCGTCCCTTTCTCGAGATGGCGGACACCCAGCGGACCATCGTGTACACTGACACTGTGACCTCTTCGAACGTGGCGCTCTACGAGCATTTCGGTTTTCAATGCGGCGAGCAAAGCCCAGTCTCGGGGACGGGACTCACGGTGTTTGCCTTGCGGAGACCGATTTCCTAATCTCGGCGCTGACCAACCCCTCAGGGCGGATGGATCTGCTCCCCCTTGCACCGTGACCAGCCTAGAAATCGCCGACCTCCGTCTTCGAAATCAGCGCATTTCCAATCCGACTTTCAAGCAGCCCCAAGAGGTCGTGCATTGGTTGGGTGCGGTCCAGGCCCAGGATTATCCGGGGGCAAAGTGGGCAGTTGCCCAGCGTGCCCTAGGCATCACCGACGCCGTCATGGACCGGGCGCTTGCCGAGGGAACGATTCTCCGCACCCATCTCTTACGGCCCACCTGGCATTTCGTCACTCCGGCCGACATCCGCTGGATGCTCAGACTCACAGCTCCCCGGGTCGACGCGGCCAACGCCTTCATGTACCGTCGGCTTGAATTGGACAACGCTTTTTTCAAAAGGAGCAACGCGGCGCTGGCCAAGGCGTTGCTCGGCGGCCAGCAGCGTACGCGCCGCGAGCTGGGGTCGGTACTCAAGCGAGCCCAAATAGAGGTAGACGGCGAGAGGCTCAGTTACCTCATGATGCGGGCTGAATTGGATGGGTTGATCTGCAGCGGCGGGAGGCAGGGGAAACAGTTTACCTATGCGCTGCTGGATGACCGGGCCCCGAAAGGCAAAACATTCGATCGTGAGCAGTCCCTCACCGAACTGTCCGTTCGCTACTTCACCAGCCGCGGGCCAGCCAGTTTGAAGGATTTCGTCTGGTGGTCAGGCCTGACCACCGCCGATGCAAAGGCCGGTATCGAGCTAGCCAGCTCCCAACTCATCCGCGAAGTAATAGGTGAGCAGACCTATTGGCGCTCGAGAAGTAGCTCATACCCGCGCAAGCGATCAGCACTAGCGTACTTGCTGTCCACTTATGATGAGTACTGGATGGGCTACCGGAGTCGAGGCGTGGCGGTCGACGCCGTTCATGCTGAAAAGATCGTGCGCGGCGACACGTTCAGTTCCACAATCCTTCTGAAAGGCCGAGTGGTAGGCACCTGGAAGCGCACGATCAACAAGGGCACGGTCGAAATTCAGACCGACCTATTCGGGCTGCTCTCGCCGGCCGACAAGCAAGCGATTGCCGCGGCGGCAGAGCAATATGCCCAGTTTCTTGAGTTGCCAGTCGCGCTGGCGTGAGTGGGCCCGCCCGATGGATTATGATGTAGTCGTATGTGGGAGCCGACAGCTTCGCGGTCGTGAACCTGAGCGGCACTCTGGATGTCGAGGCCAGCGCTGCCTCCGAGCCCAGCTACTTGGGGAACCCAACGCTTGGCAGCCTGAACACCTCTGGCGCCTCGACCGTGAGAAAGAAGTAGGCTTCCCAGGTTATCATCGATCGTTCCTTGACCCGACACTCGAGCCGATCGGCGCTCCGATCCCTGCCTCGAAGATCATGGAGCACCGCGTCGCTAGTCCTCCTATCCTCTGCGTTCGCGGCCTGCGCGGCCAGCAATTCCTCCCCTACAGCTGAGCCAATGCCCCTCGCCAGCCCGGTCTCTCAGGAGCCGGCGGCAGTCAGCACCCAGGCGAGCCCCGTTGAGGCCACGCCAACCAGCATCTGGAGTGCCCTTCAACGGATGACGCCGGCTCCCTATTTTTTCCCTCTGCCCGAGCCGGTCAGCGGCCCGCTCGACGGTACCTACGCCAAGCTCGATCCCTCTTGGCCGCAGTGGTGGCTGTGCCGACGCTGCGCGGACTATCGGCCTGCCGGAGGCCTCTGGAGGGTGCAGTTCGACCAGGGGGTCGTGCGGATCTATTACGACGTCACCGGTTGGCGCAGCTTCGCATCCTTTACGATTTCGGAAGCAGAGCTCCAGATCTTCAACGATACGTACTGCCCAGAAGTCGTCGGACGCTACGGCTGGAAACTGGTGGCTGGGGAACTCGTGCTGAATGTGATCGAGGATTCGTGCTCGTTTGGTCTGCGAGGGCAGAACCTGAGCAATCAGGCCTGGCTGGCCTGCCAGTCGGCGAGCCAGGCGGCGGAGCCGGTTCCACCGGAGGATAACCCGCCCGGCTGTGCAGAGAATCCGGTGATCCCGATCCTGGAAGCCTCCGATTTGCCGGTCAATGTTTCTGTGCATTCGGGCGACTCCCATCACTTTGCAAAGCCACCTGACGAGTTTGCGCTCGCCAATAGTGAGAATATCGGACCGCCGCCAGGAATCCTGATCGACTACCATGTGGAAAGTATCGCCTTTGGCACGACTCGCGTGCTGTGGTGGGATGGGGACTGGATCGAAGCCACGACCGAGGAGGCATTCTCGGCAATGGGCGTGCAGTTCTGGGGCGCTCCCCATAGCGGATGGGCCCGGGTCCTCTTCGACGGGGTGGAAGTATGGCGGGGGCTTACTTCCAGCCTCGGGTTCGAACAGCTTCAATACGGCGGCTATATCGAAATCTCGGGGTTCCAGCCCGACCGACACATGATTCGGGTGGAGAGCCTCGGGTTTGACTATCATCCGCTGACGGTCGCTGGCTTCGGGTTCAGCCGCGAGGGGGGCGTCGCGAGCGAAGCGCCGTAGTCCGCAGGGCAGCTTGGCCGCGGTTGACCGAGACCTGGTGGCGGCCGGCAGGATGCTGGCGAAACTTACTCCAGGATGACCAAGAAGGCAGAAGCCTACCGGGAGACCCTCCGCCAGCTTGCCGATTGGGAGCCCTTCCTGCTCGCCGAGTCCGGCTTGCCGGGGCCGAGAGGAAACATCGAGCTGGCCAACGTCGCGGCGGATGAAGGCGACGAATCCACCTTTCGTCGGATGCTCGCCTACGACCCTCAGCGGGCTCCGGCGAACTCCCCCCAAGAGTTCCTGGCGTTCTGCGGCGTCGTTGGCCTGGGCAAGTTACTGGCCGAAGGGAAGACCCAGGTCCTGAAAGACATTCGCAAACGGGCCTCGGATCCCAGGTGGCGGGTTCGCGAGGCAGTCGCCATGGCCCTCCAACGCTGGGGGCGGCGCGACATGCCGGCCCTGCTTCGAGAGATGAAGGGATGGAGCAAGGGGGGCCGGCTCGAACAACGGGCCGCCGTAGCGGCGCTCTGTGAGCCGGATTTGCTAGGCCGGGCGGTGCACGTGCGAAGAGTGCTGCAAATCCTGGAAACAGTGACTGCCTCCATAGCGGCGGCCGGCGACCGCAAGACAGATGAATTCGAGGCGCTTCGCAAGGGCCTGGGCTACTGTTGGAGCGTCGCGGTTGCTGCCTTCCCTGAGGAGGGGAAACCGCGGATGGAGCGATGGATCGGCAGCAAGGATCGGGATGTGCAGTGGGTGATGAAGCAGAACCTCGGCAAGAACCGCCTGACCCGACTTGACCCGAAGTGGGTGGAGAGGGCACAGAAGCGGCTCAAGGTCTAGCCTAATCCCCGAGTGTCAACCCGGACCTGACTTGCTGGCGGAACGACTGGCTCACTCGCGGGCTGTAAACATCGGCACCCTGCCGACAATCTTGGTCCTATTCATCAGCCTCTCGGCCCTCGGACTGCGCTTCGTCCGTTTGGAAGCCGATTTCCCATACCAGATCAACTGGTCGGGCGACCTGTACACCGACGAAGGCTGGTATTCCAACAATGCCATCGCCCACGAGCTCACCGGCCGCTGGATCATCGAGGGCGACTTCAATCCGATCGTGAGCCTGCCGGTCTTCCCGCTCATCCAAGCCGGCGCCTTCAAACTGCTTGGATTCGGCCTGACCACCGCCAGGGTCACCGAAGTCGTCTTCTCGATTCTGGTGTGCCTGCTCAGTTATCGGCTGGTGACTCGGATGGCCGACGGTCTTTCCGGACTGGCCAGCTTGTTCCTGATCTCCACCAGCTTCACCGTCTTCGCCTTCAGCCGGCTGGCCATTCTCGAGTTGCCGATGACCGCACTCACATTGGTGAGCCTGCTTGTGGCGGTATCCACCCGCGGTCCCGGGGCTCTGAACCTGGTTCTCGCCTCAGTGGCGTTCTGTCTGGCTACCCTGACAAAGACGACTGCGCTGTTCGGGCTGCCCAGCTTGCTCTACCTGATTTGGACCGCGCAGCCCTCCGGGCGAAAGGGTTTGCTGGCTGCCTCTGCCGCGCTGGCGCTGATTGCACTGGTCCTAGGGATTTACTATATGGTCGCGGATGCGGGAGATCCGGAATCGGTCGCCCTGTTTGCAGCCACGGAGTTCACACCCCGGCTGGAGGGGACCCTGCCTTCCATAGGTTGGGCGCTCGGCCGGACAATCTGGAATGGGTTGGTGCTCGACCGGCTTGCCTATCCCTTGGCGATGCTGTCCCTCCCCTTGTTTCTGGTCGTCTCCAGGCAAGCCCGGAAGGATCGGCTGGTCATCGCCTGCACGTTATGGATCGCGGTCTCGTTTGCCGCCCTCGCCGTGCGCGGCTACCTTCCGCCCCGCTATTATGTCCCGCTTAGCGTCCCGCTGGTCTGCCTGCTCGGAGTAATGGCGGTCCGTGCGTTTCAAGCCCTCCGCCCCTCGCCCCGCTCCTACATCCCGTTGGTCTTGTTGGCCAGCATCGGGGGGATAAACCTCATCGGCATCGTGAGTCACCTGGCTTCGGCACAGTACAGCTTCATCGAAATGGCCCAGGACGTCGAAGCACAAATTGTGACCGGCGGAGGTGACGCGCTCTTGATCGGAAACATGGCCAACTCCACCTCGCTGGCGACCGGCGTCCCTTCGATCAATTCGGAGTTGGGGACCCGTGACCTCCAGTGGAAACTCCAGAAATACCGACCGGGTTACTACCTGGCGTTGGGCGAGGAGAAACCCACCGTCCGTGCGCTGAGCGAAGTGTACGAACTGCAGCCGCTCGCCTCCTATGATGTGTTCGGCAATTATTACAATGGCAAACAGGTCCAGCTTTACAAACTGAATTTGAAACCATAGACCGGCAGTTCGGCGAGCAACAGAGAGGATGGGTTGAGATGGCCGCCAAAAAGATTCAGATCAATCGGGCCCCGGTCATGACTTTATGGGCAACCGTGGTTGCCGAACGCCTCGGCTATGACCCCGAGGCGGCGTTGAGCCTGGGGAAGGCAGTCGCCGGTCTCAACGCTCAGTCCAAGGGTCGGCGGCTTGGGATATACAAGGCGGCCGGCGAACCAGGAACGCACAAGGGCAAGCCCAAACCGCCGGAGCCAACCATCGTCACCCTGCTGGGCCGGCCAGTTCCTACCCTGCGCACGAAGAGCGGGATCCGGGCAGCCATCCGAGGCGAGCCCGTCGAGCCTCGACCGGTCCAGGAGTACCTGGTCAAGAAGTTCGGGGCGGATCTGGCCGAGGTCCGTGAGGCGATGGAAGCCCTGGCCCGGTCGTTGGAACCTGAAGCCCTCGAGGCCCAGGCCTTTCCGCTATACGAGAAGTTCCGGCCCCAGATCCCAGAAGGCAAGCGGGGCTGGGGGGCAGCCGGCGAACTCGACCTGGGGCAACTGCAGCGGCTCGCCAGGCGCAAGCAGTAGGCGCCAGGAGAGGACGAACGGCGGGCGCAGCGAGTGATGGGCGTCCCTGCAATCCGCGGCGGCAACGTGTCAAGATAGGGAGGGTCGGAAATCACCAGTATCACCGCGGAAGGAGGCGCTCCATGAGACGAACAGCTGTCATTACCGGCGCGGCTTCGGGGATCGGAAAGGCGACCCGCGCCCTCTTGTCGGCACGGGGCTACCGGGTGCTCGGGGTCGACCTGCACGATGCCGAGATCATCGCCGATCTATCCAAGCCGGAGGGCCGGGAGGCCATGATCTACGCTGTGCGCTGGATGACCGGAGGCGTCGTCGAGGCGGTGGTCGCCAACGCCGGGCTGGCACGGCCGGAACCGATCACCGGTTCGGTCAATTACTTTGGGGCCATCGCAGCGCTCGAAGGCCTGCAACCGATGCTGGTCAAGGGAAAGCAGCCGCGGGCGGTGCTGGTCGCCTCGCTCGCCAACACTTTCCCTCACAATGAACCTCTGGTGGAGGCCTACCTGGCCGGAGATGAGCCCGCCGCACTGAAAGCCAGCGAAGACAAGGGTGACCTGATCTATGCCTCGACCAAGGTCGCGGTCACCCGCTGGGCGCGGCGGCATGCCATTCAGTCCGACTGGGCGGGCGCAGGCATCCTGCTGAACATCGTTGCCCCGGGCCTGATCCAGACCCCGATGACCCAGGGAATGCTCGATAACCCGAAGACAATGGACAGCTATAAGGAGTTGCTGCCGATGCCGATCGGCCGGTATGGTCAGCCCGAGGAAGTGGCCGAGCTGATTGCCTTCCTGGTCAGCCCCGAGAACTCGCTGATGGTCGGTCAGGTGATCTACATCGACAGCGGAAGCGAGGCGACGACCCGCGGTGAGTTGGGCTGGGTTTCCGCACCGCAACCGGCGACTTCGGCCGCCTGACGAAGCGGTCCTGCGAGCTGAGTGAATGAGGCCGCCCTCGAGGGCGGCCTCTTCTTGTCAATGCAGTTGCTGCCGGGCTGGGTGGCCTAGGCCGCCGGAATCAAGACCGCCACGACATAGCCAACGAACATCAAAAGACCGGTGAACAGGTGCGCAAAGACGGTCGTGGCATTAGCCGGAATCAGCCGGTAGGGATAGGCATGGTGACGCCGCAGTCCTTGGAAGGCTCGCCAGGCCATCGGGATCGTGAGCAGTCCAAGCAGGGTCGGAACCGGCAGCACGCCAGCCGCCGCTCCAGCCACGATAGCCAGATAGGCAGTCGCCATCAGAATTCCGTACCCGTTGATCGACATCCCCGGCGTCAGGCGGGTGATGATCGTTCGCTTGCCGGCTTTGGAGTCCCACATCCGGTCTGGAATCTCGTTGATATACAGCACCGCCGCGATCAGCAAGCCAACCGGGATGGAGAGCAACACCGCCTCCCGGCTCCAGCGCTGCGCCTGGACCCAATACGATCCCAGCACGACCACCGGCCCAAACCCAAGCCCGACCGCCAGCTCGCCAAAGCCGCGATGGACTAACCGCACGGGCGGAGCTGTATACAGAAACCCGAGCGCGAAGCCCGCCAGACCAAACCATATCAGAGCCGTTCCCCGCAACGCAACCAGGACCAACCCGACCACGGTCCCGGCGAGGTAGAGGCCCACAGCCAGCCTCAGCAGGCCGGCCGGTTCGATCAAGCCGCGCTGAATCAGCCGCGAGCCGCCCGAAAACGGGGTTGGGGTCAGGTTGGCCTCGTCCGCCCCGCTGCGGTGATCGAAATAATCGTTCATGACATTGGTGCCGAGGTGAAAGAGCGCTGCGCCGAGCAGGGTCAGTGCAAACAATCCCAGGTTCAGCGCACCGTCGCGCCAAGCGACCGCAGTTCCCAACAGCACCGGCACCAAGGTCGCGGTGAGAAATGGAAGTCGGGTGGCGTTGACGAACAGCGCCCAGCGGGACGGCCGTGGTGTCTCGGCCCTCACCTTCCAGCGCACCCGATAAGATCCGTTGCTCTTGTCGATC
>Ga0209109_10000316_pt1 | contig 24572 bp, 22 predicted proteins | sample Rifsed10ft2_FD_184004 | JGI IMG/M metagenome (GOLD analysis project Ga0209109, IMG submission 184004) | Soil microbial communities from Rifle, Colorado, USA - sediment 10ft 2 (version 2) | ecosystem: Environmental > Terrestrial > Deep subsurface > Rock core/Sediment | place: Rifle, Colorado... | reverse complement strand
CGAATAACTTCACAACTTAAACCCGGCATCACCCGGTCGCGCGCCGAAAATCGCCGTGCCGATCCTGAGGTGAGTGGCGCCCTCGCGCACCGCGGCCTCGTAGTCGCCGCTCATGCCCATCGACAGCACATCGAGTGCATGACCCTTGCCGTTCAATTCCAGCAGGAGTTCTCGCAGACGTGCGAACCAGCGCCGCTGCTCGGTCACATCGTCGCTCACGGGTGGAAGGCACATCAGTCCGCGCAGGCGGATGCGCTCAAGACCGGCGACTTCCTCCGCGAGTGAACTCAGCTCGAGCGGTGACACGCCCCCCTTGGCGGGCTCATCGATGAGCTTGACCTGCAGGCAGACGTTCAGCGGCGGCGCATGAAACGGTCGTTGTGCGTTCAGCCGGCGCGCGATCTGCACCCGATCGACGCTGTGGACCCAGGCAAAGTGCTCGGCGATCACGCGCGTCTTGTTCGACTGGATCTGTCCGATGAAATGCCAGATGAGCGTCTCGCCGCCAAGCGCCTCGATCTTTGCCAGGGCTTCCTGCGGGTAGCTTTCGCCGAAATCCACAACGCCGAGCGCGTGCACCGCCCGCATGGCCGCCAGCGGCTGCGCCTTGCTCACCGCGACGAGTGTGATCTGCGTCGGATCACGGCCGGCCGCCGCAGCCGCACTGGCGATGTGCGAGCGCACGAAATCGAGATTCTCGGCCCAATTCTGCGGAACAATTAACATATTGGGGGCATTCAGGCTCCGCTATACTCACGACGCTTTTTTGGGCGGATTTCCGCCGGCCGGAGCCGGGCGGGGCCATCGAGCCCAAGGCCGTTGCCATCAAGGAGACCGAATGGCCGTCGACATCGCGCAATTGCTGGCGTTCGCCGTCAAGAACAACGCTTCCGATCTGCACCTGTCCGCGGGCGTGCCACCCATGATCCGGGTGGACGGTGACATGAAGCGCATCAATATGCCAGCGCTGACGCACAAGGAAGTGCACAGCATGGTGTACGACATCATGAACGACAAGCAACGGAAGGCGTACGAGGAATTCTTCGAGACCGACTTTTCTTTCGAAATCCCCAAGCTGGCGCGCTTCCGCGTCAACGCGTTCAACCAGAATCGCGGCGCCGGCGCGGTGTTCCGTAATATTCCGTCGCAGATCCTGACACTCGACGATCTGGCGGCGCCGAAGATCTTCAAGGATCTCTGCATGCTGCCGCGCGGTCTGGTGCTGGTCACGGGCCCGACGGGATCGGGCAAGTCCACGACGCTCGCCGGCATGATCAATCACTGCAACGACAATCGCCCCGACCACATCATCACGATCGAGGACCCGATCGAGTTCGTGCACGAGAGCAAGCGCTGCCTCATCAACCAGCGCGAAGTGCACCGCGACACCCTCGGCTTCAGCGAGGCGCTGCGCTCGGCGTTGCGCGAAGACCCGGACGTGATCCTGGTGGGCGAGATGCGCGACCTCGAAACGATCCGCCTCGCGCTCACCGCCGCCGAAACCGGTCACCTCGTGTTCGGCACCCTGCACACGAGCTCTGCCGCGAAGACCATCGACCGCATCGTCGATGTGTTCCCGGCGGCCGAGAAGGAAATGGTGCGCGCGATGCTGTCGGAATCGCTGCGCGCCGTGATCTCGCAGACGCTGCTCAAGCGCATCGGCGGGGGCCGCATCGCCGCGCACGAAATCATGATCGGCACGCCCGCCATCCGGAACCTCATTCGTGAGGGCAAGGTGGCGCAGATGTACTCCTCGATACAGACCGGCCAGGCGCAGGGCATGCAGACGCTCGACCAGTGCCTGCAGGAGCTCACCACCAAGGGCGTGGTGAGCAAGGAAGAGGCGCGCTACAAAGCCCAGCATAAGGACAGCATCTGATGGAACGCGATCAAGCCATCAAGCTGATGCAGGACCTGCTGAAACGCATGGTGGAGAAGAAAGGCTCGGACCTCTTCATCACCTCGGGCTTCCCACCGGCGATCAAGATCGACGGCGAGATCCGGCCGCAGAGCGAGCGCTCGCTGACGCCTGAGCAGAGTGCCACGCTGGTGCGCGCGATCATGAACGACAAGCAGACGCGCGAGTTCGACTCCACCAAGGAGTGCAATTTCGCGATCGCCCCGATGGGCATCGGCCGCTTCCGCGTCAGCGCCTTCGTACAGCAGGGCAACATCGGCGCCGTGCTGCGCACCATCAACGCCAAGATTCCCTCGTTCGAAGAGCTCGACCTGCCGCCGATCCTGCGCGAGATCGTGCTGTCGAAGCGCGGCCTGGTGATCATCGTCGGCGGCACCGGCTCGGGAAAGTCGACCACCCTCGCGGCCATGGTGGGCCACCGCAACGAGAAGACACGCGGCCACATCGTCACCATCGAGGACCCGGTCGAGTACATTCATCCGCACCAGGGCTGCGTGGTCACGCACCGCGAGGTGGGTGTCGATACCGACTCCTGGCACACCGCGCTCAAGAACACCCTGCGCCAGGCACCCGACGTGATCCTGATCGGCGAGATCCGCGACCGTGACACCATGGAGTACGGCATCCAGTTCGCGGAAACGGGGCACCTGGTGCTCTCGACGCTGCACGCCAACAGCGCCAACCAGGCGCTCGATCGCGTCATCAACTTCTTCCCGGACGAACGGCGCGAGCAGCTGCTGATGGATCTGTCGCTCAACATCCGCGGCATGATCTCGCAGCGGCTGATCCCGCGTGAGAGCGGCACCGGGCGCATCGCGGCGATGGAGATAATGCTCAATTCGCCGCTGATTCAGGACTTGATCTTCAAGGGCGAAGTGGCGCAGATCAAGGAAGTCATGTCGCGCTCGAATCGGCTCGGCATGAAGACCTTTGACCAGGCGCTGTTCGAGCTCTATGAGACCGGATTCATCTCCTACGAGGATGCGTTGCGCAACGCGGACTCGAAGAACGAGCTCAGGCTCCGCATCAAGCTCGAAAGCAAACGCGAAATGAAGGCCGAGGCCGAAGGCGCGCAGTCGCTGCGCATTCTCGAAGAAACCGAAGGCAAGGTGTTCTGATGGCCGAGGGTGCGATCATGCAGGGTGCAAACGAGTCACCGGGCGGGCCGGGGCAGGCGACGCTCAATACCAAGCCGCTGTTCCAGCTGATGGTTGAGAAGAAAGCCTCCGATCTGTTCTTCACCTCGAACGCCCCGGTCAAGATCAAGATCGAAGGGCAGATCTTCCCGGTGAACAAGCAGGTCCTGAGCCCCGACACCGTGCGTCAGGCCGCTTACGGATTGATGACCCCCGAGCAGGTCGAGTATTTCAACGAGGAGCTCGAAATCGATTTCGCCATCTCGGAGCCCGGGCTCGGGCGATTTCGCGTCAACGTCTTTCACCAGCGCGGCTACCCGTCGATGGTGCTGCGCTACATCACAGCGGACATGCCACGCCTGGACGTGCTCGGGCTGCCCGACATCCTCAAGGACCTGGTGATGCACAAGCGCGGTCTGATGCTCATGGTCGGCGCCGCCGGCTCGGGCAAGTCGACCACGCTGGCCGCGATCATCAACTACCGCAACGAGACCTCCTCGGATCATATCCTCACCATCGAGGACCCGATCGAGTTCCTGCACACCAACAAGAAGTCGATCATCAATCAGCGCGAGGTGGGCCTCGACACCAAGTCCTACGCACGCGCGCTGCGTGGCGCGATGCGCGCCGCGCCCGACGTGATCCTGATCGGCGAGATCCGCGATCGCGAGAGCATGGAGGCTGCGATCACGCTCGCGGGCACCGGTCACCTGTGCATCGCGACGCTGCACGCCAACAACAGCGCCGAGACGCTCGACCGCATCATCAACATGTTCCCACGCGATCAGCACAACCAGGTATACCTCGATCTCTCGCAATACATGCGCGCGATCATCTCGCAGCGCCTGGTGCGCACGCGCGACGGCAAGCGCATCGCAGCGGTCGAAGTCATGTTGAATACGCCGCACATCTCCGAGCTGATCAAGCGCGGCGACGTCGTTGGCGCCAAGGAAGCGGTGCGCACCAGCACCGAGCGCGGCATGCAGAGCTTCGATTCCTCCCTCTACGGGCTCTTCAAGCAGGGCAAGATCGAACTCGAGGAAGCTCTTTCGAACGCCGACTCGCGCACCAACCTCGAAGCCAAGATCAATTTCGGCTGAGATCGGCTGCCCTGCAGCGTATTGAACCGGGCCGCGAGAGGTTTCCCTCCTGGTTCATCCACATCTACCCACACGCAACGACCCGCGTCGTGGAATCCAGCGCTGACGTCCGCGGGATACGGTCTCGCTAGCTGATTGCGATCAAGAAGGACGGGTATCTGTGGATGAACCAGGAGGGAAACCTCTCGCTGCTGCTAGAAGACCGTCGCGGCGTCGAACACTGGCCCGTCCACGCACACGCGCTTCATAGCCGGACCTGAGTCGGTCTGCACCAGCACCGTGCAACCCGCGCAGCCTCCGACTGCGCAGGCCATGAATTCCTCGAGGGACACCTGACACGCAATCCCGAATTTGCGCGCCACGGCCGCGGCCGCCTTGAGCATCACGGTCGGGCCGCAGGCGAACATTTCCACTCTGGCGAGCTCCGTGGCCGCAAGCGACCTCAACCACTCCGCCGCGAGGCTCGTCACGTAGCCGTGATAGCAGCCCGGGAAGTCGGCGAAGCTCGCCAGGCGGCTCGGGATTCCCCACTCCTCGAGCAGCGGCATCGATGCGATCACTCCGGCCGGGATCCCGGGCACCAGAATTGTCGAGGGCCGCGCACGGAACGGAAACGGGATCTCCGAACCCATCAGCACCAGTGGCTGCCACTTCGCCTCGCGCCGTTCGCTCAGCACTTCGGCCAGAAAGATCACCGGCGGTATTCCCACACCGCCACCGACGAGCAATACGCGGGGTCGCTCCGGATTCAGCTTGAAGCCCTTGCCGATGGGACCCATGGTGTTGATGACATCGCCCGCGCGTCGCGTGGCGAGATGTCGGAGTCCGGTGCCGACGATCTTGTAGAGGACTTCGATCCAACCCTCGCGTGCGTTGGCGCGCATGATCGACAAGGGGCGGCGCATCGGCACGGACGGATCACAGGTGAGATGCACGAAGCTGCCCGCGGTCGCACTGGCCGCACAGCGAGGCGCCTTGAGCCGCAGGATGAACTGATCGCCTGGATGGGCGGACTGTTCGATCACGGCCGCCTCTTCGATGAAGATCGTGTTGCGATGAGCCTTTTGCGTCACGCGCGGTTCCAGTCGCGGCGCAATCCTTCCGTGACGGCCTCGAGTACGGCCATGCGTACCGCCACGCCATTGGTCACCTGTCGCTGAATGACCGACTGCGGTCCATCGGCGACCTCCGAATCGATCTCGACTCCTCGATTCATCGGGCCCGGATGCATGACGATTGCTTCCGGCTTGGCGTAGCGCAGCCGTTCACGGGTCAGCCCGAACTCGCGGAAATAGCTCGCCCCATCGGGAACGGCGGGCCCAGAAATGCGCTCCTTCTGGATGCGCAGCATCATGATGACGTCGACACCGCGAATGCCCTGTTCCAAAGAGTGCACACGCTCGCAGGCGGGGAACTCCTCCGGCGCGGGCATCAGGCCGGGCGGTGCGACGAGCCGCAATGCTCCGATGCCGAGCGCCTGCAGTGCGTGGAATGCCGAGCGCGCGACCCGGGAATGAGCGATGTCGCCGACGATCGCCACCGCCAGTTTCTGAAATCCGCCCTTGCACTGGCGAATGGTGAGCGCATCGAGCAACCCCTGAGTCGGGTGAGAGAGATGCGATTCGCCCGCGCTCAGAACGCTCACGTGCGGCGCCACGTGCCGCGCCACGTAACCCGGAACCCCAGACTCTGCCTCGCGCATGACGAGCACGTCGATGTGCATCGACTGCAGCGTGTACACGGTATCGAGAATTGTCTCGCCCTTGCTGCGCGACGACAGATGCACCTCGAGGTTGATGATGTCCGCGCCGAGCCGGCGCGCCGCCAGCTCGAAGGATCCGCGGGTGCGCGTGCTGGCCTCGCCGAAGAGATTGGCCACTGTCACTCCGGCGAGCGCCGACGAGCGCGGCGGCGGCGCACCGAGCGGCCGTATGAATTGCTGCGCGCGATTCAACAGGCGCTCGATGAGCGCCCGAGGAAGTCCCTCGAGGGTGATCAGGTGCCGCAGCCGGCCCTCGGCATCGAGCTGCTGCGGCATCGCGGAGTTGGTGTTTTGAGCCGTCATGTCGCTCGCGGCGTCGTTTCCGTCTGGTGTGCGGGCGCCGTGTGGTCGAACCAGCGTTCGAGTATGACGCAGGCGGCGGCCGCATCGACATCCTCACGCCGGACGCGCCGACGTCGTCGCCCGTCCGCCCGCGCCTGCCGCAACTCGTCAGTCGCCTCGAGTGACGAGAAGCGTTCGTCGATCGTCTCCACCGGAATCTCGTGCTGCTTCCCGAGATCCCGGGCAAAGGTCTCGGCCGGCAGCGTCAACTCGCCGCGCGAGCCGTCAGCATTGAGCGGCACGCCGACGACCAGGATCGCCGGCTGGCACTCGTTGACCACGCGATCGATCGCCGGCCAGTCGATCCCGGCGGGACCGCAATGCAGAGTGGTGAGCGGCCGCGCGCGGCGGGTGACGGAATCACCGGCCGCCACGCCGATCCGCTTGCGGCCGTAATCGAAGGCCAGGGCTGTCCATTGACGCGGCCTGAGCTCAGGCATGTCCGGCGACAGTCGAGATGCGGGTGAGATCGATGCCGAGCAGCCGGCCCGCCGCCTGCCAGCGTTCTTCGAAAGGCAGATTGAAAATGACCTCCCCGTCGGCCGGCGCGCTCAACCAGGCGTTCGCGAGGATCTCCTGCTCGAGTTGTCCCGCGTCCCAGCCCGCGTACCCCAGTGCGATGAAGGCGTCCGGTGGCCCTTCACCGCGTGCCATCGCGGCGAGGATGTCGCGCGACGTGGTGACCTGGATCTGCTCGGAGACCTGGAGCGTTGAATCCCAGCTGCCCCCGTGACGGTGCACGACGAAGCCGCGATCGGTCTGAACCGGTCCGCCGCGCAACACCGGCTGTTCACCTATGCGCGCATCGGCGGCGTCCAGCGACAGTTGCTCGAAGACATCGCTCAACTTCATCGGCAGCGGCCGGTTGAGCACCAACCCGAGCGCCCCTTTGGAGCTGTGTTCGCAGATCAACGTGACGGTCTGGGAGAAATTGGGGTCGGTCATCGCCGGCATCGCGATGAGAAGCTGGTTGCTGAGGAACTCGGGCACCGTCATGCGATAAGTATCCGGTCTCGGCAGGCGACGCTCAAGCCGCCCTTCGCTCCACTCCCTCTCCCGCTTGCGGGAGAGGGTTGGGGTGAGGGCGCTCTAGGGCGATGCAGTCGCGCGCACCGTCGACTGCACCAGCTCCCCGGCCAGGAACTGCCACTCGTAGGCAAACCGCAACACGTCGTGGCGCTGCCGCAGTTCCGAGGGGAAGGGATCGAAAGGGGTCGCGAGCTTCAGGATCGCCAGCGCCGCCTGATCGAGCTCGGCGTGCCCACTGCTCTTGCGGACGACGATGTCTTCCATCTCGCCATTGGCACGTACCGCGACTTCCAGGACCGGGCTGCCGGAGAGCCCGTCACGGCGGGCCTCGAGCGGAAAGTTAAGTGTTCCGACGCGCTCCACCTTGCGTTTCCAGGCGTCCAGATACACGGCGACGTCCGACTCACGCGTGTTGGGTGTGATAACGAGCTCGCGAGCGCTGCGGCCCTTGAGCACCAGCTGTTCACTGTCGTCGACCGACGGCAATGGCGACACCGGCCCTGCGCGCAACAGCAATGGCGTCTGCGGTGAGCCGCTGTCTTCCGCAGCGGCATCCGTGAAGCGCACCGTGTGGTTCGCGCGGCCGCTCGAGGCGAGCACTTCGGCATTGGCCCGCTCGCGGCCCGCCTGCTGGCTCGTGAGAGCCTGTCCCTGCGGGGTCCCCGGGTTGTCGATCGGAACCAGCGATGATTGCGGGCTCTCGGGGCGGCGCTGGCTGGTGGTATTGCCCGAACCCTGCTGGCTGCGCTGGGAGAGGTAGTCAGCGTCGGGGTTTTCGGCGGATTCGGGCAGGCGATTGCTGACGAGCAGGACCTCGAGCGTGGGCAACGAGTCGCGATTGGCGAGGCCTTGCACGCTGAACGAAACGCCGAGGATCACGATGCCGTGAAACAGCCCCGCCAGGAAAAGGGTCGTCATCAGCCGATCCTTGACCGGCGCGATGCCTTCTTTGGAGAGACTGACGTCCACGGGGGCGGTTGAGGTCAGTGCTGCACTCGCCCCGGTAGGCGCGTTCATCGACGTCCCAGCCGCCGCGTAATGGCGTCCATCAGCAACGCACCGATATCCAGCTTGAACTCCCTGTCGAGCTCGCGGATCCCGGTGGGGCTCGTCACGTTGATCTCGGTGACGAAATCCCCGATCACGTCCAGCCCTACGAACAGCATGCCGCGCTCGCGCATCGCCTGACCGACGCGGCTCGAGAGCCATCGGTCGCGGTCCGTCAACGGCCGCCCCTCGCCGCGCGCGCCGGCGGCGAGGTTGCCGCGGTTGTCGGCAGCCGATGGGATCCTCGCCAGCGCATACGGCACCGGCTCGCCGTCGATCAGCAATACCCGTGCATCGCCGCGCGTGACGATTTCCGGCAGGTAGCGTTGCACTATCGCGTAACGCTGGCCGTACTCGGTGAGCGTTTCGAACACGACGTTGGTGTTCTTGTCGCCGTTCTCGAGCACGAAAATCGAGCGGCCACCCATCCCGTGCAGCGGCTTGACGACAATCTTGCCGTGCTCGGCGAGAAAGGCGGCCATGTCGGCCATGTCGCGGGATATCAGTGTCGGAGCACAGCAATCCGGAAACCAGGCGGTGAACACCTTCTCGTTCATGTCCCTGAGGCCCTGGGGGCGATTGACCACCAGGGCGCCCTGCAGCTCGGCGCGCTCCAATATATAGGTGCTGTAGATGTATTCGGTGTCGAATGGCGGGTCCTTGCGCATCAGGATGACGTCGAAGGTCGCCAGGCGCTCCACGCGCCGCTCACCGAGCGTGAACCAATCCCCGGGGTCGTTGCGGACCGTAACCGGGGCGGCGCGTCCCCAGGCGTCGCCGTCGCGCAGCCAGGCATCGCGCAGCTCCAGGTAATGCAGCTCCCAACCGCGCGCCTGGGCCGCAAGGAGCATCGCCAGCGTGCTGTCCTTGGCGGGCTTGATGCTCCCGATCGGATCCATGACCACGGCGAGACGCACGCGATCCGCCATTCGTCCGCTCTCCTCAATTCACGCCGTCCGGGTGCGGCGACGGGGATACTACCCCGGCTTCAAGAAGAAAGGCTTCAGGCCTGACGCCCGACCCTTGGGCCCCCTTCCTGCTGAGGCCCGGAGCCCGATACCCGACGCCTTCCATTTGTGATCTCCGTCACGCTGCCAACCCGCCTCTAAATTGTGAACTGTGCGCATTAGCGGAGGCGAAACCGATATGTTAAAACGCGTCCTCGTTGCGGCGGCTCACAGGGAGAAATGGCGCGTGGTGGACGGCAAGTCGAAGCTCAGCGGGCTCAAGGTGCTGGTCATCGATGACAGCAAGACGATTCGTCGCACCGCTGAAACGCTGCTGAGCAAGGAGGGCTGCGAGGTGTATACGGCCATTGATGGCTTCGACGCCCTCTCCAAGATCGCCGACCACCAGCCCGACATCGTGTTCGTGGACATCATGATGCCGCGTCTCGATGGCTACCAGACCTGTTCGCTGATCAAGCACAACAAGGTGTTCAAGTCGATCCCGGTCATCATGCTTTCGAGCAAGGACGGATTGTTCGACCGCGCGCGCGGACGCATCGTGGGCTCGGAGCACTATCTGACCAAGCCGTTTACCAAGGACGAGCTCTTGAACGCCATCGAGAATCACGTCGGCAAGTGAACGGGGGAACCGGAGGCTTGCGAATGGCCCTGATACTGATTGTGGATGACTCGCCGACCGAGGTGCACGTGATGCAGAAAGCCCTCGAACGGCACGGCTTTCAGACCGCGGCGGCCGAGAACGGCGCCGAGGGCATCCGCAAGGCTAAGGAAATGCGCCCGGACCTCATCTTCATGGACGTCGTGATGCCGGGAGTGAACGGTTTCCAGGCCACGCGCACGCTGGCCAACGATCCTGTCACGCGCACCATCCCGATCATCATGGTGACGACCAAGGGACAGGAGACCGACCGGATCTGGGGTTTGCGCCAGGGCGCCGTGGACTATCTCGTCAAGCCGGTAACGCCTGCCAGGCTGGTCGAGAAGGCGCAAGCGGTGCTCGCTGCCTGATATGGAGTCACCCGCACCGCTGCGCACATTACGAGATCGACCGTTTGAGCTGCTTCTGGAGCTCGAGCGACGCAGTCGCGCCGGTGCGGCGGAGCAGGGACGCGATACGGGACCGGACAGGGAGTGGGTCGGCGTGGCGTTTCGAATGTCGGGGGAGGTTTACTTAGTCGCGCGCGAGGAAACCCGCGAGGTGCTCGGGCTTCCCACGGCGATCACGCGCATTCCGGGGGCGCGCAGCTGGGTCAAAGGGCTTGCGAACGTGCGCGGGCAATTACTGCCGATCCTCGATCTGCGCCAGTATCTGGGCAGCGGGGTCACCCAGCCCGGCCGTAATGCGCGGGTGCTGGTGGTAAATCACCGCGAGGTCCCGGCGGGCCTGATGGTCGATGAAGTGCTGGGCTTCCGGCGCTTCGCCGACCGCGAGTTTTCCGCCGAAGTGCCGCCGACCGTGGTGCGCGTGGATCGCTACTTGGCCGGCGCGTTTCGGCGTGGCAACGAAGTGTGGCCGGTGTTGAGCCTGCGCAACCTGGTCGAAAGTCCGAGTTTTCTGCAGGCAGCGTCCTGACGGACGCGCGAGCGGGGGTCCGAGCGAGTCGGAAGATCTTAAGAAATGGCCAATAGTCCAACTCCAAAGCTGCACGGCTTGCGCCTGTTGCCGGTATTGATGGCCCTGGCGTTCGTGTGCCTGCTGCTGGCGGCAGCGGGCGTGCTGTTCGGCGATCGATTCGCCGGCTCGATCAGCGGTCCTCCGGCGGCGACGCGCCTCGCTAGTCTCTCGCAGAGCCTGCCGCTCAAGGCTCAGATGGCTCTCAAGGGCGACGCGGCGGCATTCAAGGCACTCGACAGCGGGCGCAAACAGCTGCAGTCCGCGCTTTCAAATCTGGCGGGCACCGACCCCAAGACGGCGGGCGATGAGCGCTGGACGCAGCTCACCGATGCGGCGGCGGTCGTCCTCGAAGGTCGCGAAGCGGCCGATATCGTCAACAAGTCGGCAGCGGAAGCGCGGGAGCTGACTCCGCGTCTGCTCGCAGAGCTCGGCAATCTCTCCAGCGTGCTGGGCAACCGGCTGGAGGCGTTCGCGCGCCACCTGGAGCGCTTCGAGCTCAATCTCCAGCGGGTCCAGCAGGATCTCGAGGCGCTGGCCGCGGGCGTGGGCGACGCGCCGGCGATCGCACAGCGCGTGGCGGACAGCACCGATTACCTGGGCCAGATCCTCAAGGGCCTCGCCGGCGAGGATAGCGGGCTTGGCGTGCAACGGGTCACCGGAGCCGATGCCGAGCAACGCTTGCGCGCTGTTCAGGAGCTCTACGGTCAACTCAATGAACGCGTGCTTGAGGCGGTGTCGGCCACACAGTCGCTGGTCGCGGCGCAGAAGGCGGCCAGCGAGATGGCGATCGCCGCGGATGCGCTGGCGAGCCTGACCGGCGATCTGACTCCCGTAGTGAGCGGCGAAGGCGCGAACTTCTTGAGCCGTACCGTGCCGCTGGTGCTGATCGGCGCCGCGCTGCTACTGCTGGTGATCGTTGCCGGAATCTACATTGCCGCGGCCAACATCCGCCGTGCGGCCGAAACGCACCAGAAACAGAACGAACGCAATCAGGAAGCGATCTTGCGGTTGCTGGACGAACTCAGCAGCCTGGCCGATGGTGATCTCACGGTGCAGGCCACGGTGACCGAGGACATCACGGGTGCCATCGCCGACTCGATCAACTACGCCATCGAGGCGCTGCGCGAACTGGTGGCGACGATCAACGTCTCGGCGATCCAGCTGGATGGCGCAGCCAAGCAGAGCCAGGCGTTGTCGGTACATCTCGCCAAGGCCAGCGGCGCCCAGTCGAAGCAGATTGCCTCGGCGACCGAATCGATCGGCGCGATGGCGGGTTCCACCGAAGAGGTCTCGAACAACGCGGAGCGTGCCTCGGACGTCGCGCGCCACTCGGTGGACATCGCGCACAAGGGCGGTGACGCCGTGCGCCGGACGATCGACGGCATGAACGCGATTCGTGAGACCATCCAGGAGACCTCGAAGCGCATCAAACGGCTGGGCGAGAGCTCGCAGGAGATTGGCAACATCGTCGAGCTGATCAACGACATCGCCGAGCAGACCAACATCCTGGCGCTCAATGCCTCGATCCAGGCGTCGATGGCCGGCGAAGCCGGGCGCGGATTCGCCGTCGTGGCCGACGAAGTGCAGCGGCTCGCGGAGCGCGCCGCCAACGCTACCAAGCAGATCGAGGTGCTGGTTCGCACCATTCAGACCGACACCAACGAGGCCGTCGTCTCGATGGAACGCAGCACTACCGACGTGGTGGGCGGCGCGCTGTTGGCGGAGAACGCCGGTGCAGCGCTCGAGGAGATCGAGCAGGTGTCGAATCAGATCGCGAGCCTGGTGCAGAACATCTCGGCCAGCTCGCGCGGCCAGGCCTCCGCGGCGGGCAATATTTCGCGCAACATGCAGGTCCTGCGCGAGATCAGCTCCCAGACGGCGGACAGCACCAGCGCCGCTTCGCAGGCGATTGGCAAGCTGGCCGAGCTCTCGGCGCAGCTGCGCAAATCCGTTGCCGGCTTCCGTCTGCCCCACTACACGCCGCCCGCCGCAGCTCCCGTCACCGCACCCAAGGCGGCAGCTGCGCGCGCGCCCGTCGATGCGGCGACGACGGGTGAGATGCGGAAGGCGACCGTCAACGCCTGACGGCCAGGCGTGAGCAGCCTTGCACGCCCTGCACGCGACGCACAGGATCGGTAACGAGATGACCGAAGTCTCATCGCAAACGTTGCACGTCGTGAGCAAGGAGCTCAGCGCGACGCTCAACGAGGCGCGGGTGGCGCTCGAGAACTACGCCGAGCATCCCGAAACTACCAAGCTGCTGGATCAATGCGCGGCGCACCTGCACCAGGCGCACGGCGTGCTGCGCATGGTCGAAGTGTACGGAGCGGCGTTGCTCGCGGAGGAGATGGAGCAGGTCACGCGCTATCTCAGTGCCACGGCCGGCACCGACAAGAACCAGGCCGAGGGTCTCGACGCGCTGATGCGCGCAATGGTGCAACTGCCCGCGTATCTCGAGCGTGTGCTGAGCGGTGGTCGCGACCTGGCGCTGGTGCTGTTGCCCTTGCTGAATGACCTGCGTGCCGTGCGCGGCAGCTCGCTGCTGTCCGAGGGTACGCTGCTGCTCCTGAATCTGAAGTCGGACCAGCAGGCGGCCCCGTCGCCGCCACGCAGCGGCGAGCCGCCGCTCACCCTGGTGCAATGGGCCCGCCGGCTCCGCACGCGCTTCCAGGTGGGACTGCTGGGCTGGATTCGCGGCGAGCGCGTCGCGCAGAACCTGGAAATACTGGCGCGCGTTTCCGAAAAGCTCGAGCAGGTCGCCAAGACGCAGGCGGTCTTCCAGCTGTGGTGGGCCGTGGGCGCGGTGCTCGAAGCCTTGCGCGAGCAGGGACTCACCGAAGGGGCGACGATCAAGCGGCTGATGGGTCTGGCCGACCGCGAGATCAAGCGGCTCTACGACCTGGGCGAGGCGCGCTACGGCGAGAACCCGCCGCTCGATCTGCTCAACAATCTTCTCTACTACGTCGCGCGCGCCACCAGCCGCGGAGCGCGCGTGATGGCGGTACGCGCCTCGTTCAAACTCGGCGAACTGCTGCCGGTCGATGACTCGGTCGAGCACGAACGCGAGAGCCTGTCGGCTCCCAGCGTCAAGCTGATGCGCACGGTTGGCGCGGCAATCAAAGAAGACCTGTCGAAAGTAAAAGACGTGCTCGACATCTTCGTGCGCAAGGGCGGCACGCAGGTGGACGAGCTGGCGCCGCAACTGGAGCTGCTGCGAAAGATCAGCGACACGCTGGGTGTGCTCGGTCTCGGAGGGCTGCGCACCCGCGTGCAGAACGAGACTCAGCAGCTGCAGGCAATCCTGTCGCAGGGAGCGCCGGTCACGGACTCGGCGCTGGTGCAGATGGCCGCGACCCTGATCAGCGTCGAAGACAGCCTCGACGAGCAGCTGGTGCGCCTCATCCTGCCCACCGCGCCACCGGCTATCCAGGGAGAGCCGGAGAGCGACGTCGAGATCGGCCCCGACACCGACTACCGCCAGGTGACCGAAGCGGTGATGCGCGAATGCATCGTCAACCTCGCGCGCATCAAGGACGCCATCACGCTCGCGGTGCAGAAGCCCGATGAATCGCAGAGCCTCGACGCGGTGCCGCAGCTGCTGCGCGGGATCACCGCGGGACTGCTGATGCTCGGCAAGGCGCGCGCCGTCGAGATCGTCGAAAGCATCGCGAACCTGATGCAGGACATGCTCACGCCGGGTGTGAAGCCGCCGCCTGACCGGCTCGATCGATTCGCCGATGCGATCGTCAGCATCGAGTACTACATGGAGACGGTGCAAAGCGGGCGCAGCGATCCGTGGTACATGCTCGACAACGCGCAAGCGTGCCTGAGGGCAGTAACCGACCTCCAGACCAGCGTCGTTCCAAGCGGACTTCCGCCGGAATCGCGTGTACACGCCCGCACGATTGCGGTCGACAGCGTCAGACCCGCTGCTTCGGCGCCCGCCGCGCGCGCGCCTGCTCTGGACACCGAAGCGACGGACGCAGCCGTGCAACACGCGGCGTCTCACCCCGTGCTCGCGACGTCCGAGTCGCGCAAGATTGATCCCGAATTCCTGGAGCTCTTCATCGAGGAGGCGAAGGAGGAAGTCGTCTCGATCGATCGCCAGTTCCAGCTGTGGGATCAGAACCCGTCGGATACCGAAGCGCTCGTCAGCGTGCGCCGCTCGTTCCACACGCTCAAGGGAAGCGGTCGCATGGTGGGGGCGATGCTGCTTGGCGAGTTCGCGTGGTCGATCGAGAATCTGCTCAACCGTGTCATCGCCAAGACCTTGATCCGCACGCCAGGGATGATGTCGTTGCTGCGGGAATCGGTGCGTGCAGTGCCGCAGTTGGTGGAGCAGCTCGAAAGCGGCCAGGCGCCAGAGCTCGATGTCGCTGCGATCATGAGTCGTGCGAATGCTTATGCCGAGGGCCGCGAGCCGGATCAGGCTGCGGCGACTCCTACCGCGCCCGAGGACCTGGCGCTGAGCACTGAAACATTCTCCGATTCGGTTCCGCGACGCGCACCGGCGGCGCCCGCTGCGGCGAGGGAGGCCCCACGCCCTACCTCGCCGGCGCAGCCGGCGATGGACCCCGTACTACACGATATCTACAGCCGCGAATCCGCGGGGCATCTCGCGACCCTACGTGACTTCATCAAGCGCTGCGCGAACCTTCCGCCACCGTGGATGGTGAGCGAGGCGGTCTACCGCGCGTGTCATACGCTCAGCGGCAGTTCGAAGATGGCCGAGGCCCGCCAGGGCATCAAGATCGCCGAGCCGCTCAATCGCTACATGCGCAAGGTGTTCGAGAGCAAGCTGGGCCTGGAGCCCCGGGGCCTCGAAGTGCTCGAGCAATCGGTGCGCGCGATCGAGGAGGTCATCGGCAACATCAACGAGTCGAGCGGCTTTTTCTTATCGCACGGCACGCTGGTCGAGCGTATCCGCGCACTCGAGCACGAGCTTGACGAGCGTCTCGCGGCACGTGAGCTGGATCAGACCCGCGAGTCGCAGATAGCGGCCGCAATCGCTGAGGCAGCCGAGGAGGAGAGCCCGGAGTTCGACGCCGAGGTCGCTGCCATCTTCAGCGAGGAGGCGACCGAGTTGCTCGAAGCCGCCGAGCGCGCGCTGCAGGGCTGGAGCCAGGAGCGCAACAACAAGGAGCTGGCATTCGAGCTCAAGCGCCAGCTGCACACGCTCAAGGGCGGCGCGCGGATGGCCGGTATCACGGCCATGGGGAATCTCAGCCACGAACTCGAGACGCTGGTCATCCAGATCGATGACGGCTTAGTTTCCGGTGACGACCGCGCCTATGAAGTTCTGCAGGGGAGCCTCGACGAGCTGAGTCACATGCGCGACGCAGTCGGCGCCGGGCGCCGCGTCGCACAGGCGCGCGAGCTGATCGCTCACATCCGCGGGCTGACGCAAGCAGCCGCACCGCTGCCGGCTGTGCCAACACCGCCGGCGGCTAAGGCACCCGCTGTTCCGCCAGCGCCCGCGGCAAAGGCGCCCGCTCAGCCGCCACCGGCTGTTTCGAAGCCGGCTGCTGTATCCCCACCACCGCCGGTGACGATGGCACCCGTGCCACCCGTTGCGGCGGTGCCGCTGCCCGCCGCGAGACCGATCCCCACGTTGAGCGATGAGCCGGCGTTAGCGCCGCCAAGGATGGTCGAGCCGATCAAGGTCTCCGTTCCAGCCGCATCGGAACCTGCTCCGCGTACGATCGAGTGGAGCTCTCGAACGGCCGAAGAAGAAGAATCCGCCGAGGACATCGAGTCGGCGACGCCGATCGCGCTGCCCCCCGGCCGCGAGCCCCAGCCGGCCAGCGAACGGCAGGAGCTGGCACGCGTCGACGCCGACCTGCTCGATACGCTGCTCAACAATGCCGGTGAAGTCAGCATCTTCCGTTCGCGGCTCGAACAGCAGGTGAGCTCGATCGATTTCAACCTGCAGGAGCTCTCGCGCACGGTGACGCGCCTGAAGGAGCAGCTGCGCAAGCTCGAGATGGAAACCGAAGCGCAGATTCTGCACCGTCACGACGACGAGGGGATCCGGCGCAAGGACTTCGATCCGCTCGAGCTCGACCGCTATTCGGCGATCCAGCAGTTCTCGCGTGCGCTGGCCGAATCGTCCAGCGACGTCGCAAGCATCCAGGGCCTGCTCGAGAATCTCACGCAAGAAGCGCACAACCTGTTGCTGCAGCAATCGCGCGTCATTACCGAGCTGCAGAACGGGCTGATGCGCACGCGCATGGTGCCGTTCCAGCGCCATGTCCAGCGACTGAGCCGGCTGGTGCGGCAGGCCGCGAATGAAACGGGAAAGAAGGCCGAGCTCGTGGTCGAGGGCGCATCCGGCGAGCTGGACCGCCAGGTCCTCGAGCGGATGCTGCCGCCGTTCGAGCACATGCTGCGCAACGCGGTGGTACACGGCCTCGAACTGCCGGCGGAGCGCGTCAAGAAGGGCAAACCGGAGTCGGGCAGGATCATGGTGAACCTGTATCGCGAAGGCGCGGAGGTGGTCATCGTCGTCGCCGACGACGGCGCCGGAATGAACGTGCGCGCGATCCGCGAGAAAGCGGTGGCGCTGGGTCTGGTCGATCCGCGGCACTCGCTCACCGATGAGGAGGCGATGCAGCTCATCCTCGAGCCCGGATTCAGCACCGCCGGTTCGGTGACCAAGGCCGCGGGGCGGGGCGTCGGCATGGACGTCGTCGCCACCGAAGTGAAGAAGCTCGGCGGCGCGCTGTTCATCGAATCCACGCCGGGCGTCGGGACGACGTTCACCGTGCGGCTGCCGTTCACGCTGGCGATCAGCCAATCGCTGATCGTGCGGGTCATCGATGAGTTCTACGCGCTACCGTTGCCGACCGTCGAAGGCGTCGTGCGGCTCTCCAGCGCGCAGGTCGCGCAGCATCTGGCCGAGGAGACGCCGACGTTCGACTATGGGGGGCAGAAGTACCGCTTCCAGCACCTCGGCGCCTTTCTCGGCAGCGGTCCGGCACTGCTGCCCGAAGGCGACGCATCGGTTTCCGTGATCCTCGTGCGCGCCGGCGAGCATTCGAGCGCTCTCGTGGCCGACGAGCTGGTCGGCAGCCGCGAGATCGTGGTCAAGTCCGTGGGCCCGCAGATCTCGAGTATCCGCGGCATCTCCGGGGCGACGATCCTCGGCGATGGCCGCATCGTGATCATCCTGGATGTCGGCGCGCTCGTGCGCTCCGAGTGGCGTTCGCGACCGAGCCCCGACTTCCAGCCGCGCGATCGTGAGGACAAGCGCACCTTCGCGTTGGTCGTGGATGACTCAATCACCGTGCGTCGTGTGACGCAACGCCTGCTCGAGCGCAATGGCATGCGTGTGATGACCGCGAAGGACGGCCTCGACGCCGTGACCATGCTCCAGGAGCACGTCCCCGACGTGATCCTGCTCGACATCGAGATGCCGCGCATGGATGGTTACGAGGTCGCTTCGCATGTGCGCAACGACCCACGCCTGAAGGATGTGCCGATCGTGATGATCACTTCGCGCGTCGGTGAAAAGCACCGCGCGCGGGCGATCGAGCTCGGTGTCAACGACTATCTCGGCAAGCCGTACCAGGAAGCGCAGCTCCTCGATGCGATCGAACCGCTGGTGCGGCGCAGGCGCAAGCAGGCAGCGAATTGAAATTTCCACCCCCTCTCCCCTTGGGAGACGGCTGGGGTGAGGTCCACTCCCTCGCCCGCTTGCGGGAGAGGGTCGGGGTGAGGGTCTTGTATCGATGGACATTCCAGTAACCGAACTCTACAGCCTCCTGATCCCGCTCGCCGGCGAACGCCTGATCGTGCCGCGCGCAAGCGTGGCCGAAGTCGTGAGCTATCAGGCACCCGAGGCGATGGCCGGTGCACCGCCATGGTATCTCGGGACGATCAGCTGGAGCGGCCGGACGGTTCCGGTCGTGTCTTTCGAGGGGGCCTGCGGTCAGTCGATACCGGGCACCGGCGGCCGCACGCGCATCGTCGTGTTCTTTTGCCTCGGGCAGAAGCTCCAATCGGGCGTGTTCGGCATTCTCACGCAGGGCTTTCCGCAGCTGGTGCGCGTGAATCCCGACGTCGTGAAGGCGGATACGACGCGCACGTTCCCGGAGCGCATGCCGGTGCTGTGCCAGGTGCGCATGATCAACGAGACGCCGCTGATTCCCGACCTCGAGCGGCTCGAAGAAATCATCGCGGAAGAGACGACAGCGAGCAGTTCAACGTAAGCTCTCGGCACACTGCGTCATTTGCTGGCGTCGCCGAGCATCGCTTGCAGCGCGCTGATCGCGGCAATCGCCGCAGTTTCGGTGCGGAGGATGCGCGGGCCCAAGCGCACGGATTGAAATCCATGCCTCGCGGCGAGCTCGCGTTCTCGAGAAGAGAGACCGCCCTCAGGGCCGATCAAGAGCGTCACCGCCGACAACTGCCCGAGCGAACCGAATCCGCCGCCTGCCGTCGGGTCCAGCAACACGCGAGCGCCGTCGCTCGGAGCTTCCGCCAGCCAGCGTTCGAGCGCGACCGACGAGGCCAGATCGGGCAGGAGATTGCGGCCGCTCTGTTCGCAGGAGCTGATCGCGATGGCGCGCCAGTGCTGATGCTTTTTCAGCGCCTGCGAGGCGTCGAGCTTCACCACGCTGCGTTCCGTCACGACCGGCACGATTGCCGCGACCCCGAGCTCGGTGGCTTTCTGCATCACCCAGTCCATGCGCTCGCTACGCGAGATTCCCTGCGCGAGCGTGATCCTCAAGGGCGATTCGCGCTCGACCGATCGATGCTCGCCGATGCGCACCCGCAGCGTGGTCGCGTGCGATTCGATGATCGCCGCAGGATATTCACCGCCTCGGCCGTCGAACAAGACGAGCTCATCGCCGATCCTGAGACGCAACACGCGGCTCACATGGGCTGCGGCGGCTGTGCCGAGACGCATCTCGCGTCCAGCGCCCAGTGGCTCTTCGACGAACACCCGCGTCACGCGCATGTGGCGAGCTCTATCCCCTCGCGCGCGACCTCGACCATGATGCGGATCTCGTCTTCGTTGATCACGTAAGGCGGCATGAAGTAGACGACGTTGCCGATCGGTCGCAGCAGGACGCCGCGCTTGAGACCATGCTGGTAAACCGTCAGCCCGCGCCGCTCGCGCCAGTCGTACGGCTCGCGGGCATGCTTGTCGCGCACCATCTCGATGGCGACGATCATGCCGTGCTGGCGGACTTCCGCGACGTGTGGATGATCCGTGAGATCGCGCGCCAGGCCGCCCATCCGCCTCGACAACTCATGGTTGCGCGCGATGACGTCGTCGCGCTCAAACAGATCGAGGCTTGCCAGTGCCGCGCTGCAGGCGAGCGCATTGCCGGTGTAACTGTGGGAGTGCAGGAACGCCGTGAGCTTCGTGTATTCGTCGTAGAACGCCCGATAGATCGGCTCGGTGGCGAGCACCGCGGAAAGCGGCAGATAACCGCCGGTGAGGCCTTTCGACAGACACATCAGGTCCGGGCGAACTCGCGCCTGTTCACAGGCGAACATCGTCCCGGTGCGTCCAAACCCGACCGCGATCTCATCCGCGATCAGGAGCACGTCGTGGCGATCACAGGCTTCGCGCAGCAGTTCGAGATAAACGGGGTGATACATGCGCATGTTTCCTGCGCATTGCACCAGCGGCTCGACGATGACTGCAGCGACGTCGTCCGCGTGGCGCTCGAGCGTCTCATGCATCAGCGCGAACTTGCGCCGTGAATGCGTTTCCCAGCTCTCGCCCGGCTCGCGCTCATAGCAGTCGGGCGAGGGCACGGTAATGACATCCATCAAGAGTGGCTGGTAGATCGACTTGTAGAGCTCGACGTTGCCGACCGCGAGCGCACCCAGGGTCTCACCGTGATAGCTGTTGCTGAGCGTGATGAACCGTTGCTTGGCGGGGCGTCCGCAGTTGCGCCAGTAGTGAAAGCTCATCTTGACCGCAATCTCGACGGCGGCCGAGCCGTTGTCGGCGTAAAAACAGCGTGTCAGGCCCGCTGGCGCGAGGCGCGTCAGCCTTTCCGCCAGCTCGACCGCAGGTTCGTGCGTGAAGCCGGCGAGGATGACGTGCTCGAGCTGGTCGAGCTGCCTGCGCATCCGCTCATTGATGTAGGGATTGGCATGGCCGAACAGGTTCACCCACCACGAACTGATGGCGTCCAGGTAACGCTGCCCCGCGTAGTCCTCGAGCCACACGCCTTGTCCGCGCCGGATGGGAATCATCGGCAGCGTCTCGTGGTCGCGCATCTGCGTGCACGGATGCCAGACCACCTCGAGATCGCGTCGGGACAGTTCCTTGTTGTTGTTTGCTTGCGGCATGGGAGTGAATTTTAGGCGTTTCTGGCATCATCCGCGCCTCGGAACCTGACGAACGAGGGCGAATGGCCAGGCGTGAGCGGAGCACCGGCAGCAGGGGCGATATCCAGGTCGACGTGGCGACGGGCTGGCTCGTCCCCGTGCGCCGGGTCGAGTCACCCAATTGTGATCCGCGGCCGCCGGGCGTCGAGACGGACCTCATTGTCGTGCACGGCATCAGCCTGCCGCCGGGCGAATTCGGTGGACCGTGGATCGACCGCTTGTTCTGCAACACGCTGCCACCGGACGAGCATCCGTACTTCGCCGAGATCTCGGGCATGAATGTGTCGGCGCATCTGTTGATCGACCGGCAGGGCGTCCTGACGCAATACGTGCCGTTCAACCTGCGCGCCTGGCACGCGGGCCCGTCGAGCTACGCCGGTCGCGGTCCTTGCAACGACTTCTCGATCGGCATCGAGCTCGAAGGAACCGATGCGAGCGCCTATGAAGAGCGGCAATACCATGCGCTTGCTCACGTGATCGTCGTGCTGTGCCGCGCGTATCCAACCCTCAGTCCCGTACGCCTCGTGGGCCACAGCGACATCGCGCCTGGCCGCAAGACCGATCCCGGTCCCGCGTTCGACTGGCCGCGATTGAGGACGCTGGTGGCGCTCGAAACGAGCACCAGCCCCGGCTTCTGATTCACGCATGACACTTCTCGCCCTGCTCCTCGGTCTGGTGCTTGAGCGCACGCTGACGCACCTCCTGCACCTGCGGGAACCGCGCTGGTTCGATGGCTATCTCGATTGGGCGCTGGCGCGCTTTCGCAACGTGCGCGGTGGAGCCGCGCTCTTCCTCACGATCCTGCTGGTGCTGCTTCCGGCCCTGCCCGTGGCGCTCATCGCCTGGGCGTTCCACGACGTGCTGCTCGGCGTCGTGTTCATCGCATTTGCGGCCTTCGTGCTGGTGTTCTCGCTCGGGCCGCGCGATCTCAAGGACGAGGTCGACGACTATATCGAGGCGCTGGAACGCGGCGATCGTGAGGCCGCTGCGCGCGTCGCGCGCGAAATCATGGAGCACGATGCCGGGCAGCGCACCGGCGTCGGCCCCGACACTCTGGAAGAGGCGATCTTCGTGCAGACCAACAATCGCCTGTTCGGCGTTGTCTTCTGGTTCATGCTGCTTGGGCCTGCCGGCGCCTGGCTGTTCCGGGTGAGCGACCTGATGCGCAGGCGCGCGGTGTTCGAGTACCGCGGTCGTGCGGAAGGCTCCGAGCACGTTCCGGATTTCGTCGACGCATTGCACGCGATCTATGGCGTCCTGGCGTGGGCACCGGCGCGGCTGCTGTCGCTCGGTTACGCGCTGGCCGGCAGTTTCGAGCAGGCGCTGGGTGAGTGGCGGCGGCAGATGCAGAACGCCAGCGCCCGCTTCTTCGACACCAACGATCACCTGCTGGCGAGCGTCGGGACCGGAGCCCTTGGAGCGACCAACGAGGCCGAGGACGTTCTCGCGCTGCCGGGCGCCGAACGGGTTCGCGCGTGCATGCGCCTCATCACGCGCGCACTCCTCATCTGGCTGGTTTTCATCTCGGCGCTGGTGCTCATCGGCTGGGTCCGCTGAAGGTGCCGCCGCGATGAAGCTGCATGGGGTCGCGCTCGCCGCTGCCGCTGCGCTCGCCGCCACGATTCCGGCGCCGGCAACACCGCAGCAATCGCGGCCGGCGCAACGGATCGTCAGCCTTGCGCCGAATCTCACTGAGCTCGTCTTCACCGTCGGCGCTGGCGATCGGCTGGTGGGTGCCGACGTATTCAGCGACTTCCCGGCCGAAGCGCAGAATATTCCGCGCGTCGGCGATGCGTTCCAGGTGGACTACGAGCGCGTGCTGGCACTCGAGCCGGACCTGGTGCTGGTGTGGGACACCGGCACACCCGAGCCGGTGATCGAGAAGCTCAAGCATCTCGGGCTCAACGTCGAGCGCATCAGCACCACGCAGCTGGGTGACATTGCGCTGGCGCTCCGCCGGGTGGGCGAGCTGACGGGAACCCGCGCGACTGCGGAACACGCAGCGCTTGCGTATTCGACGGCGATCGAGCAGCTCAAGCTCGAACATGCCACCGACGCGCCGATCAGCGTCTTCTACCAGATCTCTTCCACGCCGCTCTATACGATCAATGGCCGGCATCTGATCAGCGAAATGCTGGCGCTGTGTGGCGGCCGCAACGTGTTCGCTGATCTCGAACAGCTCGCGCCACCGGTGAGCCTCGAGGCCGTCCTCGAGCGCAACCCGGAGACCATCCTCGCGGGCGATGACGTGCGCGACGACCCCTTCGCGATCTGGCGTCCTTGGCGGAATCTGCGTGCTGTCGAGCTGGGAAATCTCTACGTGCTGAAAGTCGATCGCATCGCACGCGCTACGACGCGGATTGTCGCCGGGGCGGAAGAGGTCTGTGAGGTGCTGAATCGAGCACGCGAACGGCGGCTCGGCAAGCAAGCCGCAGACGGGCATTGAGAATGGATCCGGCAGAAGAAGGTCCCCGGCCGGGCGAAAACGAGCGTCGCAGGCCGCATCCGGCGCCAATCGGGCGGCGACTGCTCATGCTGCTCATCATCCTCGGAGTGCTGGGCGGTTTCACGTTGCTCGTATGGCTCGCGGTCGAAGTGAGGAAACTCACGGATGACGTGAACGTGCCGACGCTCGAGGATGTCGAGCGTGTCGTCGTATTGCTGCGCACACTCGCCGTGATCATGAGCGTGTCGGTGGTCGGCGTTGCGATCTGGATCGGGCACTTCGCCTGGCGCGTACGCCAGGCGGATGTCTTTCCGCCGCCCGGTTCGCGACACGTGCGCGTAAATCGAGTACTGCACGGCCCCGAGGCGCAGCGCGTGGCGAATCTCTGCTTCGTATTGGCCGTGCTGTTGTTCGCCGGTGGACTCGCTCTGGTGTCGTTCGTGTTCGGGCTGCTGGAGCAGATCGGCCCTCCCGGCGTCTGATGTTCACCGGTCAACGTCGGCCCAGCTACCCACGAAGCCGCGATCCGGCGCTGTTTCCAGGTGAAGGCTGCGGAGTCCCCCGTGACGGCACGAGCGGCTTGACGGCGGGAGCTGCGAGGGCGTCGGACAGAAAATCCAGCGGACTGCGCGTACCCGTGCCGCCGCGATGCAGGACGTGCGTGTAGATCTGCGTCGTCTTCACGTCTGAGTGACCGAGCAATTCCTGCACAGTTCGGATATCCGTGCCCGACTCGAGCAGGTGCGTGGCAAAGCTGTGCCGCAGTGTGTGCGGTGTCGCCGGCTTGGTGATTCCGGCACGTCGCACGGCATCGCTCACGGCGCGCTGAATTCGCTGCGGGTGCAAATGGTGGCGA
>Ga0209109_10000315_pt1 | contig 24605 bp, 17 predicted proteins | sample Rifsed10ft2_FD_184004 | JGI IMG/M metagenome (GOLD analysis project Ga0209109, IMG submission 184004) | Soil microbial communities from Rifle, Colorado, USA - sediment 10ft 2 (version 2) | ecosystem: Environmental > Terrestrial > Deep subsurface > Rock core/Sediment | place: Rifle, Colorado... | reverse complement strand
CCCTATTTCGACAACATGCCCGCCACGCCGCCTGCGCTCGAAGACATCCGCGGCGCGCGCGTGCTGGCCATGCTGGGTGATAGTGTGACGACCGACCACATCTCGCCGGCGGGGTCGATCCCGGTGGACAGTCCGGCCGGGCAATACCTGATCGCGCAGGGCGTGAAGCCGGTGGACTTCAACTCTTACGGTGCGCGGCGTGGGAATCACGAGGTGATGATGCGCGGCACGTTTGCGAATATCCGGCTGCGCAACCAGTTGGCGCCGGACACCGAGGGCGGCTGGACGGTTCATCTGCCGGCGAAGGAGAAAATGACGATTTACGAGGCCGCGATGCGCTACCAGGGAGAAGGCGTGCCGCTGGTGGTGCTGGCCGGCAAGGAATATGGCGCCGGGTCGTCGCGGGACTGGGCGGCCAAAGGCACGCGGCTGCTGGGGGTGCGCGCGGTGATCGCGGAGAGCTACGAGCGGATTCACCGGAGCAACCTGCTCGGCATGGGCGTGCTGCCGCTCGAATACTGTGCCGGAGAGAGCCGGGAGTCACTCGGACTGACGGGCTTCGAGAAATTCGATATCGAAGGCGTGGCGTCGCTCGAACCGCGCAAGACGCTGCGTGTGCGCGCGCGGGATGATGCCGGCCGCGAAAAAACGTTCAACGCGACGACGCGCATTGATACGCCGGAGGAGCTGGCCTATTACCGCCACGGGGGCATCCTCCAGTACGTCTTGCGACAGATGCGGTAATGATCCCTCAAGAGGCCCGGCAGCAGTCCACATATCACCAGAGCTAGCCAGTCCGAAACAGAGTGCTTACGGCGGCGCAACTCTTCTCGCGCGGGTGTGTTTAGTGGGGTGGGAAGCAAGCGCTGTATGGCGAGCTTCCCACCGATTCGCAAATGGCAGACGCAGGTCCCCGGGCCGCGCAAGGGCCCATCCCCGGACCCGCCTGTCATGCCATACCGCGACTCCGGAACCCGATCCATCGAGGAGAGCCCATGAAGACGAAAGCGACGACCGGGCTAGCTGGCGTGGCGTTGGCGGGGGCCCTATTGTTCTCAGCGGCGCCTTCGGCCGAAGCCCGCGACAGGGGCTCGCGCACCCCCGGCATTAACCGCCGCGAGGCCAACCAGAAGCACCGCATCCAGCAAGGTGTCCGCAGCGGAGAGCTGACCCGCAGGGAGACCGCGCGCCTGGCCGCCGAGCAGGCCCGAATCCGCGCCATGGAACGCCGGGCCCGGTCCGACGGCGAGGTGACGGCCCGAGAGCGCGCACGCCTGCAACGCGAATTGAACCAGTCCAGCCGGCACATCTACCGGCAGAAGCACGACCGTCAGGATCGCAACTAACCCCCGGACCACCTGAGTTGCGAGATGAGTGAGGCGTCCCGGGAAGAGCCGGGGCGCCTTCTCGTTTTTTGGCTACTCCTTCCCGTCGATTGCCGCGCAACGCGGCTGGCGGTATCATCCGCTCTTCATCTTTGGATCAGGAGAAGCCTCGCGCCGGGCGCGGTTCCAGCGCCGGCTAGGAGAGTGGCAATGCCCAAGGCTTACAAAGCTGCGATCCTCCTACTGGCAGCGTGCCTCTTCCCTGCTGCGCTTTTGGCGCAGGTGACTGCGATTCAGGCCCGAAGATTGATTGACACCGAGGCCGGCACGGTTCGAACGGGCCAGACCATCCTGATTGAAGGCAACAAGATCATAGCGGTCGGGGCAGATGTGGCGATACCACCGGGCGCAAAGGTGATCGATCTTTCGGGAGCGACGGTTCTGCCGGGACTGATTGATTGTCACACACACCTGGTGGCCGATGCGCGAGACCTTGAGCCGCTGGCCGAACTGCGCAAGACAGCGGCGCAGGTGGCGCTTGAATCGGTCCCCAACGCGCGCGCGACGCTGATGGCCGGCTTTACGACGGTGCGGGACGTCGGAACCTATCGCGCGTTCGTGGACCTGGCCCTGCGCGACGCCATCGCTCGCGGCGACATCATCGGGCCGCGTGTATACGGCGCCGGGGCGTACGTCACGGTCAGCGGCGGTGCCGGCGCTCTGAACGGGCTGGCGCCGGACATTCAGTTGCCGCGCGATTTACGCCTGGGCGTTGCCGACGGACCCTACCAGGTGCGGCAACGCATCCGCGAGATCGTTAGCCAGGGCGCAGACCTGATCAAGATTCTGGCCACGGGCGCTGTGCTCACCCACCGAAGCAATCCCGGCGCGGAAGAGTTCACGCCCGAGGAGCTGAGCGCGGCCGTGGACGAAGCGCGCAAACATGGGCTGCGCGTCGCCGCGCACGCACACGGACCGGCCGGCATCAAGAATGCGGTGCGCGCCGGCGCGGCCTCGATCGAACACGGGACGCTGATTGATGACGAGGGCATCGCGTTGATGCGGGAGAGAGGCACTTATCTGGTAGCCGACATTTACAACGACGAGTATCTGATGGGCGAGGCGGCGCGGCAGGGCCTTCCGAAAGACTTCCTCGAAAAGGAGCGGAACCTCGGGCAAATCCAGCGCGAGAACTTCCGCAAGGCGGTGCAGGCCGGCGTGAAGATCGCCTTTGGCTCCGACTCCGGCGTGTACCCGCACGGGTGGAACGCGAAGCAGTTTGTCTATCAGGTGAAGTACGGACAGACGCCGATGCAGGCGATTCAGTCTGCGACCATCAACGCTGCAGACTTGATCGGCGTGGCCGAGCAGATTGGGTCCATCCGTCCAGGAAAGCTTGCCGACCTAATCGCTGTGCCCGGAAACCCACTCGAGGACATTACGCAGCTCGAGCGGGTTTCGTTTGTGATGAAGGACGGAAGAATCTACAAGCGAGACTGAACCCCGATCACAACTCCTTGAGCTTGACGTCGGCGTTTTTCCAGGCGGCTTCGAACTGGCGCTGAACCCAGGCCGCGTCGGCGGTCTTTTTCTGCGACACAAGGGATTGCCAGAGTCCATAGAGCGAGCGGCCGCTGCGCGGATTCTTCTGCAGGTCGGCGCGGAAGATGGCTTCTGCTTCCGCCGCCTGTCCATCCGCCAGCAGGGCAGCGCCCAGGGATTCGCGCACCGGGTAATACCAGTCGGGCGGCTCCCCGTAGGAAAGCGTATCCTGCACCGCAACAGCTTTTCTCCAGGCGGCAATGGCACCCTTGCGATCACCGCGGGCTGCGGCCATGCGCGCGGCGAGAACCTCATCGGCGACTTCGTAAACCGCCTTTTCGCTATTGAAGCCGAAATGGAAGTCGGCGGGAACCTTCTTACGTTCGACCGTATAAGCGGCACTCTCCTGAGCGGCTTCGGACATTTGACCCTTCGCGGCGAAGGCAATGGCGCGTGCGAAATGCCAGAAGGAGTCCGCGACAGGAGTGCTGGGCTGGGGCGCCGGCAGTTTCAGGATGTCGTCCCAGCGATTGAAGCGCAGCAGCACGTACTCGCGAACAGGCTGGAACGCGGCGGCCATGGGCATGTCTTTGGCGGCCGGGGCCACGTTGGCGATCAGGCGCTCGGCGGCCTTTTGGGCTTCCGCAAAGTTGCCCGCCATACTGCTTGACGCGGCCAGGCAGTGGTAATTGTGGCTGAGGTACATGAAGCGGTAAATGCCCTGGTCGCCCGAGGCCTGCACGTAGGCTTCATCGGCCGCTGCACCGGCGGCATTCACCCGCGCAGCGGCGTCGTAATAGCCGGTCTGAAAATAAATGTGGAATGGCATGTGGACCAGATGGCCGGCGGCAGGCACCAGCGTTTCGAGCCGCTGGGCGCTGGCAAGAGCGCGCGAGGGACTTGGCGAGGCTTCGACGGCATGGATGTAGTAGTGGTTGGCGCCCGGGTGGCTGGGGTCGCGCTTCATCACTCCTTCGAGGACAGCAATGATCTGTTCGGTGCCCGGAGCGGGCTCGCCGTCGGGTGTCCAGAGCTGCCAGGGTCGCAGGTTCATCAGGCTCTCGGCATAGAGTGTGGCGGCATCGAGATCGTCCGGGTAACGACGCACGAGCCCGGCCATGGCCTGTTCATAATCGCTGTCCAGTTTCTTGCGGTCTGCCTTGGGGTCTGAAGAGTAGCGGCGGGCCAAGGTATTCACATAGGCGCGTTCGTTATCAGAGCCGTTGGCGACCAGCGACTGGGCCTTTTGAAGCGCCTGGTAGGCGCGGGCGAAGCGTTCCTCGTTGCCCGGGTCGTTGTAGTTTGAGCCGAGCGCGAGAGCGATTCCCCATTGCGGCATGGCCGCATTGGGGTCGAGTTCCGCCGCGCGCCGAAACATGGCGATGGCAGCATCATGGTTGAAGCCGAAGATGAGCGTCAGCCCCTGGTCGAAGAATTTCTGCGCCTCGGGGTTGTTCGTGGCGATGGGATGATGATGATTTCCCAGACCGGCAATCAGCGCGGCCTTGCCGGCCGCGGAAGCAGGCGCCGAGTGATGCTGCGCCCCCAGCAATTCGGCGTTAGCCAGCAACACAACCAGCACAAGAGCAAAACGCATCGCTTTTTCCCCCTGAGAGTGACTTGAGAATCAGCCCAGCATAGTTTAGCGACAGTTGTTCAGGCTGGCAAACGGGGCTCCGCCCGAACGCGCGTCCATCAGTGATTCCCCGCGCGAGGAGATTCAGTCGGGCCGGTTGCAAGTGCAACCCGAAGGGAATAGACTGACAGCGTTTTGACGGTTTGCACTGACCTCAGTGGCACGAATTGCGATGGCGAGCGAGTTTTCGAGTCCACATTCCGCGAATGAGGAGCATGCTATGCGCTGTGTAAGACTAATCCTTGCGGCTCTGCTGTGCGTGTGTCTGGTGACCGCTCCGGCCGTTTCACAGGCTCCGTCGAAAGCGGTGCCTCCTGAAAAGAGCCAGAAGCCCGCTGCCGCGCCCGCCAAGGCGCCGGCGGCAAGAGCTGCAGCTCAAGGCAAGAAATCCTTCGCAATTCCTATTCAGGAGCACAAGCTGAAGAATGGCTTGTGGGTGATCCTCTCCGAGGACCATTCGGCACCCACGTACTCGATTGCGGTCACCTATAACGTGGGGTCGCGCGACGAGCGGCCGGGCCGTACCGGCTTCGCCCACCTGTTCGAGCACATGATGTTTCAGGGCTCGGAGAACGTCGGTAAAGGCGAACACTTCATCCTGGTGCTGAACAACGGCGGGAACATGAACGGCACGACCAACGCCGACCGGACCAACTATTTCCAAACTCTACCGGCCAACCAGCTCGACCTGGGGTTGTATCTCGAAGCCGACCGGATGCGCTCGCTGGTGATTAACCAGGCCAACCTGGATAACCAGCGCAACGCGGTGCAGGAAGAACGGCGGTTGGGAGTGGACAACCAGCCGTACGGCAAGACGTTTGAGGCGATTTCGGAAACCGTGTACGACAACTTCGCCTACAAGCATTCCACCATCGGTTCCATGGAAGATCTGAACGCCGCAACGGTGGACGACGTGGCGCAGTTCTTCAAGACGTATTACGCCCCGAATAACGCCGTGCTTACTCTGGTGGGCGACTTCAACTCCCAGGAGGCGCTGGCCAAGATCGAGAAATACTTTGGCAGCATTCCGGCGCAGAAAGCACCGTCCGAGCCCGATATGACCGAGCCGGAGCAGACCGCGGAGCGGCGCAAGAGCCTGGACGATCCCTTTGCGCAGTTGCCGCTCGTGGCCATTGTTTACAAGCTCCCGCGAGGCAATACGCCGGAGTGGTACGCGCTGTCGGTGATGGGATCGATCCTGGCGGGCGGACAGTCTTCGCGGCTCTATCAGAAAATCGTCAAGGAGAAGGAGCTCGCGGTGAATGTGGGCGGCGGCGTGCAGGGGCGGCGCGGCCCAAGCCTGGGACAGTTTGTGGCCATTGCCCGGCCGGGCAAGGATGTGGGCGAAATCGAAAAGATCGTGTACGAAGAACTTGACCGCATCCAGAACACGGCGGTGGCCGACTGGGAGCTGGAAAAGGTGCGGGCACAAAACCGGCGGCAGGGGGCACAACAGTTGCAGAGCACGCTGAGCCGCGCGATCAGACTTGGCGAGTCCGCCGTCTCTTATGGCGATCCGAAGCTGATCAATACATTCGAAGGAAAGATCAATGCCGTCACGAAAGAAGATGTCCAGCGCGTGGCGCGCACCTATCTGAAGCCAACCAACCGCACCGTAATCATCACCGTGCCGAAGCCCAGGGGCGGCGGCATGGGCATGCCGGGCCGATAAGGTCGAACAGGAGAAACGACCATGAAGACCACACAAGAATTCATTCTTCAGACCCTACGGGCCGGGCTGGCGGCAGGCTTGCTCTGGAGCTTGGCTGTTCCTGTTCGTGCGCAAGCACCGGCCGGCGGCCAGCAGGATTCAAAGGCTGTCTCGGTCAGCAAGGTCGAGCGCAAGAACAAGGCGCCGGTCTCGAAAGAGATCTTGCGCGTGAAGCTGCCCAAGGCGGTGGAGACGACGCTGCCCAACGGGCTGACCGTGCTGATCATGGAAGACCACCGCTTCCCCACTGTCTCGGTCCAGTTGAACATCAGCGGCGCGGGCCCCTTGTACGAACCAGCCAACTTGCCCGGGCTGGCCAACGTCACGGCGCAACTGCTGCGCGAGGGAACAAAGTCGCGTTCGAGCAAGCAGTTTGCCGAGGAAGTGGATACGCTGGGCGCAACCATTAACGCCAATGCTGGCTTCGGCTCTGCGGCCACACTGCTCACAGGGCAGGGGCTTTCCGACAACCTCGACCAGTGGTTCCCGTTGATGGTGGACATGCTGCTGAACCCGACGTTTCCTGCCGAGGAGATCACCAAGCTAAAGACGCGGTTGAAGGGCAGCCTGCGCCAGCAGCGGTCGCAGTCCGGCTTCCTGGCCAACGAGCGCTTCAGCAAAGCAGTCTACGGGAACCACCCGGCCGCGGTGGTCACAGCCACTGCGGAGTCGCTCGATGCGATGACGCCGGAATCCATCGCCCAATGGCATGGGGAGCGCTATGCTCCGCAGAATGCGATTCTGAGCATTGCGGGCAATGTCCAGGCGGCTACGCTGCTTCCTAAGCTGAAAGAATGGCTGGCGGCGTGGAAGAAGAGCGAGTTGAAGGAGACCCTGCCGCCGAACGCGGCGCCAACCGCAACGAAAAAAATCTTCGTGGTGAACCGGCCCAACTCGGTGCAGACCACACTGAGGATGGGCAATATCGCCATCGACCGTCGCGACCCGGACTATGTGCCAATGGTGGTGCTGGACCGCGTGTTTGGCGCGGGACCGGCCAGCCGGCTGTTCCTGAACCTGCGCGAAGAGAAGGGCTATACCTACGGCGTGTACAGCAACTTCACAGCCCTGAAGTACCCGGGGCCATGGGCGGCCGGCGGCGACCTGCGGACCGAAGTCACCGAAGGCGCCATGACCGAATTCTTGAAGGAGCTGAACCGGATCCGCAATGAGAAGGTGCCGGATACGGAGCTGGATGACGCACGACGCTCGGAGGTGGCTAAATTTGCGCTCTCGCTCGAATCGCCGACGCAACTGCTCCAGTACGAGACGATCCGCAAGCTGTACGGCTTCCCGGCCGACTACTGGGACACTTACCCGGCCAAGATCATGGCCGTCAGCGCCGACGACATCCTGCGCGTGGGGCGAAAATACATCAATGCCGACACGATGCAGGTGGTGGCCGTGGGCGACGGCAGCAAAATCACGGCGGTAATGGAGAAGTTCGGGCCGGTGGAGGTGTTTGACACAGAAGGCAAGCCGGTGGCCAAGCCGGCTACAACCGGAGCCAGCAACCAGAAATAGCTGACGCGAAAACCGGAGAGGAACGAGCGCAGCGTCCCGACCTAGTCGGGACGCCGCGTTTTTTTAGGGAGGGCGAACTAGCTGAAGGCCTGCTTGACGTGGGGCTTGAACAGGTAAGTGATAATCCAAACGTCGAAGGCGCACCAGAATAGCTGCCAGAGGAAAAGCCCCATCTGAAAGGGAGAGAGAGTCTTGAAGAGGCCCATTGCAGCAGTGAGCAGGCCGAGGGCCACGATAACCAGGGTCAGGATGCGGCCCCAGTTCTTCAACTTCCAAAGACCAAAGCCCATCAGGAAGTAGAGGCCGGCGAAGATCAGAATAACGACCCCAATCACGGCACCTGCGCCAGCCATCAGCGAGCCCATGCCGGAAGTTTCCATCATCTTGGAAAGCACGCCCCCCATGAAGAACGAGGCGACACCCGCCAGGGCTGCCGCCCCCGCACAGATGAACGCCAACACTGCGAGGAATGTCACACCGGTCGGTCGCGCCATGCACACACCTCCGAAGGGATTCGAGAGTCAGTCCACGTGCGAGCCCTGCTTCTTGCGGGTGCGAAACTACGCCGAATGATCCCACCGGGTCAAGCTAGAAGATCGCGCCAGCTACTTCGTTGAGGCGATTTTCAATTCGCGGGCGAGGGCGTCAGCGCCATAGATTTTGCGGAGCGTTTCGACGATGCCGGCGGCGTGGACGGAGACGGTCCGGGCCTGCGTGTCGGTATAGAGAAAATCGCTGGCGATGGACTGGATGTTTCCATCGAAGACGATGCCCACCAGCTCACCCTTCTGATTGAGGATCGGGCTGCCGGAATTGCCGCCGGTAATGTCGGGTGTGGAGACGAAGTTGTAAGGCGTATCGAGGTTGACGTTTTTCCTGTTGTCGAGCCAGCGCTTGGGCAGGTTGTAGGGAGAAATGCCGACATTCAGCTCATAGGCACCGGCCAGCGTGGTGTACCAGCGGCGCGGGCGGCCCTCATCGGTGTAGCCCCGGACGGCGCCAAAACTGAGGCGCAGCGTGAACGTGGCCTCGGGATAAACGCTAGTGCCTTTCACGGCAAAAAGCGCCTTGGCCAGCAGCGTGCCGTTGGCGCGCTCGACGGCCTGCACTTCGTTTTCGAAGCGCGTGCGCAACTCGCGGGAGCGAGGATCCACCAGGCGAGCCAGCAGGATCATTGTGTCCGACGAGGAATCAATGGCGGCCTTCCCGCCGTCGAAGAGCTTCCTGCGCTCGGCGGCGGAGGCGAGCCTGGTACCCTTCACACATTCTGCGGCGGCTTGCGCCGGCGTGCGGCCCGCCAAGATTTGTTGGACGAGCGGCGCATCCGGGCCGAGCGCGGCGGAAATTTCCGTAAAGGCCTGCGCCAAGAGGACGGCTTCCATGTCCGGATAGACAGGAGCCTCAGAGAACAGGTCTTGCTTGAGCGATTCGAGGTTTGAATCGCGGTACTCGCGGAGGCGCTCGGCGTTGGGCTTGGCCAGCTCCGCGGTGAGACGGACCAGGTCAATCGCGAGACCGTAGAGCCTGGACTGAGACAGTGCATTGCGAAGGGTGCGATTCTCAGCGAAGAAGTCTGCGTAGGTCTTCTGGGCGACGGCGATGGCGTTCCAGGCGCCGCCGTACTCCTGTTGCATGTTCGGGCTGGCCGCGACGGTATCGCGCAGGGAGTTTTCGACGGCGGCGCGCCGGGCCATGAAATCCGGGTCGCGCAGAGCGGCGAGCCGATAGATGTAAACCTTCAGGGAGTTCTCGTAGCTGAAGATGGTGTCGCGGGCAACGCGAGCCTGTTCAGGGCCGCGCGCGGAAAAGTCGCGCAGGAGCTTCAGCCGCACCTGGAGAAATTGGAGAATGGCCGGATGCTGCACATCGCGCAGGAACTCGAGCTGTGCCATCGTATTCTGGCGATTGGTGGAGCCCGGGTTGCCGGAGACGAAGACGAGGTCGTTTTCTTTGAGGTCGGTGGTGTTCCAGATCAAATAGTCGGCGATCTTCGCGGGCTGGTTGTTTTCGTAGACGCGGAAGAAGGCGATGTCCAGGTCGTAGCGGGGGTAGGTGAAGTTGTCCGGGTCGCCACCGTAAAAAGCGATTTCGGACTCGGGCGCAAAGACCAGCCGGACGTCGGTGTACTTCTTGTAGCGATAGAGACTGAAGACGCCACCTTCATAGAGTGTGACCACGTCGCAGCGAAGGCCGGTTTTTTCCGCGCACTCTTTCTCCAGACGAGACATTGCGCCGCGTTGGGTCGTCAGGCGGGCCGCCGCGTCCATTTGAGGCATGGTGCCGGCATTGACGGTCGAGGTCGCATCCTCGATGCTCATGAGCACGTTGAGCTCAAGGCTGGGGCACTTGGATTCCTTATCGCGGGTAGGGGCATAAAACCCGTTGGCCATGTAGTCGCTGCCCGCTGTGCTCAGCTCCTGGATACACTCGGAGCCGACGTGGTGATTGGTCATCACCAGTCCCTCGGGGCTGACAAAGGAGCCCGAGCCGCCGTTATTGAAGCGCACCGAGGAGAGCCGAATGTGGTCGAGCCAGGTGTCGGTGGGCAGAAAACCGTAGCGCTGCTGGACAAGCTGGCGAGGAAAATTGTTGAAGGTCCACATCCCCTCGTCGGCGTGGGCGGGCAGAGCTAGGAGAAGAACCAGGGTACAACACGGAAGCCGGGCAAGGCGTCGCATTCGTTATTTCTCCTTACTGTTGATGAGATGAAGCTGGGCAGGCGCCGTGGGCGAGCTGGACTCCGGGCTACGGGCATACCCGAAACACGAGAATCTATTGTATCGCCGACCGGCGCCGAACACCGCAAGGAAAAAGGAAAGGCCGGCGAGGAGAACCGGCCTTTCGGCGGAGTGGAGTGTTTGATCCGAAGCTCTAGCAGTTTGTTGAAAAAGTACCTTTGAATGTCATGCTGAGCGCAGCGAAGCATCCCTCTTGACCGTCAGCTCAAGAAACAGAGAGATTCTTTCCGGCAGGGCCGGAATCCCAGATCGCTTTGCCAAGCTCGCTCAGAATGACACCGCGCGAGTTTTTCAACAACCGGCTAGAAGACGAGCTTCAGGGCGAACTGCACGCTGCGTGGCCCCCCGCCACCGAGGATCGGGTTGCCCAATCCCACGTCCACGGTCGCAGTAATCGGCAGGAAACCGATGCTGCGGCCGGTCGCGTCAATGCCGTTCGGGTCGGCTGAGGCAAAGAACGTGGGCAGCCAGGGGTTTGAAAAGTTCGGGTGGTTGGTCAGGTTGAAGAAGTCCGTGCGGAAGAGCAGCCGGAAGCGCTCGGTCAGCCGGGTGTTCTTCACGATGGAGAAATCCAGGTTGCGAAAGTCGGGCCCCAGGAGCGAATTGCGCCCCAGGCTGCCGAAGTGTCGGTTGCCGGTGCAGACCGCATTCGCTCCGTCGTACGTGCAGGGCACCTGGAAGGAGTTGAGCGCGAGGAACTGGTTGGGGTCGCTGCGGTTATAGCGGATCGCCCCGACCGCGTCCGGCCGGTCGAAGAATTGGCCGCTGCCGCTGAAATCGTCAGTGAAATCGTAGTTGACATGGAACGGATGGCCGCTGATCAGGCTCAGCACCGAGGACACTTGCCAGCCTTCCCCGAAGCGGCCCAGGCTCTGCCAGCGCGGAAAGTCGTAGGTGAGCGACCAGGTGAAATGGTGGCGCGTGTCGAAGTTGGAATTGCCGCGGTTCCCGCTTGGGTTCTGGCTGTCTTGCGGCTGCGCGGCATTGGGCACGAAGTCCTGGCCATCGCTGGCGTCGTCAATCGAATGGGACCAGGTGTAGTTCAACTGCTGCGTGAATCCGCGCCAGGCCCGCTGGGTCAGGATGAGCTGCAAGCCGTTGTAGTTCGACGACGACGACGTCTCCAACTGGTTCACGTAGAACGGTTCAAACGGCGCCAGGGGGCTCAGCGGCGCGGTGAACCGCCGCGGATAAATGCCGGAGACACAGCACGGGGCATTGGCTGGATTGTTGTCAAAGGCAGTGATCTCTGCCTGGCTGAGCTGGTTGATGTCGCGGATACGAAAGAGCTTGTGCCCGGCCGACCCCACGTAACCAATCTGCAATACGGCGCTGCCCGCGAGCTGCCGCTGCACGTTCAGGTTGAAATTGAAGACGTAGGGTGTGCGCAGGCTGTCCACCGTGAAGATGTCGCTGGTGTCGCCGCCTACCGCCGGGAAAATCGCCGCGCCCCCCGCCAGCGTGGAAATCGAGGGGAATGCGGCCAAGGTGACCGGGTCCGACCCGATGGGGTTGTACGCCACGCCCGGGCAACTGAAACAGTTGAATGGAATCTGCCCGGTGAAGAAGTCCTGAGCAAACAGATCGTAGAAAACGCCGAAGCCCGCGCGCACCACCGTCTTGCTCTTGCCGCCAACGTCCCAAGCCACGCTCACTCGCGGGCCGAAGTTGTTCAAGTCCTTGTCGTAGAGGTTCGGCGTCACCACCAGGCCGGCCGACGGGTCGTAGATGCTGAAGCGGCCTTGCTCTTCGCGGATCACGCCGTAGTAATCCCATCGCAGGCCGAGGTTGACGGTGAAATCCGGGCGCCAGCGCCAGGTGTCCTGAATGTACAGCGCATGGGAATTCTGCCGCGCCTGGCGGTTGGTGTTGCCGCGAGCAATCAGGTTCGAGCCGAAGCCCACTTCGTCCTCGTCAATGTCGCCGAGCTCGCCGGCGAGGAAGTCCGCCAGCGGGTCTCCCGTGACGTCTCCGTCAAAGGTCAGCCGCCCGCGAAACAGCGCGTCGTAGAAGGAATCCACCGATGTGCGGCGGAACTCGTACCCGAACTTCAGGTCGTGCCGGTTGAGTTTCCAGGAGATATTGTCAATGAAGTGCCAGTTGGTATCGTCCCGCCCGCGGGGATTGGAATAGCGCGCCGAACCCAGCGCCGCAAAGCCGGAAACGCGGATGGTGGGCAGGCCGAAGTCGCGCGCATCGGTGACGCCGTTGTTCAGCCCGATGGAGGTGTTGGGATTGCCGAAGACGCGGCGGTCCTGCGCAAAGAAGTCCTGCTGGTAGAGGTTCCAGCCGAACCGCGCCTCGTTCACAAGGGTGGGGCGCACCACCGCCACATAGCTCACAGAGATCAACTGCGCGCGAATGGGGGAGTCGGTATTGGTGTTGGGCAGGTTGTTGCCGCCAGCCAGGCCCAGCGGGAAACTCTGGTCGCTGTTGCCGAAGAAATAGCGGCCCGTCAGCGTGTGACTGGGCGCGAAGCTGTGGTCCAGCTTGACGATGAAGCTGTCCGCATCGTTGGACGCGGCAGCGCTGGAGACCGTCGAGGTCGGCCACACGTTGTTGCCGCCCGAGCAGCCGCCATCGGAGTCACACAAGTTGAAGAGGTTGCGGATCACCGGGTTGATGACCCCTGGGCTTTGTCCGTTGATGCAGGCAAGAATCGTGGTGTTGCACGCCGTCGTGTTGCCGCCCAGAAGCCCGACTGCAGTTCGGAAGTCGGCGATGGTAGGCACGGCGTTGATCGAGGTGATGCCCACGCGCTCGCGCTGCCCCTCGTAGGTAACGTACCAGAAGGTCTTGTCTTTCACGATCGGGCCGCCGGCAGACACGCCGAACTGGTTGTTGCGAAAGCGGTCTTTCGGGTTGGGCTTGGTGTTGAAGTAGTTGCGCGCGTTGAGGCCGTCGTGTCGGAAATAATCGAACACACTGCCGTGGATTTCATTCGTCCCGCTCTTGGTGACCATGTTCACCACCGAGCCGGCGTTGCGTCCGTATTCGGCTTCGCCGCTGTTCAGCACACGCACTTCCGCCAGGGCCTCGATGGGCAGCACTGTGCCCGGCGTGCCGAACACTCCGCCCTGGTTGATGGCCGGCAGGTTGCGGTAGCCGTCATTCATGTCCGTGCCATCGAGCAGGAAATTATTGGACCTCCCGCGGTTGCCATTCACGCTGAACAGGCCGAAAGAGCCGGGCGAATCCATGCCTCCGCTCGGGTCGCCGGTCGCGCCGGGAACCATGAACAGCAGTTTCTGGAAGTCGCGCCCGTTGATGGGCAGGTCCAGAATTTCCTTGGCGCTGAATCCTCCGCCTTGCGTGTTGGAGATGGTTTCCACCTGCGCCAGAGTATCGCCGGAGACTTCGATGCGTTGCGAGATGTCGCCCGGCCGCAGCGAGGCGTCCACGCGGCGCTCCCCGGCCACTTCCACGCGCACGCCGCTGGTGACCGAGGTCTGGAATCCGGCCTTCTCCACGGTCACGGTATATGCCCCAATGGGAAGCTCGGGCACGGTATAGCTGCCGTCGTCGGAGGTCTCTGTCTCCCGCACCAACCCCGTCGCCTCATTGCGCACCGTTACTTTTGCCCCGGCCACTGCCGCGCCCGAGACATCGCTTACAGTGCCCAGAATCACTCCGCGGAACGACTGAGCCGTCGCGGCCACGGAGAATGCCGCAACCAGCGCCAAACTACCCCACACTCGCAGGCGATTCATGGTGCCCCCCTGTGAACCCTCTGGAATAGAGATGCGGAGGAGTACGGAAGGAACGAGCGGGAAACGAAACGCAGAAACCGGAAACCCCCAGAGCATCAGCTTTCCCCCAACCCCTAAGCATGATCCTTGGCAAAGGTTATGACTCACCTCAAAGCATCGTGTCAAGATGCTTTTGGTTGAGGGCGCTCAGGCTCGGGGTGGAAGGCCGAGCGGCTAGGTGCGCGGCGCCCCCAGACGGAACAGTAGAACGCCTCCGGCGACGACCGATGCCAGGCTGGCCACCTGCGCGTTGGTCAGACCAAGCAGCCACGGCGGGTTGATGCGGATGATCTCGACCAGAAATCGGGCCACACCGGTCCAGAGCAGGAAGTTGGCGAAAACCAAACCATCGGGACGGTGCTCGCGCAGCACCCGAGCGCCCAGCCGCCACAGAAAGTAGAAAAGGACGACAGCAACGAGAAACTCGTAGAGAGGTGTTGGGTGAACGCGGTCAGAGGTTGGCACCAGGCCGTTTGGAAACGCCATGCCCCACGGGAGCGTCGTCGGGATGCCGTAGTCGCCATCGCCCGAAATCAGGCAGCCCAGCCGCCCGATGCCGTAGCCTAGCGCCGCGGCGGGAGAGGCGGCGTCCAGCATTTGAAGCGCGGGCATGCGATAGTGACGCGCAAGGAGCAGCAGCGTAAGCAGACCAGCCAGCAGCCCCCCGAACCACGCGAACCCCACCTGACTGAACAGCAGCCGAAAGGGCTGCGCGAAAAATTCCGCCGGAGACTCAAGGACGTGGTAAAGCTTTGCGCCGATCAAGCCGGCCAGTCCGGCCAGACCAATAATGGTGTGCGGATCGGCGGAGAGGCGTCGTCGGTTGAAATCGGCCCGCAACACGAAGAAGGAGACCAGCAGGCCGGTGGCGACCAGCAGCCCGTAGGTGGCCAGGGTGATGGGTCCGAGGTGGAGAAAAGGGAGCACAGGAGCGTTGGCAGTGCGGCGTCAGTATACGCGAGAAGGCGGAAGGAACTGTAGAGACTTGCGTTCGGCCGAGGCCGGACTGACGAACGGGGGATGCCAGCAGAATTTTACTTGCAGGTGATGCGAGTCTCGTATAAAAAAGGTCCCGGATTCCCTCGCGGAGGAGAACTATGAATTGGAAACGGTATGCAATGGCGGTCGTAGCGGTATTGGTGATGTTACTGGCAACGGGATTTCTGGTGCACGGGATGCTGCTGGCCGAAGACTACAAAGCTCTAGGCTCGATTATGCGCAGCCCGGAAGATGCCGCCGCGCATTTTCCGTACATGCTGCTGGCACAACTGCTGATGGCACTGGCAATTGTGTGGATCTATGCCAAGGGAGTGGAGCCGAAGCCGTGGCTGGGTCAGGGAGTGAGGTTCGGATTGGCGCTGTGGGTACTGAGCGGGGTGGCCACGTACTTGATCTATTTTGCGGTGGAGCCGCTGCCATCCAGCCTGGTGACAAAGCAAATCGTGTTCGGGCTGCTGGAAGGCGTACCCGCGGGTATCGTGGCGGCGGCCGTATATCGGAAGTAATCGCGGCGGGACTTCCCTGCCCCGCGTAAAGCGCGAGGGAGGGGTTAACGGCGGTCGAGAGCGGGATGACGGACGTCGCGGCCGACGACCATGTAGATGACGTCTTCGGCGATATTGGTGGCGTGGTCGCCGACGCGCTCGAGGTTCTTGGCCACGAGAATCAAATCGAAGGCCGGGAAGACCACCGAGGAATCTCCCATCATATAGGAGAGCAGTTCGCGGAAGATCTGGTCGCGGAGAGCGTCCACGGTGTCGTCGCGGGTGAGGACGCTGCGCGCCAACTCGACATCGCCGCGGACGACGGCATTCAGCGAATCGCGCACCATTTCTTCAGCCAGCTCGCTCATCCGGGGCAAATCCACGTACGGCTTGACGCGCGGATGGCGCAGGATGCGCTGGGCCGACTGGGCGATGTTGACGGCCTGGTCGCCAATGCGCTCGAGGTCGCTATTGATGCGGGAGACGGCGAGGGCAAAGCGCAGGTCCGTGGCCATGAGCTGGTGCAGAGCCAGGAGCTGAACCACCCGGTCGTCAATTTCGATCTGCAATTCGTTGATGGCGTTCTCTTCGTCGAGCACACGCTGGGCAAGGGAGGCATCGCCTTCCAGAACAGCGTGTACGGCCTGATGAATGGCGCGTTCGGCCAGGCCGCCCATCCAGAGGAGGCGTTCCTTTAGCTGGCCCAAATCATGCTCGAAGTGGCGTTCCATGTAAGATCCTCTCGTCGAACCTCAGAAGCCGAAGACTCGAAAAAAATGAATCCGCCTAATCCTTTAGCCGAATCGGCCGGTGATGTACGCCTCCGTGCGTGGATCGGCCGGCCGGGTGAAGAGCTGAGGCGTCGGATTAAACTCGATGAGCTGCCCGGAGAGCAAGAAGGCTGTGAAGTCGCTGACCCGGGCGGCCTGTTGCATGTTGTGGGTGACAATCACTATCGTATAGTCCTTTTTCAGCTCAAACATCAATTCTTCAATTTTGGCAGTCGAGACAGGGTCGAGAGCTGAGGCCGGCTCGTCCATCAGGAGCACTTCCGGTTGAACGGCCAGGGCGCGAGCGATGCAGACACGCTGCTGCTCGCCGCCGGAGAGCTGAAGGGCATTGCGGTTGAGGCGGTCTTTCACTTCGTCCCAGAGCGCGGCCCCGCGCAGGGCCTTCTCAACGCGCCCATCCAATTCCGCTCGCGACTTCACCAGGCCGTTGACGCGCAGGCCGAACGCGACGTTGTCATAGATGGACTTGGGAAAAGGATTGGGCTGCTGGAAAACCATGCCGACGCGGCGACGCAAGGTGATGACGTCGGTGCCGGGTGTGTGGATCTCCTGGCCATCGAGCAAGACTTGGCCTTCGATGCGATAGCCTGGGATGGCGTCGTTCATGCGGTTCATGGCGCGGAGCAAGGTGGATTTGCCGCAGCCGGAAGGGCCGATGATTGCGGTGATGAGGTTTTCATAGAACGGAATGGAGACGTCTTGGACGGCGTGGCGCTTGCCGTAGTAGATGTTGACCTGCTGAGTCTCCATGCGTTTCGAGAGGTCGGCGGAGCCGTGGGCAGCATCCGTGGCGGTGCGGACCTGAGTTTTGAGCAACGGGAAATCATTCCGTGGGCCGGGAACCGTCATTTTGACCTCACTCTCACTGCCTGCGCCTGGATGTGCTCCGGCCGAGACTCCCATGTTATCTCCCGCTCCCCGCCGTCACCCGCAAACGAGCGCGAATGGCGACAGCAACCAGATTGAGTAAGAACGTCAATGCCAACAGCACGAAAACTGTGGAATAGAGCAGGGGCTTGGTGGCCTCAACGTCGGGCGACTGCGTCGAGAGCACAAAAACGTGATAGCCCAACTGCATAAATTGGTCGTTCAGTTTGGTGGGCAGGTGGGGGAGGAAGTAGGCCGCTCCGACGAAGAGGATGGGAGCGACTTCGCCCGCACCACGGCTGACGGCGAGGATGCCGCCGGTCAGGACGCCGGACATCGCGTTGGGAAGGACGACGCGAAAGATGGTCTGGCTCTTGGTGGCTCCGAGGGCGTAACTGGCGTCGCGGAAGGACTGCGGAACGGCGCGAAGAGTCTCTTCCACGCTGATGATCACGACCGGAAGCGTGAGCACGGCCATGGTTAATGAAGCCCAGAGGATGGCGGGCTGGCGAAAGGTGAGGTTGCCGCCGAAAAAGACCTGGTCCACTCCGCCACCGACGAACTGCACGAAGAAGCCCAGACCAAACAGTCCGAAGACGATCGAGGGGACGCCGGCAAGGTTGTCCACGGCGGCGCGAGTCCAGCGGTAGAGTCTGGAAGAGCGGTCGGCGTACTCGGAGAAATAAATCGCGACGCAGACGCCCAAGGGGACGACGAAAATGGCCATCAACAGGACGAGCAGCACGGTGCCATAAATGGCGGGGAAGATGCCGCCTTCGGTCATGCCATGCGTGGGCGAGGCGGAGATAAACTCCCAGGAGAGACGGTCCCAACCGTGGTAAGTGATATTGCCCAGTACGGCGGCGAGCATGGCGATCACGACCAGGACGGCGAACAGACAGAGAAAGACAAAGATCTTGTCCGTGAAGCGGCTCTTCATCGGTCGGCTCCGGTGAGGCGCTTGCGGAGACGAGCGACGGCAATCGTACCGACCCAGTTGAAGGCAAAGGTGATGACGAAAAGAAGAACGCCTAGAAAGAAAAGAACGTGATAGTGGGGGCTGCCGAAAACGACCTCGCCGAGCTCGGCGGCGATGGATGCGGAAAGCGTGCGAACTGGCTCGGCGAAATTCCAGGAGGTGATGGCTGCGTTGCCGGAGGCCATGAGCACGATCATGGTTTCGCCGACAGCGCGGCCGAAACCGAGGACGATGCCGGCGAAGACGCCCGGCAATGCCGAGGGGAGTACGACCTTCCAAGCGGTCTGCCAGGGAGAGGCGCCCAGGGCGAGCGAGGCGTTGCGGTAACTGCGCGGGACGGCAGTGAGGGCATCCTCACAGATCGTATACACGATGGGGATGACGGCGAGCCCCAGGGCGATGCCGGCGTTGATGGCGTTCAGACGATACTCGAGGTCGAAGAGATCCTGAAGCACAGTGGCCAGGACGATAAGGGCGAAGAAGCCCAGGACGACCGAGGGAATGCCGGCGAGCATTTCAATGACGGGCTTGATGACTTCGCGCATCCTGCGGGGAGCGAACTCGGTCGTGTAGATGGCAGCAAGCAAAGCCAGGGGTGTGGCAAAAAGCATGGCGATGAGAGTGGCTTTCAGGGAACCGAGCAGCAGGGGCATGACGCTGTACTTTGGGTGAAGGCCGACGGGCTGCCATACGTAGGGGAGAGGTGCCTCGGGCGTGCCGTAGTTCTGAGGGAGGAACATCGTTGAGAGAGTGACCTCTTCGTGGACCTGAGGGCTGGTGAGAACGGGGAGCGCTTCACGCCCCACGAAGAGAAAGATGAGGACGATGATGGCAATCGCGACCAGCGAAGAGAGGTAGATGAATTTTTCAATGGCCCAATCCCAGGCGCGGCGTCGTGCCACACTGGTCTCGACGGTGGGGAGGGCTGTGGTGTTTGCGCTCATCGCAGACAGAAGGGGCGCGCCCATCAGGCGGGGGACATGTCGTCCGGCTAGGCGCGCCCGTGTGCTCCTTGGGGTCTAACTACCTTTTTTCCCGGCCTTGGCCGGGGCCGCGCCGCCAACAAGTGCAGCAAACTTGGAGCGGTCGGTGTTGCTCAGCGGGTAGTAGCCAACTTTTTCGACAACGGCCTGGCCGTCCGCAGACATGACCCACTGGCAGAACTTCAGCGTCTCGCCGGTGGGCTGGCCGATCGTGTAGAAATACAGGTAACGGCTGATCGGATACTTGGCGGCCAAGACGTTTTCCATCGTTGGCTCGACGCCCGGGGAGTTGGCGTCTTTCTTGACACGCAAGTGCTTGATCCCCTTCCCGTAAGCAATGCCGCCGTAGCCGATGCCGCGGGTGTCTTTGGCGACGGCGTTGATCACCGCGGCGGTGCCAGGCAGTGTCTGGGCCGTGGGGTAATAGTCGGCGTTTTCCAGCACATGCTCCTTGAAGTACACGTAGGTGCCGGAATTGTTTTCACGGCTGTAGAGAATGATTCTTTCGTCGCGACCGCCGACTTCCTTCCAGTTCTTGATGGCGCCGGTGTAGATGCCCTTGATGTGGGCCAGGGAAAGCTCGTTGATGGGGTTGGCATCGTTGACGTAAACGGCGAGGCCGTCCACGGCGACAGGCAGCTCAAGAACTTCCTTGCCCCGCTTGTCCTTGGCGGTGGCCTTTTCCGCGTCCTTCATGGGACGAGAGGATTCGGCGATGTCCGTGGTGCCGTTGATGAGGGCAGCGATGCCCGTGCCGGAGCCGCCACCGGTGACCTGAATGGAAAGGCCCTGGTTCTTGGACATAAAGACCTCGGCCCAGCGCTGGCCGAGAATGACCATGGTGTCCGAACCCTTGATGGTGATGTTGCGTTGCTGGGCGATGATCGCCGTGGAACTCAGTGCCAAGACCACCACCGCCAGGATTGCAAGTCGCTTTCTCATTCTGTCTCCTCCCTTAGAAGTGTCTCGCAAGATTGTTACAGCCGTGTTACAGGCGACTGATGCCAGTCAGAACTTGTAACTCAGGTCGAACTGCATGCGACGCAGGATGTTTTCCTTGGTCGGACTGCCTGCGGTAACCAACTGGCGGCCAAACAAGCCCGTCCAGTTGAAGGTGAGGTTGCGATAGAGCTGGTAGCCGAGGTTGACGCGGCTGGTGGCGATGTTTGTCGGGGCGCGAAGATCGCTGAAGTTGAAGGCAGCCAGGACGGCTTCGCGCTCGATGCGCATGAAGGTGTAGCCGAATTGCCAGTCGCCTCGCTCACGGGTCTGACCGAGCTGGACTTCGGCCCAGTAAGCATCGCGGGCCTTGGGATCGCACGCAGGCCCGGTGGTGGCAATGGGGGCGCCGGCGGCGGTCCGGTTGGTGCAGGCCCTGGTATTGTTGGCGTAGTTGAACTGCAACATGACCGGCCAGCGGCTGCTGTTGGTGCGGATGTCGAAGCGGCCGATGACGTCGAGGATGCCGAACTTGGATGCGAATTGGGTGGAATTCGCCGCGTTGCTGTTGGCGCTGCCCGTGAGCGCTGCCGAGTTGGGCACGCTACCGGAGCAAAGCGGACTGGCCGAAGAACCGCACGGGCCACCGCTGATGCGAACGGTCGCGTTGCTCTGAGCGGCGCGAATGGCGTCAGCGCGCAGGAAGTCATAGAAGCCGGCGTAAGAGGTGAAGCGAATGCGAGGGCCGAGTTTCCAGTAGGCCTGGAACTGACCACCGTTCATGACGGAGTCCGGGCCGCTGCCGGATTCAGCGATGTAGGTTTGGAAGCCGATGAGCGAGATGCGCTCGAGGAACGAGGTCGGGATCTTCCATGAAACGGACTCGCTGAAGCCCTCGGGGTTCAAGTCGTTATCCCAAGTCATCTCGGTGCGATACCACGGATAGGCCCACTTTCCACCGATCAGCTCAAGCTCGCCGCCGCCGACCTTATTGAACCACTTTGGTTTGTAACCAAAGAAGGCCTTGTCGATGGAGAAGAACTTGCGGGTATAGAAGTTGGTGAAGCTCTGGTTGGTGGAGATGGGATCGGTGGCGTCGTTGGAAGCAAGGGTGAGGCCGCCGAAGTACTCGTCGGTGAGCTTAGCATTGACGTTGAAGCGGAGACGAAAGCGCTCGCGGTTGCGTGGCGTGGTGAGCGTGCCGCCGTGAAAGGTCTCGCCGCGGAGCCGAATGTCGCCGCTGAAGCTGAAATTGCCGAGGGCGCGAAGCTTGCCGTCCGCGGACTTTTTGTTGTCGGCAACGTCTTTCTCGACCCTAGTGACCTTCTGGTTGAGAGTATTCGTCGTATCGGCCACGGCTTCGAGCTGACCTTCGAGGATCTTGAGGTCCCTTGACGGGGCAGCATTCTGGGGTTCCTGCTCCTGGGCGGCGGAGTGGCCGTTTGCGGCCGCCTGTTCTTGGAGACGGCGCTCCATTTGCTCCATTCTTTCCTGCTGTTGACGGAGGAGGGCGCGGTGAGTTTCCATTTCGCGAGCCTGCTGAAGCAGCAATTCCTTTACCTTCTGGAGCTCAACTTCAATGGCCGACGGCTCGCTTTGCTTTGCTGGCTCAAGTTTCCTTACGGTCTCAGCCTTCTTTGTCGGCCCGGCTACGGCAAGCTTTGCCGTCTTGTTGGCGGTCGGCTTTGACTTGGCCGACATGGTATCCGCCGCGGCCGCTGGGACGGCCAGCAGCGACAGCACGAAGATTGTTAGACTCAACTTGCGCATGCTTTCCCCCTTTTTCTTAGCAGATTCCTTCTGCTCGCTGATCGAAATGAGTATCACAGGCTTCACGATTCCTGCCTCAATGACAGGCGTAGTATTCCATGAGCCCATGAACCAGTCGTGAACCGAGTGTGAATTCTAGGTTACTAGGGGCGGCCGTGTGAAAACGCGTGCACGTATCAGTTATGGCAGGGGAGCGGGCCGGCGTCAGGGGAAGCGCCGGCCCCGGCAGGACTTACGGGGTGGAAGCTTTGGTCGGAGGCGACTGGTGAGTACCGGGGGCCTGCGGCGCCGGCAAGAGGCGCGGTCAGGTGGCTAGGGGTATGGCGAAATGGAAGCGAGAACCCTGACCGACCGCACTCTCCACCCAGATGCGGCCGCCGTGGGCCTGGACAATGTGGCGGGCAATCGAGAGGCCGAGCCCTGTGCCGCCGACTTCGCGCGAGCGGGCCGCGTCCACGCGATAGAAGCGCTCGAAGATGCGCTCCTGCTCGGCTTGGGGAATGCCAATGCCTGTGTCCGCGACTGTAAGGATGACTTCTTGCTCCGCCGCCTGTGCGCGCACGGTGATCTGACCGCCTGCCGGTGTGTACTGAATCGCATTGTCAAGCAAGTTTTGGAGCACTTCCAGCAAACGATTTGCATCGCCGAGCACAAGAGGAAGTTGCGCGGGGCAATCCATTCGCAAGGTGAGTTGCTTTTGACTAGCTTTGAGGCGCGCCGTCTCAACGCAGGATTCAATCAGAGCGGAGGTGGAAACCGGCTCGATGTGGAATTCCAGCTTGCCAATTTCAATCAGAGAAAGCCGGAGAAGGTCGTCGGTAAGCCGGGCGAGGCGCTGGGCATGGTCGCGGATGATTTCGACGAACCGGCGGCGGTTGTGTTGATCATCGAGTGCGCCGCCGAGCAGAGTCTCAGCGAAGCCCTGAATCGCCGTGAGCGGGGTCTTGAACTCGTGGGATACATTGGCCACAAAATCGCGGCGAACACGTTCGAGGCGACGCTGCTCCGTGACCTCATGGAGCACGAGCACGGCTCCGGAAGAGTCCCCGGCGCGCACGGGAGAGGCGGTGACGGCAAAGGAGCGCTGTCGCACGGTTCCCATGACAACTTCGCCGGATACAGTGGCACGTTCCGCGATCGCGTGCTTGACCAGCCCCAGCAACTCAGAGTCGCGCACCAGCTCAACCAGCGGCCGGCCCATCTCCGCCACGGGGTCAAGACCCAGGATGTGTGCGAACGCCGGGTTAAAGTAAAGGACGCGCTCCTCAGCGTTCACAACCGCCACGCCTTCAACCATACTGCTCAGGATGGCGGCCGTGCGGTTGCGCTCGTCGGTGAGCGAGCGGATGGTGCGGTCGAGCTGCGCGGCCGTATCGTTGAGAGTGCGGCCGAGCGCGTCCACCTCGTCGCCGCGGCGCACAACCGGAAGCGGTGTGAAATCCCCTGCGGCAACGCGACCGGAGAATTCTTCCAATCGTTTGATGCGTGAGGAGAAACGCCGGGCCGCAATGAACGAGAAGCCTGCGGCAAAAAGCAGGACCACGAGCAAACCGACCCACAGCCGGCGGCGGAACTCACCCAGCTGTTCGTGCACGTCCTGGAGTGGCAACGCAAAACGAAGCACAACCGGCTGACCCGCGACGTCCTGAAAGCGGAGAGCAAGGTAAATCAGTTCACGACCGAGCGTGGGGCTTCGACGCACAGCGCGACCTTCCCCCGTGGCCAGGGCCTGCTGGATTTCCGGCCGATTGGAGTGGTCTTCCATCGCGGCAGGGTCTTCGGCGGAATCAGCGAGCACGCGGCCATCGGCGGCCACAATGGTCACCCGCGCACCGCCTTGCGCCATCCGCGAGACCCAGGCAGCTTGCGCGGCTGCAGGCTCCGTCGGTGGCGGTTGTGCGCGAGACAGGCGGGAAAGGATTTCCAGTGCCTCGAAACTGATTCGCAGGTACTCCCGACGCGCGACGCGGGACGTGTAAAGATCCACGGCGAGGACAGCGGCCAGGAGCAGGCCCAGGAAGGTCAGGCTGAGCTGCCAGAAGAGTTTGGGACGCACCGTTTCCTCGGTTTGGGCCTATTTGCCGCGGCCACTGCGGGTCGCCGCCGGTTCCGTTTCCAGTTCAAACAAATAGCCGGCGCCGCGCACCGTCTTCAGGTGGACGGGGTGATCCGGGTCGGGCTCGCTTTTCTCGCGCAGGCGCCGAATATAGACGTCCACACTGCGCGGGGTAACAAATCGTTCGGTGCCCCAGACGGCGTCGAGCAATTGGTCGCGGGTGAAGACGCGATTGGGCCGCGAGGCCAGGTAATAAAGCAGGCGAAACTCGAGCGTGCTGAGCGTGATCGGTTTGCCGGCGCGGGTGACGCGATACGAGGATGGATCAATGAGGAGCTTGCCGGCTTCGATCGGGCGCGGGGTCTCATCGGGGACTTCGGCGCGGCGGAGCAGGGCTTTGACGCGTGCTACAAGCTCGCGCGGGCTGAAGGGTTTGGTCACGTAGTCGTCGGCGCCCATTTCGAGGCCGACCACGCGATCGGCTTCACTGCCGCGCGCCTTCAACATCAGG
>Ga0209109_10000310_pt1 | contig 24752 bp, 21 predicted proteins | sample Rifsed10ft2_FD_184004 | JGI IMG/M metagenome (GOLD analysis project Ga0209109, IMG submission 184004) | Soil microbial communities from Rifle, Colorado, USA - sediment 10ft 2 (version 2) | ecosystem: Environmental > Terrestrial > Deep subsurface > Rock core/Sediment | place: Rifle, Colorado... | reverse complement strand
TGCCGTGGAGCGCTGCCCAGGTCTCTCGGTTTGTAAGCTCCATGTTCGATCACCCCTCCCTCAGGGTTCAGGACTCGTGGCGTCGTTGAAATGAATGAGGCATAGACAGCCTCCTTTACACTGTGCGAGGGCAATAGACCGCACCTATTCCCCTCGGCTTCATTGTCCGCCGCCTTATGCAGGCGGCAGGTGTCGAATGGCCCCTTCCGTCGGCCCAAATGCCCCGTCACTATCCAGGCGAGCTTTGGCAGTCGCAAGGGCGGGCGGCTCTATGTCCTGGCTGCTGGCAGACTCAGTCGAGCTTGGCCGGCACGACGAGGACCGGGGCGACCTCTGCCCTGACGACCGCCTGCGCCACAGTGCCGAAGAGGATTTCGCCCAGGGTGCGGTGGGAGCGTCTCAGCATGGCGATGAAGGTCGGGTGCATGCGCCGCGCGTAGTCGACGATGGCGTCGGCCGGCTTGTCGCTGGTCAGGGCGACGGTTTGCACCTTGAAACCGCGTCCGCGCAGCGGGGATGCCCTGTCCTCGAGGTAGTCCCTCATCTCGTCCGCCTGGCGCTGGGCGGCCTGCGTCGCGGTCTCGGCGGCCACGGGCCGGTCGGGGCCTGGCGCGCCGCCGATGATGCCGGGCGCGATGGTGCCTGTCGAAACGACCTTCCCCGGCCGCGAGCCGCGCGCGCTCGGCTCGGTCGGCGGGGAGACGGAGATGAGCACGACCTCGTCCCCGGGCTCGCAGATCGCCTCGATCTCCTTGACCGCCGCCTCGGCGGCGCCGGTGCCGTCCAGGGGAACCAGGATGCGTCTCATCTTCGAGCTCCTCTCGGTCCCAAGCCCAGTGTCTCCCTTCGGGGCGGGCGCGAATGGGCCATCGGGACGTATCCGCGGGGCCGAACAGAGTGTCATTATTCACCGCCGCGAAGGGCCTAGCAAGAGCGAGGGCGACACGCGGGACAGGCCTGGCTGACCAACTCTTTCGTGGCGGCGTAGGGCAAGGCCAAAAGTTGGCGGAAACGCCTATGCAGGCCGAGTGGCCTAGGCCGATTATCTAGTTGGAGGAGGCACAAGCTAAAGCGCTTGCGCCTCGGGTTTGTATGGAGGGGAGCAGTAAGGAGGACTGATGGTACGCAAGCTTCTATTGACGCTGAGCGTCTTGCTGGTCGGAGGCTCTCTGTTAACCTTTGGCATCAACGCCGTCTTCACGGACACGGCGAGCGTACCGGGCAACACCTTTAGCACCGGCAACGTCGACATCAGCACCTCGCCGACGAGTGCTCTCGTCACGTTTAGCGACATGATGCCGGGCGACGTCGTTACGGCGCCGCTTACGGTGACGAACGCCGGCGGCGGCCAGCTGCGCTACGCCGTGACGAGCACGACGACGGAGGATACCCTCGCTGCTCAGCTCGATCTGACGATCAAGTCCGGTGTGACGACCTGCACGAACGGCGGCTTCGGCGCCAGCGGCAGCGTGCTCTACGGCCCCGCCGACCTGGGCAGCACGGGCGGGATCAACGTGATCGGCGACTCGGCCCAGGGTGCGCAGGCCGGCGATCGAACGCTCAACGCCGCCGCCAGCGAGGTGCTCTGCTTCCAGGTGTCCCTGCCTTTGAGCACTGGTGATGCTTACCAGAGCCTGACGACGACGGCCACCTTCGCCTTCAACGCGGAGCAGACGGCCAACAACCCGTAGGGTAGGAAAGCCGATGGGGGGCGGTCTCGGTCTCGGTGCGAGGCAGTGGCGGCGCGTGCAGCGGCCTCTCTGGCTGGCGCTCGTCGCCCTCATCGCCGCCCTGGTTGCCCTGCTCTCCCTGGCGCTTCTGCCGGGCCTGATGGGCTACTCGGCGTTCGCCGTCTACGGCGGCAGCATGGAACCGACCATCGCCAAAGGCAGCGTTGCCTTCGTCAAGCCGGTGGCACCGGACACCCTGCGCGAAGGGGACGTCATCGTCTATTCGCCGTCGACCGACAGCGGCCTGCCGGTTCTGCACCGCATCGTCCGCGTCCGGGAGCTGGACGGCAGGCAGCTCTTCACCCTCAAGGGTGATGCGAACGAGACGGTCGATCCAAACGAGGTTGAGCTGACCGGTCGAGGCGGCGTTGCCGTCTTGACGCTGCCGTGGGCTGGCTACCTCCTCGCCTTTGCCCAGTCCGCGCTCGTCAAAGCGGCTGCCCTCTGCATATTCGTGGTCGTGATCTTGGCGCTGGCGTTGAAGAAAATCTGGCTGCCTCAGAAACGGACAGCGGCAAGGGCCTGAGCATGCGCTTTCCGGTCCTCCTCGTCGGCCTGGCGGTCTTCGGCCTGCTGGTCTACCCGGCGGTCGGCCGCGGCGGCGTGTCGGCGCTCTTCACGGACCAGGCGAGCGTCGGCGGCAACTCCATGAGCACCGACACCCTCGACCCGCCGACGGGCCTGAGCGCGAGCGGCTCCGTCACCCTCAACTGGACGGCGACGCCCGATACGTACGCGAGCGGCCACCGCGTTCTGCGGTCTACCACGTCCGGCGGTCCCTACAGCCAGATTGCCGAGATTACGCCGCGGACAACGACGACTTACGTGGACAGCGTCTGCGCCGGCACCTACTACTACGTCGCCAGGGCCTACTTCCAGAACTGGGAGAGCGCGAATAGCAACCAGGCGACAGGCACCGGCGCGGGCTCGTCGTCCTCCTACGCCACGATCGCCTTCCGCTCGGCTGCGTCGGCGGGAGCTGGCTCCGGCGTTTTGACGCTGACGATCAGCAAGCCCGCCGGGACGGTGAGCGGAGACGTGATGATCGCCGCCGTCGGTGTGCGTCAGAATACGGGCGTCTCCACCGTCACGGCGACGATCACGCCAGCCTCCGGCTGGGCGCTCGTTCGGCGTATGGACAACACGGCCACGTGGCACAGCTCGATGGCGGTGTACTACAAGGTGGCGGGCTCCTCTGAGCCGGCGTCCTACTCCTGGACGTTCTCTTCCTCAATCGGCGCCGCCGGCGGCATCGAGAGCTTCTCCGGCGTGGACACTGCCAGCCCGATCGACGCCGAGAACGGGCAGGCGACGCCACTGTCGCTCTCTCACGCGACGCCGAGCATTACGACGACGGTTGCAAATGCCATGCTCGTAGCCCACTTCTCGATGCCTTCGGCAGCGACCTGGACGCCGCCAGGTGGGATGACGGAAGCCTTCGATGTCGCGAGTCAGGCCGTTCCCAACACCCTTGGCCACTCGACAGAAGGGACGTACGCGGTCCAAGCAGCGGCGGGGGCGACGGGGGCGAAGACGGCCACGGCGAGCGCCAACTCCGACCCCGGCAATACGCATATCCTCGCGCTGCAGCCAGCGAAGGTGGCCGCCTTCGTGGCCGCCACTTCCGCCGGCTCCTCGGGCACGACCCTGACGATCAACAGGCCGGCGGGGACGGCGGCCTGCGATGTGATGGTGGCCGCGGTCGCTTTCCGGCCGGAAACGGCGGCGATCACGCCTCCCGCCGGCTGGACGCTCGTCCGCCGCATAGACAACTCCAGCATCAGGGAGAACTCGCTGGCGGTCTACTACAAGGTTGCGGGCAGCTCGGAGCCCGCCTCTTACTCCTGGACCCTATCGACGTCCACGGGCATTGTTGGCGGGATTCGGAGCTTCAGGGGTGTCGACACGGCCGACCCGATTGATGTGGAGAACGGCCAGAACACGTCCAGCGGCCTCAGTCACGCCACGCCGAGCGTGACGACGACAGTGGCATACACAATGCTTGTGACCTCGCACGGTTTCTCTTCCGCCGCGACGTGGACGGCGCCGGCTGGGATGACCGAGGCCTTCGACGTCGCCAGCCTGGCAGTTCCGAACGGCTCCGGCGAGTCGATGGAGGGGAACTACGGCCTCCAGGCTGCGGCCGGGTCGTCCGGGACGAAGACGGCGACAGCGTCTGGCGACTCCGACGTCGGCAACGCACACATACTAGCCCTGCGCCCGGCGCCCTAATCCGAGAAGCCGCCCCGGGCTCGGTGCACTACACGAGCCGCGAAGGAGCGACGGTGGCGAACCAACCGCAGCTCGATCTGACGTTTAAACTAACCGCTTGCTTCGCCAGCGCGTCGTCAACGGGTTGACGGACTTGGCTCTCGCGCGTCAACGGGCGACAATGGACGGCGGTTCAGCCTGGACTAGAAGAGCGAGCCGCATGGCAGCCGGAGCCCCAGAGTTCGCGCCGCCGCGCCTCTCCCACCGCGATATCCTCATCGTCCTCGGCAGCCTCATGCTGGGCATGCTGCTGGCGGCGCTGGACCAGATGGTGCTGGGGACGGCCCTGCCGACCATCGTCGGCGAGTTCAACGCCCTCGACCACCTCTCCTGGGTGATCTCGGCCTACCTGCTGACATCGACCGTCTCGGTGCCGATCTACGGCAAGGTCAGCGACCTCTTCGGCCGCAAGCCGCTCTTCCAGATCGCCATCGTCCTCTTCATTCTCGGCTCCGCGCTGGGCGGTGCCGCCCAGAGCATGACGCAGCTCATCGTCTTCCGCGGCATCCAGGGCCTGGGCGCCGGCGGCATCACATCCATGGCGCAGGCGATCATCGCCGACGTGGTGAGCCCGCGCGAGCGTGGCCGCTACACGGGCTACATGGCCATCGTCTGGCTCGGCTCCAGCGTGGCCGGGCCGCTGATCGGCGGCCTCTTCACCGACCAGCTGGGCTGGCGCTGGATCTTCTTCATCAACCTGCCGCTGGGCGCGCTGGCGCTGGTCGTGACGACGCGCGTGCTGAAGCTGGCGCACCGGCGCGTCGAGGAGCGCATCGACTTCCTCGGCGCGGCGCTAATCGTCGGCGCCGCCAGCAGCACGCTGCTGGCGCTGACCTGGGGCGGCAGCGAGTATGCCTGGGGCTCGCCGACGATCGTCGGGTTGCTGACGGCCGGCGCTCTCCTCTGCGCGACGTTCGTCGCCCATGAGCTGCGGGCGAGCGAGCCGCTGCTGCCGATGCGCCTCTTCGGCGAGCGCATCTTCAGCGTCTGCAACTCCATCGGCTTGATCACGGGCATGGCGATGTTCGGCGCCTTTGCCTTTCTGCCCATCTACATGCAGGTGGTGCGCGGCGTGACGCCCACAGAGTCGGGCGTGCGCACGATGCCGCTCGTCATAGCGTTGATCGTGACGTCTATCGCCTCCGGGCGGCTGATCAGCGCCACGGGGCGCTACCGCGCCTACCCCATCGCCGGCGGCGCGGTCATCGCGACGGCGATGCTGATGCTGTCGCTGCTGGACGAGGGCTCGCCCTGGTGGCAGGTGGAGCTGGTGATCCTGGCCACGGGCGTGGGCATGGGGCTGACGATGCAGGTGCTGGTGCTGGCGGTGCAGAATTCGGTGGCCCACCGCGACGTGGGCGTCGCGACGGCGTCGGTGCAGTTCTTCCGCTCCATCGGCGGCGCGATGGGCGTGGCGATCTTCGGCGCCGTGTTTAGCAACCGCCTGACGGTCTACGTGGCGCGCTTCGTGCCCGCGGGGGATGCGAGCGGCGTCGGCGGGTCGCTGCGGCCGAACCCGGAGCAGCTGCAGGCGCTGCCGCCGGAGCTGCACGCTGACTTCGTGCAGGCGTTCTCGAGCGCCGTGAGCGACGTCTTCCTCTGGGCGGTGCCGCTGGCGACCGTTTCGTTCTTCCTGGCGCTGCTGCTGCGCGAGATTCCCCTGCGCGAGCACGGAGAGCCGGCGCCGCAGACTTTTTGAGCGACCTCTCCCCCTTTAATCCCCCTCTCCACCGGCAGAGAGGGGGAGACTTGGACACGTCTAAGGACGGCGCGGCATCGGCGGACGGGCGGCTCTCCGGGCCTAGTCCGGGGCGAGCTGAATCTCGCGCAGGTCGGGGCTAACGCGCAGGGGCGGCTCGGTAACCTGCTGCACCTCTTCCGGCGTCCAGCCGGGCGCGACCTCTTCGAGAACGAGGCCATCGGGCGTGACGCTGATGACGGCGACGTCGGTGAAGACCTTCTTGACGACGCCGACGGCGGTCAACGGGTAGGTGCAGCGGCGGAGTATCTTCAGCTCGCCGTCCTTGGTCGTGTGCTCCATAGCGACGAAGAGGCGGCGGGCGCCGGTGGCGATATCGGCGGCGCCGCCGACGCTGCCGAAGGCGCGGCCGGCGCGCATGTGGTTCGCCAGGTCGCCCGTCTCCGAGACCTGGAGGCCGCCGAGGACGGCGATGTCCAGGTGGCCGCCGCGCACGATGGCGAAGGACTCGGCGGAGTCCATGATCCAGGCGCCGGGGATGGCCGTCACGGGCTGGCCGCCGGCGTTCGCCATGTCCGGTATCTCGACCTTGCCGACCTCCTGGGCGCGCCCGATGCCGAGGAGGCCGTTCTCGGCGTGGAAGATGACGCCCTTCTCCGGCGGCGTGAACTCGGCGACGAGGTTGGGTATGCCGATGCCGAGATTGACGAACTCGCCGCCCCTGAACTCGGCCGCGACGCGCATGGCGATGAGCTCGCGCGGCAGGCGCTCTTTCGTCTCAAGCATTGCCATCACTCCTCACGAGGACCAGGCGGTGGACGTAGATGCCGGGCGTGGTGATCTCGTCCGGGCTGAGCTGGCCCGGCTCGACGATCTCCTCGACCTCGGCGATGGTGACGGCGGCCGCGGCGGCCATGGGCGGGTTGAAGTTGCGCGCCGTGTTGCGGTAGACGAGGTTGCCCAGCCGGTCCGCCCGCAGGGCCTTGACGAGGGCGAAGTCGGGGCGCAGCCAGCGCTCGAGGACGTACAAGCGGCCGTCGAACTCGCGCACCTCCTTGCCCTCGCAGAAGGGCGCGCCGACGCCGGTGGGGGTGTAGAAGGCTGGGACGCCGGCGCCGCCGGCGCGCAGGCGCTCCGCCAGCGTGCCCTGCGGCACGAGCTCCAGCTCGACGCTGCCGTCCGTGAAGGCCTGCTCGTAGGGGTTGGCGACGGTGGCACGGGCGGCGCCGCCGCCGGGGAAGGAGCAGATGACCTTGCGCACGCGCGCTGCGTCGAAGATGAGGAAGCGGCGCTGCTCGCCCTCGCCGAGCATCACCTGGGGCGTGCCGTTGCCCATGAAGGTGAGGTCCTTGGCGGCGGTCTGCATGAGGGCTTGGAACAGCACCTTCGGCGCGCCGAGGGCCGCCGTGAAGCCGCCGAGGGCGATCGAGGCGCCGTCGCCGACATCGTAGAGGGCGTCGAGGGGGTTTTCGTAGACCGGCCGCAGGGCCATCGGGTTCGGGCCTCCCCAGAAGCTGAGTTCGGTGCGAGATTAGCACAATCGGACGCAAGGGTGACCTCGCGGTTTGATTCGAATATCATCAGGCCAGCGCTGGAACGAGACGAAGGCCAGACTTAAGTCTGGCCTTCTGGGACACGAACGAGCCATGCCAAGCTCTCAGTACGACGTGGCCATAATCGGCGGCGGCATCCTCGGCACGGCGACGGCGATGCGCCTGGCCGAGAAGCACCCGCGCCTGCGGGTCGGCGTCATCGAGAAGGAGGAGGCGCTGGCGGCGCACCAGAGCGGCCACAACAGCGGCGTCATCCACTCCGGCATCTACTACGCGCCCGGCTCGCTGAAGGCGAAGAACTGCGTCGCCGGCGCTCAGGAGCTGATGCGCTTCTGCGACGAGAACGGCATCCGCTACGAGCTGTGCGGCAAGGTCATCGTCGCGACGAGCGAGGCGGAGCTGCCGCGCCTGGAGGAGCTGCAGCGGCGCGGCACGGAGAACGGCGTGCCCGGGCTGGAGATGATCGACGCGGCGCGCATCCGCGAGCTGGAGCCGCACGCCGCCGGCATCCGCGGCCTCTACTCGCCGAAGACGGGCATCATCGACTACACGGAGGTGACGCGCGCCTACGCGTCACACCTGGAGAAGGCCGGCGGCGAGATCGTCCTCGGCGCGCGGGTGCAGGGCATACACCAGCACGGCGACGGCATCTACCTGGATACGACCGCAGGCGAGGTGCGCGCGACCTACGTTGTCAACTGCGCCGGGCTGTACTCGGACGCCGTGGCGCGGATGGCGGGCGTGCGACCGGGCCTGCGCATCATCCCCTTCCGCGGCGAGTACTACTTCCTCAAGCCAGAGGCGCGCCGCCTGGTCAACGGCCTCATCTATCCCGTGCCCGACCCCGAGTTCCCCTTCCTCGGCGTGCACTTCACGCGCACGATTCACGGCGACGTCGAGGCCGGACCGAATGCGGTCTTGGGCCTGGCGCGCGAGGGCTACTCGTGGGGTCGCGTCAGCCCGGTCGAGAGCCTGGGGACGCTGGCCTACGGCGGCTTCTGGTCGATGGCGCGCAAGTACTGGAAGACGGGCCTGCAGGAGGTCTACCGCTCGCTGAGCAAGGCGGCGTTCGCGAAGGCGCTGCAGCGCCTTGTGCCGGAGGTGCGGGCCGAGGACCTGAGGCGCGGCGGCGCCGGCGTGCGGGCGCAGGCGGTCGACGACGCGGGCCGGCTGGTGGACGACTTCCGCATCGTCGAGGCGAGGAACGCGATCCACGTGCTGAACGCGCCCTCGCCGGGGGCGACGGCGTCGCTGGCGATCAGCGCGGACGTGCTGGCGATGGCTGAGAAAAGCTTCGGGCTGGGCTGAGGGCGCTTCGCATCCTGCGGCCTACCCTGCGGGGCGGCCTTGTCTGCTCCGCAAGTTAAGAGGTGTGGTTTCTCTGAGGGGAGACCCCTCAGATTCCCCCCGCGGGGGCTGCGCCCCCACTGCCCCTGCTTGCGTTCGGTGTCACATGCAGCTGCCCGAAGCACACGAGTAGGCAGACCGCTGCGACGGATGAGGCGGCTGCTGACCACGCAAACAGGCCTAAGACATCTCCGAACGACGCGTTAACCGTCGTTAGCACCGAAAATGCCCAATAGGCGGCAAGGAGATGAATGGCGGCTACAACGCAGAGGGCGAGGCGGACGAGCCCCCGCCACGGGCGCGATTTGATCAAATGAAGGAAGGCTAACCCAGAGGTCGCCGCCAGATAGACGGGGAAGAGAGTCAATAGAACGGCCGCATACGAAGCGGCTTTTAGGTCAGAGACGGCACCACCATCAGGTCCAAGTCCGCCACGAACTGCCACACTGATGAACGCGAGCATCGGGAGAGAAGTGGCCTCGAGGCCAACGAGAAACGCGGTGATGATTCTCGCCCACGCAGTCATACATAGATCATCGGCCGAAACGAGACCCTAAACGCCGCCTCCCCTAAGCCTGATTAGCTCGACTACGGGGATGACGCGCGTGGTGCGCTTGGCGTAGTCGGCGAACTGCGGCGCTTGCTCGCACTGCTTGCGATAGAGGCGGTCGCGCTCCGCGCCGGTGACTAGCTTTGCCTCCGCCTCGTACGTCTCCGCGCCGATCTCGACCGCGACGCGCGGGTTGGCGACCAGGTTGTGGTACCAGTCGGGGTGGTTGGCCGACCCCTGGAAGGAAGCGCAGACGAAGATGCGGCCGTTCTCCGCCAGATAGCGCAGCGGGTTCGTCCGGCGCCGGCCGCTCTTGGCGCCGGTGGTCGTCAGGAGAAGCACCGGCGAGCTGAAGGCGCCGCCGCCGCCGCGCGCCCTTACAGCTCCCTCGCGAAACTCGGCGATAACCTGGCGGTTGCGCTCGTTGATCTCTTCGGTCTGGTTCATCCGGCGCGCGCGCCGGCGGCCGGCTGGCCGGCCGGCACCGTGGGCTGGCGCAGCTGCTTCGTCGCCTCCAGCCAGTCGACGGAGCGGGGGAGGATGACGCCGCCGGAGCGCATGCGGTAGAGCGCCGCGTCGTCGACGCCGGGCGGGACTGCGCTGTGGTCGCGCAGGGCCTTCACGGCGTTGATCAGGCGGCGGCGGGTGCGGATGACCATGGAGTCGGACGTGCCCAGGTGCTCGTGCGTGCGGTCGTAGACCGCGCCCATGCTCTCGGTGACGGCCTGGTCCTGCTGGAAGATGCCGGGGATGCCGGTGTAGCTCTGGCCGCCTCGCTGGGCTTCGCGGTCGATCAGATAGTCATTGTCGCGGTTCTGGTCGATGCGCCAGCGGCCGAGCCAGTCGGTGGTCTGGGGCAGGTAGCTCAGGGTGCCGCGCGTGGCGAAGGAGGTGCCGCCCGCGACCGTCGGGGCCGTCGAGCGGCGCTCGGAGCCGGGGCCGCCCTGGCCGTTGGACTGCGTCCTGGGCAGGGTGATGTTCCAGAACATCGTGTGCTCGTCGTCCAGGGGCACCCAGGCGCGGACGAGCACCTGCACGCCGAGGTCGCCCGTCGGGATCATGGAGTAGCAGGGGAAGAGGAAGTGGGCGATGCGCCAGTAGTAGGTGTCGTCCTCCGCCGGGCGGTAGGCGCCGTAGGAGGTGCCGAACTCCGTGTCCAGCACGTCGTAGCGGGGGGCGCGGTCCCTGCGGACGTAGTAGTCGAAGCTGCCGGGGATCGCTTCCTCCGGCTCGGAGGCGCCGAAGTGGAGGAAACCGAGGTGGGAGGTGTCGATGTCCCCCTCCAGGGCCTGCATCCAGTTGCACTCGCGGAAGACGGCGTAGATGCTGGCCTCCGGCTCCGGCACGAGGTTCGCCTCCAGCTCCGGCAGGGGCGGCGCGACCTCGCGCGGGCCCATGTAGGTCCAGACGACGCCGTTGCGTTCGCGACAGGGATAGGCGCGCGTGCGCACCTTGCCGCGGAAGTTCGACTCGGCGGGCTCGGACGGCATGTCGACGCAGCGGCCCTCGACGTCGAACTTCCAGCCGTGGTAGACGCAGCGCAGGCCGTCGTCCTCGTTGCGGCCGAAGTACAGGCTGGCGCCGCGATGCGGGCAGGCGTCCGGGACGATGCCGATGCGGCCGGACGTGGCGCGGAAGGCGACGAGGTTCTCGCCCAGGAGGCGGGCGCGGAGCGGCGGGCCGTCGGGCGCCGGCAGCTCGCGGCTCATGAGGACGGGCAGCCAGTACTGGCGCAGGAGGTCGCCCATGGGCGTGCCCGGCCCGACGCGGCAGAGAAGCTCGTTATCCTGAGCGCTCAGCATCGGTCACCTCTCGTCGCTCTCGCGGTCGGTTCGAGAGAACGCTAGCAGACGGGCGCCGAAGATCAAGTCACTCGTAGCCAAAGCTCGCGTCGACCACCAGGTTGTCCTGACAGTAGGCGGCGACGTTGCGCTGGAAGCGGAAGAGCAGCTTCGTCATCGTTCGCTTTTCGGCCAGGGAGAAGTCGCTGCAGGTCTCGTGGATGAACCGGGCCATCACCGGCAGCATCGTGGCGCAGACCTCTTCTCCGGCGGGCGTGAGCTGGGCGTAGAAGACGCGGCGGTCTTCCACGCTGCCTACGCGGACGAGGAGCCCCTCTTTCTCGAGGCCGTCTATGAGGTTCGTGATGTTCGTGCGGCTCACGCCCATCTCGCGGCTGATCTCGATCGGGGGCAGGCGGCCGTCTTCGGCGAAGTAGAGAATGCGCAGGACGGTGCAGCGGGCGGAGTTGAGGCTATGGCCGAGGCCCAGTGAGGCGATCTGGCGCCAGGCGACGGCGTTCAGGACGCGGAAGGCGCGGATGACCGTCAGGTGCATTTCGACCGACGCCGCGTCGACCCAAGGCATCTGAGCCTCGTAGCGAAGAGCGGCGACATGGTCGGGGTCGAAGTCTCGGTTCGGCGCCGGCGTGCCCGGCGAAGTGCTCGATTCCAGTAGCTGAGCGCGTTTCATCTCTCTCCCCTGCAGTGCGACGCGACCCGCGAGTCCAGCAGCTGGCCGCGCTCTTTCTGAGCGCCCCAAGCTTATGCCGAGTGGCCGATCTCGTAAACCCCTCGTAGGGGAGATGCTCGGCTCGGGAAGGCGGCTCTGCGCTGCAGCGTTGACACATTTCGAAGCTGAGAATATCGTTCTCTGGCTTGCGCGGTTCAGGAGGCTGCGGCGATTCACCAGGAATTAACCTAACCTTAGCAATGAGAAGCTTGGCGCAAGGTTAGAAGGGAGCGGCCCGTGATCTCGACAGCGACACCCCACCTGCGCGCCGGCGGCTTCGCCTATCAGGCGGACGACGACTGGGCGAAGCTGCCCGAGGGCTGGACGATGCGAGAGGTGGCGGACGTGGCCGTGGACGCCGCCGACAACCTCTACGTCTTCAACCGCGGCGACCACCCGGTCATCGTCCTGGACAAGCACGGCAACTTCCTGCGCTCCTGGGGCGATGGCTTCTTCGGCGCGCGGGCGCACGGCATCGCCGCCGGCGCCGACGGCTTCATCTACTGCGTCGAGAACACGCAGCACGCCATCACCAGGTTCACGCCGGAGGGCAAGCTGGTCTGGACGCTGGGCGAGAGCGGCAAGCCGGCGCCGAAGTGGAGCAACAAGCCCTTCAACCTGCCGACGAACATGGAGGTCTCGCCCAAGACCGGCGACATCTTCGTCGCCGACGGCTACGGCAACGCCGCCATCCACCGCTTCTCGCCGGACGGCAAGCTGCTCGCGTCCTGGGGTGCGCCCGGCTGCGACCCGGGCGAGTTCCAGCACCCGCACGACCTCGCCATCGACGCGGACGAGTTCGTCTACGTCTGCGACCGCGAGAACTACCGCATCCAGATCTTCGATGGGCGCGGCAAGCTGCAGGCCATCTGGCACGACGTCTACCGTCCGACGGGCATCCACATCGCCGGCGACGGCCTGGTCTACGTCTGCGAGCTGCTGCACGACCCGCGCTTGGCCGACTGCGAGGTGCTGGGCCACCGCATCAGCATCTACACCAAGGACGGCGAGCGCCTGGCGCGCCTGGGCGCGCCCGAGGAGGGCGACGGCCCCGGCCAGTTCATCGCGCCGCACGGCTGCGATGTGGACTCGCAGGGCAACATCTACGTCGGCGAGGTGTCGTTCACGGAGAAGGGGCGGCTGCAGGACCCGCCGCGGACGTACCGGTCGCTGCGCAAGCTGAAGAAGGTCTCGTAAGCAGTTCAGAGTACAGAGTACAGAGCGCAGAGTGGACGCCCTCTGCATGCTGCCCTCTGCCCTCTGACTCTGCACTTCCGCAACCTGCCCTACACTTCTCAGTCTTACGTTCGATTCTTATGTTAGAATCAGATCGCGAACATAAGACTTCGGAGGCGATGGACGTGGACTGGCGGAAGGAAGTCGCAGCCAAGGTAGTCAATCCACGGAGCGGCGCGCTGGTCGCCGTGTCGGCAATGGCAGCGGCGGCGGCCTGGCGCGAGATCGAGCACCGCCACGTGCTGCGCGCCGATCTGCCCGAGACCCACGTCCGCGTCGAGCGTCTGTCTGACCTGCGCTACGACCGCGAGAGCCTGGCGGCCATCGAGGCAGGCCTGCGGGCCGAGTGGGGTGCCTTCGCCTTGTTCGGCTTCGAGAGCGTGGCGGAGATGGCGGCGCAGGCCGGCGCGACGACCTTCGTCGCCCGTCAGCAAGATGGAGAGCGCTTCGTCGTCAAGGGCGCCGTGCAGACGCTGCTCGTGGACGCCTGCGGCGACGCCGAGGTGCTGCGCGCCGCTTACCCGACGTTCCAGGCGCTGACTGGCCGAGAGGTCTGGCGGCGCTCGCGCCGGCGCGGCGGCGATACGGCGGTGCTGCTTCAGATAACCGTCTTCGGCCGCGACGAGCGCGGCGGCGGCCTCGGCTCGCTGCTGCGCAACGCCGCCCTGAACATGCTGTCGAAGGACGTGCGCTTCGCCCTGACAACGACGCCCGTCGACCTGCCGGACGGTGGCGGCGCCGTAAGGCTGGACGACGCCTCCTCCTTCACGCCGGCGATGCGCTTCCACGCCCGCGCCGGCGCCGCGCCTGCGCTCCTCTTGCCCGGCTACAAGGCGGGCGGAGGCGAAGGTCACGGCGAAGACGTCGTCATGATGCGCTACGAGCGCGACGAGGCGGGCGAGTGGCCGGCGCCGAAGCCCGCCATGCGCTTGCGCTCCGCCGGGCCGATGCAAGAGCGGCTCTCGCGCGAGGCGAGGCGGCTGCGGTCGCTGCGCGTACGACGGCCTGTGTTGCGGCGCCTGGCACTGCCGCGGGTCCACCTCAGGGCCGCCTGACCTCTCGGGCAAACGGGCAAACTGGCAAACTGGCCTGGACTCCGACTGCGCCCTGCGCTGCTGCTGCGCGGTCAGAGTCGTCGGCGTCTTGTCGCCCGCCCGGCTTCGGTTTAGGATCGGCGGTGCCCTTCGCCAAGCTCAGGGCAAGCTTCGTTACAGCAGCAGCTAGATCGTGAGGGAGCCACCATGGCTGACAAGCGAGCTCAGGCGGCCGAGGCCGTCGTGCAGTCGATCAAGACGGGGGAGCGCTCTGCTTCGTCCCGGGCGGCGGCGCATCTGGCGCCGGACGTCGTCCTGGACACCGGCCGGGAGAAGTTTACGGGCGCGGAGGTCCTGGAGCGCATCTCCGGCATCTGGGCGTTCACGCCCATCTACCAGCGCGGCTCCTGGTCGGAGCCGGAGGCGGACGGCGACAGGCTGAAGGTCAAGGGCGTCTTCCCGGACCTGGGCGCCGCGCCCTCCGAGATGAACCTGACGTTCTCCTTCGGCGCCGGCGACAAGATCACCGTCATCCAGCAGGAGACCGTCATGGGGCGCTTCGGCCCTCCGCAAGAGGTGACCGAGGTGCCGCCCTTCATCAAGGGCCAGATCAACAGCGCCTTGTTCAACAACACGCCGATCTGCGTCGCCTACGTGGACGAGAACGGCCAGCCGGTGCAGACGCTGCGCGGCAGCACCTGCGTGTTCAGCCCTACGCAGCTGGGCATCTGGCTGCGCAACGCCGAGGGCGGGCTGACGCGGGCGCTGGCGAAGAACAACAAGCTCTCGCTGCTGTACAGGGACAGCAACTCGCGCTCGACGGTGATCATCCAGGGCCGCGGCCACATCGAGACGGACCCGGAGGTGCGCCGGCGGCTGTACGAGATGACGCCGGAGGTGGAGCAGCTGCACGACCCGCAGCGGAAGGGGGCGGCGCTGATCATCGACATCACGCGGCTGCAGGGCGGCGGCCCGCGCGGCAACTTCCGCATGCAGCGTGAGTAGAAGCTGTCGTTGAGACGGGCTCTGCAGGATAAATCCTGCAGCTTCGAAGGCGACTGCGTCGGCGGTAGCTGCAGGTTTCAACCTGCAGGGTTGTGACTGTAGGGTCGGACACACCGCGGGTTGAAACCCGCGGCATCGATTCCGGCGCGGCGAAGGCCAGGCTTAAGCCTGGCCTTCTGTTATCTCTGGAGCTCCCGCCTGACGAGCGCTGCGCCCTGGGCGAGGGCACGCAGCTTGCCGCGCGCCGACTCGCGGCTGCGGGGGACGAGGCCGCAGTCGGTGCAGGGGTAGAGGCGCTCGGGCGGGACGTAGGGCAGCGCCCTGCGGATGCGCTCCGCCACCAGCTCCGGCGTCTCGACCGCCTCGGTGCCGACGTCGATGACGCCGAGGAGCACGTCCTTGCCGTCCAGGGCGCCGAGGACGGAGACATCGACGCCAGAAGCGGCCGTTTCGACGGACACCTGGTCGATGCTCGACTCGGCCAGCAGGGGCAGCGTGAAGGCGTAGTGGCCCCACTCCCGGTTCTGCCGCTTCCAGGCGAGGACGGCCTCCGTGCCGTAGCCGTAGCAAATGTGAACCGCTTTCTTCACGTTCAGGCCGGCGCAGCAGCGCTCCAACGCCTCGATCCCCCAGTCCTTCACTTTGTCGAGATAGATGTTGAAGCAGGGCTCGTCGAACTGGATGACGTCGGCGCCGGCGGCGGCTAGCTCGCGCGCCTCCGCGTTGAGCAGCTCGGCGAAGCGAAAGGCTAGCGACCCCTCGTCCGTGCCGTAGCGCTCGTCCAGGACGCTGTCGACGATCGTCATGGGGCCGGGGAGCGTGACCTTGAGGGGCTTCGTTGTGCGCGCGCGGGCGAAGCGCAGGGCTTCGAGCAAGACGGGGCCGGACCGCGTCAGGTCGCCGACGACGCGGGCGACGGCCGTGCGCTCGACGTAGAGGCCGCCGCGGGCCAGCTTCGTGCCCAGGCTCTCGGTGTCGATGCCCGTGAGGCCCTCGAGGAAGCCCCAGATGTAGTGGCGCCGCCGCTGCTCGCCGTCCGTGACGATGTCGATGCCCGCCTCCTCCTGGTCGAGGAGGGCGAGGCGGACGGCATCGTCCTGGGCCTGGCGCAGCTCGTCGCCCTGGAGGCGCCAGGGTGCGCGCAGGACGCCGGACTCGGCGAGCCAGGGCGGCTTCGGCAGGCTGCCGACGATGGTCGTCCGGAGCATGGTGGGATGATAACGAGCGGGAGGTGGGCATGCACGCCGGCGTGAGAATCGACGCCTCGTCGTGTCTGTCATTCTGAGCCCTTCGACTTCGCTCAGGATGAACTCCGCGAAGAATCTAGGCCTTCCACCGTGACGGAGCGTGGCGAGGTGGGCTAGACGCTTTGCCTGCCTGCCGGCAGGCGGGCCCGGAATGACAGCCTAGCGTTGCGCCTCGCAAAGACGGGGACGGAGGTCTATCATCCTCCTACGCAGCATCGAGGAGGGGCGAGATGGCGACAGAGACGCAGTCGGCGACCTACCAGGCCTTCCACGAGCGCATCCACGCCAACCACATGTACGGCCTCTGGGAGCTGGCCAGCCAGATGACGGCCCACCCGACGCCGAAGATGGTCCCCTACATGTGGCGCTGGTCGCTCTTCGAATCGGTCCTTGCCGAGGCGGGCACGGTGGTGCCCATCGGCGACGAGCGGCGGGCGCTGCAGCTCTTCAACCCCGGCCTCGGCGGGCGCTGGGCGACGACGAACAGCATGATCGCCGCCATCCAGATGCTGCTGCCGGGCGAGACGGCGCGGGCCCATCGCCACACGCCGACGGCCATCCGCTTCATCATCGAGGGCACCGGCGCCTACACGGCGGTTGACGGCGAGCGCGTGATCATGGCGCCGGGCGACCTCGTCCTGACGCCGAGCTGGACCTGGCACGACCACGGCAACGACACGAACGAGCGCGTGGTCTGGCTGGACGGCCTCGACCTGCCGCTGGTGCAGTCGGTGGAGGCGATGTTCTTCCAGCTCTACGGCGAGCCGCAGGTGCCCCTGAGCAAGGCGAACAACGCCTCGCAGCGGCTGCACGGCCACGCCCACCTGGCGCCGACCTGGGTCAAGGAGCTGCAGTACTCGTCGCCGCTGCTGATCTACGCCTGGGAGCAGACCTTCGCGGCGCTGACGGCGCTGCGCGACCAGCCCGGCAGCCCCTTCGACGGCGTGGCGCTGGAGTACCAGCACCCGCAGACGGGCGGGCCCGTGCTGCCGACGATGGCCTGCTGGGTGCAGCTCCTGCGCCCCGGCGAGCGGACGCAGGCGCACCGTCACACCGGCAGCGCCGTCTACTACGCCGTCCAGGGCGAGGGCGAGACGGTCATCGACGGCCAGCGCTTCGTCTGGGGCAAAGGGGACGTCGTCTGCGTGCCCTCCTGGGCGGCGCACGAGCACGCCAACGCCTCGTCGAGCGCGGACGCGATCCTGTTCTCGATCCAGGACACGCCGGTGCTGGAGAAGCTGGGCCTCTACCGGGAGGAGGCCTACGCGGAGAACGCCGGCCGCCAGAAGGTGACGAGCACCTTCGACGCGTAGTAAACGATCTGAAGGCCGGACTTCAGTCCGGCCGGCACGGCGGCCAGGCTGGAAGCCTGGCCTTCGGCATCTATCTAAGGAGCTTCCAGGAACTCTCGGACGACGCGGACGAACTCCTCCGGCCGCTCCGCCATGGGCAGGTGGGCCGTGCCGGGGATGACGACGAGGCGGGAGCCGGGGGTGAGCTTCTGGAACTCCGGGCCGTAGACGGGCGGGTTGAGCCCATCGCTGTCGCCCCAGACGATGAGCGTCGGCGCCTTTATGCGGTGCAGCCGCTTCTTCAGGCCCTTGTCCCAGATCGGCCAGAGGAACTTGGTCGAGGCGGCGAGCGCCTTCGCCTGCTCGATGGCCGCCCGTGCCGTCGCCTGGCGCTGCTCAGGCGTGGCTTTGGCCGGGTCCTGCGGCGGGATCGCCGGCGGGACGCAGTAAAGCGCCGCCATGAGCTCGTCCTGGGTCATCGCGTAGAAGTCCGGCACTGGCGCCTCGTCGAGCCAGAGGCCGGCCGGGGCGCAGAGGACGAGCTTGCGGACGTAGGCGGCGTCCATCGCCGCAATCTCGGCAGCGAACATGCCGCCGAGGGAGTGGCCAACGAGGTTGACGGAGGCGAGGCCTAGGGCGTCGAAGAGGTCGAGGTAGAAGAGCGCCATGTCGTGAACGTCGTCGAGATGATCGAGGCCAGTGGAGCCGCGCCAGCCGGGGCTGAAGGGCTGGTAGACGGTGTAGCGCTCGGCGAGCAGGTCGAAGAAGGGGTCCCAGGCGTCCTGGCCGCCGGCGCCGTGCAGGTAGACGAGGGGATCGCCTTTGCCGCCGCGGCGCATCTCCACCTGGAACAGGCCGTCGCGCACCGAGACCGTCTTCGTTTCGTAGCTCATCTCGCCCTCACTCCTTCGCTACGCTCAGGACAGGCTCTAGCCCTCTCCCGGGGGAGAAGGGATCGCGTCTTCTGTCGTGGCAGCCTACTTCGCCACGGCGGGCGCGGCGCGCCGGGCGGCGTCCAGGGGCTTGATCCACCAGCGGTCCTCGTATTCGCTCCAGACGTCGCGCAGGTTGGGCATCACCTTCTCGGCGAAGAGACGCGTGTTCTTCATCGCCTTTTCGCGCGACATGTTGCCGAACTGCATGAGGAGCATGAGGTGGCCGATGCGCAGGCCCTTGATCACCTCGCGCAGCTGTTCCGTCACCGACTCCGGGCTGCCGGCGAGAATGTTGCCCTCTTCGAGGTAGCCCTTCCAGCCGCCGCCGGCCTGGTAGATGGAGCGACCCGACCGCTGGCCGAGGAGCGTTCCCGTGAGGCCCGCCTCCAGCGAGCGGATGGTGCGGTAGCCCGGCGCGTCGGCGAAGCCGCGGTGGACGTGCAGGCAGCGCTCGAAGAAGTAGACGGCGGCGTCCGCGTAGTCCGCCTCCGCCTGGGCGTCTGACTCCGAGACGGCGACGAGCTGGAGGAAGCCGGCGCGATAGGGGTTCGCCTCGCCGCCCATCTTGTCGACGGTCTCCCAGTAGCCGTCCATGACGGACTTGGCGCTCTTGTAGCCGCCGTAGCTGAGGTTGGCGTAGAGGTAGTCGTGCTCGATCGACCACTCCCAGGTCTCGACGCTGCTGCCGCCGGGGATCCAGATGGGCGGATGGGGCTTCTGGAGGGGGCGCGGCCAGACGTTGACGTAGCGCAGTTGGCTGAACTTGCCGTTCCAGGCGAAGGGCTCCGGCTCCGTCCAGGCCTTCTTTATCAGGTCGTGCGCCTCGAAGTACTTGTCGCGCAGGGTGACGGGCGTCTGGCCGTAGGCGTAGTTCGTGTCCATGGCCGTGCCGACGGGGAAGCCGGCGACGAGGCGGCCGCCGCTGATCACGTCCAGCATCGCGAACTCCTCGGCGACGCGGGTGGGCGGGTTGTAGAGGGCAAGGCTGTTGCCGAGGACGACGAGGGCGGCGTTGCGCGTGCGGCGCGCCAGGGCGGCGGCCATGAGATTGGGCGAGGGCATGAGGCCGTAGGCGTTCTGGTGGTGCTCGTTAACGCAGATGCCGTCGAAGCCCATCGCGTCGGCGTACTCGAGCTCGTCCAGGTACTCGTTGTAGACCTGGTGGCCGCGGACGGGGTCGTAGAGGTGGCTGGGGACGTCCACCCAGACGCTACGGTACTTCTCGCGGAAGTCGGGCGGCAGGTCGGGGTAGGGCATCAGGTGGAACCAGTGGAACTTCATGGTGCGCTCCCGATGGTTATCGCCTATAAGTAAGTGCTGGCGAAGTATAGCGCAGTTTGCTAGCCAGGGAGAGGGCGCGATCCGAAGTCGCAACGTTCTTTGGAGAAGGGCGTTGGTATAATCGAGGCGCGGCGCAGGCAGCCGGCGAGCCCTCTTTCCCCTGACGAGGTTCGACGATGACCACGACACCGGAGAGCACCCCAGCGCCTCAAACGACGGCCGCCAAGCTCGTCTACCTCTTCGGCGGCGGGAGCGCGGACGGGTCGGCCGAGATGCGCAACCTCCTCGGAGGCAAGGGCGCCGGCCTGGCCGAGATGACGAACATCGGCATACCGGTGCCGCCCGGCTTCACCATCACCACCGAGGTCTGCACCGCCTTCTACGAGAACGACCGCCGCTACCCTGCCGGCCTGGACGAGCAGGTGCGCGAGGGCGTGCGCTTCGTCGAGGGGCTGCTGGAGCGCCGCTTCGGCGACCCGGCGCGGCCGCTGCTCTTCTCCGTGCGCTCCGGCGCCCGCGTCTCCATGCCGGGGATGATGGACACGGTGCTCAACCTGGGCCTGAACGACGCCGTCGCCGAGGGCCTGGCGCGCGAGACGGGCGACGAGCGCTTTGCTTATGACTCTTACCGCCGCTTCGTCGCCATGTACGGCGACGTCGTCCTCGGCCTCAAAGGGGAGGACAAGGGCGTCGACCCCTTCGAGGCGATCCTGGAGGCGAAGAAGCGCGCCCTCGGCGTCGAGCAGGATACGCAGCTGCCGCCGAAGGCGCTGAAGGAGCTCGTCGTCGAGTTCAAGTACGAGATCTGGAAACGCCGGCAGGTGCGCTTTCCGGAGGACCCCTGGGAGCAGCTCTGGGGCGCCATCGGCGCCGTCTTCGGCTCCTGGGAGAACCCGCGCGCCGTCACCTACCGCCGCCTCTACGACATCCCCAACAACTGGGGCACGGCCGTCAGCGTCCAGGCGATGGTCTTCGGCAACCTGGGTGAGGACTGCGCCACCGGCGTCGGCTTCACGCGCGACCCGGCCACGGGCGAGAAGCGCTTCTACGGCGAGTACCTGGTGAACGCCCAGGGCGAGGACGTCGTCGCCGGCATCCGCACCCCGCAGCCCGTGACGAAGGAGGCGAAGGGCGACGGGCAGGTGTCGCTGGAGGAGGCGATGCCGCAGGCGTTCGCGGAGCTGACGCAGGTCTACCAGACGCTGGAGCGCCACTACCGCGACATACAGGACATCGAGTTCACGATCCAGAAGGGCCGCCTCTGGCTGCTGCAGACGCGCGCCGGCAAGCGCACGGCGCGGGCGATGATCAAGGTCGCCGTCGACCTGGCGGACGAGGGCCTCATCGCCCGCGAAGAGGCGATCATGCGCGTCGAACCGGACAAGCTGGACGAACTGCTGCACCCGACCTTCGACAGCAAGGCGACGCGAGAGGTCATCGCCACCGGCCTGCCGGCCTCGCCCGGCGCGGCCGTCGGGAAGGTCGTCTTCAGCGCCGACGAGGCCGTCGCCAGGGCGGAGGCGGGCGAGAAGGTCGTCCTCGTCCGCGTCGAGACGTCTCCCGAGGACGTGCACGGCATGAGCGTCGCCGCGGGCATCCTCACGGCGCGCGGCGGCATGACCTCGCACGCGGCCGTCGTGGCGCGGGGTATGGGCCGCTGCTGCGTCGCGGGCTGTGGCGCCCTCCAGATCGACTACGCCAGCGGCTGCTTCACCGTCAGCACGGAGGGGCGCGAGGTCGTCGTCGGCGAGGGCGACACGATCAGCATCGACGGCAGCACGGGCGAGGTGATGCTCGGTGCCGTGCCGGTCGTCGACAGCACGCTGGACGAGAACTTCGCGACGCTCATGGGCTGGGTGGACCAGGCGCGCCGGCTGCGCGTCCGCACCAACGCCGACACGCCCCAGGACGCGGCGCTGGCGCGACAGTTTGGCGCCGAGGGTATCGGCCTCTGCCGCACGGAGCACATGTTCTTCGAGCCGGACCGCATCCTGGCGGTGCGGGAGATGATCCTGGCCGGGGACGAGGCGGGCCGCCGGCGGGCCCTGGCGAAGATCCTGCCGATGCAGCGCTCAGACTTCGAGGGCATCTTCCGGGCGATGGAGGGCCTGCCGGTGACCATCCGGCTGCTGGACCCGCCGCTGCACGAGTTCCTGCCGAAGACGCCGGCGGAGATCGAGGAGGTGGCGCGGGAGCTAGGCGTGGCGGCCGAGGTCGTGGCGCAGCACAACGAGGCGCTGGCAGAGTTCAACCCGATGCTCGGACACCGCGGCTGCCGCCTCGGCGTCACCTACCCGGAGATTTACGAGACGCAGGTGCGGGCGATCATCGAGGCAGCCTGCAACCTGTCGCGCGAGGGCGTGCGCGTGCTGCCCGAGATCATGATCCCCATCGTCGGCATGGAGGAGGAGTTCGTGCGCATGCGTCAGCTGACGGAAGACACGGCGGCGCAGGTGATGGCGGAGACGGGCGTCCGCGTCGACTACACGGTGGGGACGATGATCGAGCTGCCGCGCGCCTGCATGGTCGCGGACGAGATCGCGCGGCACGCCGAGTTCTTCTCCTTCGGCACGAACGACCTGACGCAGACGACGTACGGCATCTCGCGCGACGACTCGGCGCACTTCATGCCGGACTACATCGCCAAGGGCGTCATCGAGGGCGACCCGTTCGTGAAGCTCGACCAGGAGGGCGTGGGCGAGCTGATGCGCATCGCCGTGGGCAAGGGGCGAAGCGTGCGGCCGGGGCTGAAGATCGGCATCTGCGGCGAGCACGGCGGCGAGCCGACGTCGGTGGAGTTCTGCCACCGCGAGGGGCTGGACTACGTGAGCGCCTCGCCCTACCGCGTGCCGATCGCGCGGGTGGCGGCGGCGCAGGCGGCGCTGCGGGATCGCGTGGCCGAGGGCGTGGTAGCGCAGTGAGGCGTTCTCGCTGCGGTTCGGGATTCTCTATCTCGGCACTCGTTCTCCGACACGTGGCGTAGCGTGCTTCGACAAGCTCAGCATGAAGCTGAGGCGCCGCTTTCCTCTTCCTGAGCCTGTCGAAGGACGCTACCGCTCCTGTGTCGCGAGAGCGGGGCGCTTGTTGACGCCTGTCCGCCCACGCCCGATCATCGAGCGGCGCGGATGAAGCTGTACAGCGCTAGACGGAGGACGGCATGAAGCTGGGCGTGATGATCGAGAGCCAGGAGGGCGTCGGCTGGAACGAGTGGCGCAACATCGTCCAGTGGACGGAGGAGCTGGGCTTCGAGTCGCTGTGGCGCTCCGACCACTTCTTCTCCTTCTTCGGGCCGTCGCGGACGGTCGATTCGCTGGACACGCTGGTCGCCCACACCTACACGGCGGCGATGACGCGGCGCATCCGCTTCGGGCCGCTGGTGCTCTCGATGACGTTTCGCAACCCGGCGATCCTGGCGCGCATGGCGGCGGCCATCGACCAGCTCTCGGGCGGGCGGTTCATCCTCGGCATCGGCGCCGGCTGGAACCAGATCGAGCACGACGCCTACGGCATCAGGCTGCCGCCAGTGAAGGAGCGCCTGGACAACCTGGAGGAGAGCGTCCAGGTGATCAAGGCGCTGTTCGAGAACGAATCGGCCTCGTTCAACGGCAAGCGCTACCAGCTGAAGGACGCGCCCATGAGCCCGAAGCCGGCGCAGAAGCCGATGTCGATCCTCATCGGCGGCGCCGGCGAGAAGCGGACGCTGCGCATCGTCGCCCGCTACGCGACGGAGTGGAACACGGCCGGCGGACCCGTCGACGTCTACCGCCACAAGGTGCAGGTGCTCGAACAGCACTGCGAGGCGGAGAAGCGCGACCCGAAGACCATCGACCGCTCGCTGATGTGCAGCTACGTCACGGGCGCGACGCAGGCGGACATCGACCGGCAGGTGGACGCGATGATGGCGCGGATGCCGCCGCAGTTCCGGCCGCCGGCCGGGGCGCCGCGGCGGCCCTTCGGGGCGCTGGTTGGCACGCCGCCGGAGCTGGTCGAGCAGATCCAGGCCTGGGAGGCGGAGGGCGTGAGCCGGATCATGCTGCAGTACCAGCAGCCGCCCAGCCGGGAGACCTTGGCCTTCGTCGCGAAGGAAATCCTGCCGAAGGTCTGAGGGCAGTTCTCAGTTCTCAGTTGTCAGTCATTGAAGGCCGGACTTTAGTCCGGCTGAGCCGTGGGTGCCAGGCTGAAGCCTGGCCTTCGGAGAAGCCGGCAGAGCGCCTCCACGCGCTCAGGAGCGTTGGCGGGCGAGGACGCAGACGAAACCCGCGGCCGGCACGAGCGCCGGGGCCGGCTCCTCCACCCTCGTCACGCTCTCCGGCGGCTGCTGGAGGGTCGAGGCGTAGGCTTCCGGCTCGAAGCCGGCGTCCCGGAGTAGCAGCAACGTCTCGGCCATCGTGTAGAGGCTTGCCAGGCCGTAGAAGGGGTCGCCTTCGCGCTGGCGACGCAGGTAATCGCGGCCCCAGGCGCTGTCGCGGTTGATCTCGGCCACGAGGACGCGGCCGTCGGCGGCGAGGACGCGGCGCGCCTCCGCCAGGGCGCGCGCCGGGTCGTCGATGTAGCAGAAGCTCGTGATGAAGAGGACGCCGCCGAAGCGCCCCGGCGCCAGCGGCAGCTGCTCGGCGACGCCTTGGGCGACCGGCAGGCCGCGGCGGCGCGCCAGGCGAAGCTCTTCGCGCGACGGGTCGACGCCCAGCGCGGCGTCCAGATCGACGCTGAAGACGCCGGTGCCGCAGCCGACGTCCAGCACCGGCCCAGCCATCGCCGGGCGGAGGAGGCGCAGGGCAGCCAGCTCGGAGCGGTAGAGGAGGCGGCCGCGCTGCGAGGCGAACCAGGCGTCGTACTCGGCAGCCCGCTCCTCGAAGAGCTGGATGCGGGCCCGAGACACGGCTCAGCGGCGGGCCGGCCAGGCTGAAGCCTGGCCTTCGCCTTTGGGCAATGAGAGCTGGATGCGGGCGCGAGACACGGCTCAGCCGTACCAGCGCCAGAGCCAGTACTTCTCGAAGGCCACCTTCGCCCAGTGCCAGAGGACGCTCGGCTGCTTCATCGCGATGCGCCGTTGGCGGGGGG
>Ga0209109_10000308_pt1 | contig 24767 bp, 21 predicted proteins | sample Rifsed10ft2_FD_184004 | JGI IMG/M metagenome (GOLD analysis project Ga0209109, IMG submission 184004) | Soil microbial communities from Rifle, Colorado, USA - sediment 10ft 2 (version 2) | ecosystem: Environmental > Terrestrial > Deep subsurface > Rock core/Sediment | place: Rifle, Colorado... | reverse complement strand
CGGCCGAACCCCACAAAGTGACTGGACGCTCCGGGTAACCTTGCCGTTCTGTTCCGGTGGACAGGCTGCGCAGCGCCCTGAGCGTACAGAGCTCCACCATCTCCCCCCGGTATTGAGCCGTCCCGCGCACGTCGTCGATCGGGATAGCGGCCTGCCGCGCCAGCTGGGCGGCCCTTTGGACGACCGATGGATCCAGCGGCTTCCCGATCAGAAACTGCTCCGCCTCGGCGGCATGCACAATGACCGGCGCCACGGACCCCAAGGTGATCGTCGCCGCCGTCGGGCGATCCTGTTCGAACTCGAGCACGACCGCCACGTTGACAATGGCAATGGCCTGGGCCCGCCTCAGTCCCAATTTGATGAACGTTGAGCGGGCGCCGGCTGGCGGCGCCCGGAAAGCAATCTCTGCAAGCAGCTCGTCGTCGCGCATGACCGTCCGGCGGACGCCGCTGTAGAACTCCCGCAGGGGAACCGTTCGATCTCCGGCGGCGGATCGGAGGCGGACCCGGGCATCCAATGCCATCAGCGGCGTGATCGAATCGTTGGCCGGGGAGGCGGTAATCAAGTTGCCGGCCACCGTGCCGCGATTGCGGATCTGCGGCGCGCCGACCTCCCAACAGGCCCGGGCCAAGGCGAAGGCCCGCTCGATGATCAGGGGCGAGGCGGCGCAGTGATTGTGGGTGACCAGCGGTCCGAGGTGGATCCAGCCTTCCTGATCCAGCTCGATCCGGTCGAGGCCAGGCACCCGGGTGATGTCGATCAGGCTGTGCACTCCGGGGCGCTGCCCGCGCTCGAGTTCCAGGATCAGGTCGGTTGCTCCGGCCACGATCCGGGCCGAGCCGCGGTGTTCGGTCAGGAGCTGGACAGCCTCCTCAATTGACCGGACGGTGAAGTAGCGATCCCACATCAGGTCTTCAGACGATTCGGAAGGATTGGTTATCCGGGCTCCTGTACGGAAGGCTCATGAGCCATGCGTTCGCCAGTGCCCCCCCGGCGAATCTGGATGATCTCGGCCAGCATGCTGACTGCGATCTCCTCCGGGGTTTCGGCGTTCAGCTCCAACCCCATGGGCGAGTGGACCCGGGCGATCTGCTCCGCCGGCACGCCCCGGGCGGCAAGCTGCTGGGCGCAGACCTCCCAACGCCGCCGCGAGCCGATCACTCCGATGTATCCGGCCGGCAACTCCAGCAGCGCCGGCAGGCCATCGATGTCCACCGGGACTCCTCGGGTCGTCAACATCACATAGGTGTCGGGGGTGATTTGAATCCGCTGCGGCAGCTCGGCGAGCGGCCCCACAATATAGGAATCGGCCCCTGGGGCTGCCTCGGCCGTCGCGAATTCCGGGCGGTCATCGGCGAGCACCACTCGGAACCCCAGCCAGCTCGCCAGGTGGACAACCGCCTGCCCGACGTGCCCGCCACCTACGACGACGAGCGTAGGGCGGGCCTGAACCGGCTCCACGAATACCTCCATTTCACCTCCGCAGACCCCGACATCGCCCCGCTCCAGGTCGCGGAAAGAATAGCTCAGCTTGCGTGGCCGGCCGTCCAGCAGCGCCTGCAGGGCAGCCTGGATGACCCGATGCTCCAGGTCGCCCCCGCCGACGGTCCCTTCGCTCCGACCGCCGGGAAACACGAGCATCTTGGTGCCCTCGTGCCGGGGGACCGATCCCTGGGCCCGGACCACGGTCGCGAGCACAAAGGGTTCACCCGTCGATTCCAGTTCCGCGAGTCTGCGATAGAAACGATCCCCGGTCAGTTGGCTGCCCTCAGCGCGTGCCACACCCGCTCGGGGGTAACCGGCGCGACATCAACCCGCGCTCCGCAAGCATCCAGTACGGCGTTGGCGACCGCCGGAGCCACCCCATCCATCGGGATCTCGGCCACCGCCTTCACCCCGAAGGGATGGGAGGGTTCGAAAGTCTCGATGAAGAGCGTCTGCAGCTCAGGCATTTCATGGGCGGCGAAGATATGGTAGTCCCGGAAATCCACCTCCCGCGGTCGCCCGCGGTCGTCGTAAAGCATCTCCTCGCAGACCGCGTAACCGAGCGCCTGAGTCATCCCGCCCTCGATCTGTCCCGAGGCGGTAAGCGGGTTGACAATCACCCCCGAATCGACTGCCATGACCAGCTTGTCCACCGTGACCTGCCCGGTCTCCACGTCGACGGTCACCTCGGCGAATTGTGCCGCGAAGGGAGGTGGGGCGACCGGCGAGACGTACGAGGCGACCCCCATGATCTGTTCCTGATCCTCGTGGTGGAGGGCATTGAGCGCCACCTGCTCCATGGTCACCGAGCGGCCATCGGGAGCCCAGGCACTTCCGTCCGCGAGCCGGATCTGGTCGGGCTGAATCGGGGCGGTCTCCGCTTCGGTCAGCATGCGGGCCGCGCGGGCCCGGATTCGCTCCGCCACTCGTTCGGCCGCCCGTACGACCGCAGTGCCTGAGATGTAGGTTGTGCTCGAGGCGTAGGCGCCCTTGTCGAACGGCGTGAAATCGGTGTCGGATGAATAGATCACTATGTCTTCCAGCGGCACGCCCAAGACTTCCGCCGCTTGCTGGGCCAGTACCGTGTCCGAACCGGTGCCCAGGTCGGTTGCACCAACCAGCAGATTGAAGGATCCGTCTTCGTTGATCTTGAGGCTGGCCCCGCCCATATCCAGGTAGGGAATCGCGGTACCCTGCATCACCAACGCGACCCCAACTCCGCGCCGAAGATGCGGCTTGCCCGGGACTTGATGCCATTCCGGGCTGCCGAATTTGGGGGACCACTCGATCGCGGCTGATCCTTGCTGCACGCATTCTTCCAGCCCGCAGGTGTGAATGGTCTCCGGCCGCGGCTGGCGGCCCTCCGACCAGGCGGTGCTGAAGGGCTGCAGCTCGCCTGCCCGCACCGCATTCCTCAATCGAAACTGGATCGGATCAAGCCCGAGCTGCCGGGCGATGTTCTCCATGTGCCGATCGACCGCCCAGAATCCTTGCGGGACGCCGTAGCCGCGATAGGCACCCGATGGCGGAGTGTTGGTGTACACGATGTCGGCGTGGAAGCGAATATTCGGAGCGGCCCGATAGGCCCCGTCCCCAACGTACAGCGCCATCCCCTTGTGGCCGGTGTTTCCGGCCACAGTCAGGGCGTGGCAGCCATAAGCCCCGGTGTCACTGAGGCAAACCATCTCGTTGGCGGTGAGGGTCCCATCCCGCTTGAGCCCGGTCTTCATCCGGAATCGCATCGGGTGGCGGGAGCGAGCCGCCTCGAACTCCTCCGCCCGGGTGTACTCGAACCGCACCGGCCGGCCGGTGGCGATCGTCAGGTGGGCGGCGACATCCTCGATCATGACCTCCTGCTTGCCGCCAAACCCGCCCCCGATCCGAGGCTTGACCACCCGGATCCGTTTGGGGGGCAGGCCCAAGACCGGCGCGAGTTGGCGGCGAACGTGGAACGGGACCTGGGTGCTGGTGCGAATCACCAGCCGATCGTCCTCGTCCCAATAGGTCAGCACCACGTGGGGCTCGATCGAGGCTTGTTGGACCTTGGGGACCGCGTAGCTGCCTTCAATTATCAGATCGGCCTCGGCAAAGCCGCGCTCGACGTCCCCGATGTCTACATGAATCTGGGCGGCGAGGTTCCGGGTCGGATCCGACTCGCCGAAGTTCAGGTACTCCGGTTCATCGTGGATGCGCGGCGCACCCTCTGCCATCGCCTGACTGGGATCGAACAGCGGCGTCAGTTCCTCGTATTCGACCTCGATCAGACCCAAGGCCTGCTCGGCGATCTCTTCGGTCTCGGCCGCCACGAACGCCACCCGGTCCCCGACGAAGCGCACCTTGTTGTCGAGGGAGAACATGTCGAGCGGGCCGGGGATCGGATCCGATTGACCGGCGGTGGAATAGACAACCCGCGGGATGTCCTGCCAGGTCAGCACGGCCGCCACACCCGGCAGCTGGCGAGCCCGGGATGCATCGATCCGCCGGATACGGGCATGGGCGAGCGGGCTTTTGAGCAGCTTGGCCGTCAGCATGCCCCGCATTTCAGTGTCGGCGGCGAAGGCCGGTTTGCCCTGGGCCAATTTCACCGCGTCGACTTTCGGGGCTGGCTTGCCGACCGACCGCAGTGTTTCGGTTTCGGGGACGACCGTGATCCGCGGCATCACTCGGGTCCGGGTGATGAGCTCCGGCCCCGCCGCCGGGCTGCCCGGTTCATCCGCCTGTTCTCCGGGCCTGCCGAATAGTTCAGGCGGGGCCAGGATTGGTGTGCCGATCGGCTCGAGGGCCTCGCCGCGCAGCACCGCGCCCGCCCGGAGCACCGCCTGGACCGGCTTCAGATAACCGGTGCAGCGGCAGAGGACCCCGGAGAAGGCCTCCCGCACTTCGGCCTCGCTCGGGGCGGAATTCGCGCGGAGCAGCGCCTGGGCGGCGAGCAGCATGGCGGGGGTGCAGTAGCCACATTGAATCGCGCCGGTCTCGACAAATGCGGCCTGAAGGGCGTTCAATCCGATCGTCCGGCGCCAACCCAGTTCGGGATGCTGCCCGAAGCCCTCGATCGTCTCCAATCGGCGGCCGGCAGCCTGAGCGGCGAGCATGACGCACGCGTTCACAGGCCGGCCGTCGAGCAGCACCGTGCAGGCACCGCACTCGCCGGTTTCGCAGCCATGCTTGACGCCGAAGACACCCAGCTGCCCGCGCAGGGCGGCCAGCAGCGTGGTGGAGGCAGGGATCGCGGCGCTGACCGTTCGCCCGTTGAGGTCGAAGCTCACATTCACCGCGTCACGACCTCGCGAACGACTCGGCCGACCAGCGTGCCGGCAACCGCGGCCCGGAACTCAGCGCCGGCCCAGGCGTCGCTTGCCTTGGAAAATGCCTGCCGAGCAGCTTCGACCGCGCGCTCGAGAGTGCGGGCCTGGCCGCCCGATGCTTGATGCACGAGCAGCGGATGGCGGCCAAAGCCCCCGAGTGCGACCCCCAACTGGTCGGTTCCATCGAAATGGGCTGCCGCCGCGCAGACCTGAGGCAGGTCGGCTGGCGAGCGGGCAACCTGCTCATAGGCGAGGCGGCGCGGTCGGTTAATGTGGACGGAGGTGATCAGCCCGATCGGAGAGCCGTTAGCTCGCAGCGAGAGCAGCTCGGCCAGCGGCAGGCGGGAATTGCTTTGAGCCGACTCCAGCTCGGCACCCATCGCCAACAGGGTGGTCAGCAGCGGGGATCTGCCATCGCCTGAGAATAGCGTTCCGCCGAGGGTGGCTTGATTGCGGATATTCCAGCCGGCTTCCAAGCGGCAGGCCCGGACGAGGGCCGGCGGCAGTCGCTCTGCGGCGGCAACCAGCGCCTGCAAAGGGAGCGTGGCGCCAAATCGGAAGCCGGACTCTGAAATGTCGAGCGAATCCAGCCCCAGGTCCTGCAGGTCAACGACCGCTCCAAGGGCGCGCCGATTCGCGGTCAGCGCAGTTCCACCGGCGAGCGGAACCCCATGCTGAAGGAGAGCGAGCGCCTCCTCAAGCGAGCTCGGCCGGTAATACTCAAGCGGCGGCATCTTCAATCCGGGTAAACCTTCCAACCCAGCTCTTCTAGCTCGGCCGCGCCGCCGAGCGGTTCCGGATAATCCACCATCATCGCCTCCACATCCGCCCCCAGGCTGCCATCGGGGAGCCGCAGCTCGGCGGTGGCCGTGGTCGCTTGACCGCCGGCCCGCTCGATCCGACCCACCAGACGCAGCGGCTGCTCCACCGGGATCGCTTTTCGATAGCGCAGGGTCATCTTGGCGGTGACCATGAACCGCAGGTGGTCGTCCACCATCGCCGACCGCATCGCCACCTCATCCAACATCGCGGCCACGATTCCGCCGTGGACCACCCCCGGATAGCCCTGGAAGCGGGCCGGCACGATCGTCTCCGCCACGACCTGGCCGTCCTCCTGCTCGTAGAAGGTCAATTGCAGTCCGTCCGGGTTGTCCAAGCCGCAGACAAAACAGTTGCTGGAGTTCGGCTGCTTGGTGCGGGCTGCGGGGATTTGAGCGATCTCCATGTCCTGAAACTGCCTTTCGATCGGCTAGGCGAGCGGGCTAAAGGTGTCGATCAAGAGTCTGACGTCGCCCCCCACCGGATAGAGGATCGGCGCAGTGGCCCCATGTTCGATGTACTGCTGGACTTTGGCCCGCGCCTCTTCCGGCGTCCCGGAGGCCGTGATGCGAGTGATCAGCTCATCCGGAACCAGGTGCTTGGCTTGTTGAATCTGCTCGTGGGTCGCGGGCCAGCCCAGGATCGATTGGATCTCGGCGACCACCTGAGGCGCAACTCCACTGGCCTTGGCGATATGGGGCTGTTGAGCCAGGTACTGGGTCAGCAGCTCACGGCTGGTGTCGAGGGCTCGCTCCCGGTCGGGATCCACCGAGCACACCACCAGCTGCGGCCGGTCCAAATCCTCCAGCCGCCGGCCGGCCTGCCGTGCGCCTCGCTCGATATGCTCGAGCGCGGTGTCGTTGTACTCGGGCGGCACGCAATAGTTCAGGACCACCCCGTCGGCAATCTCACCCGCCAACTCCATCATCTGCAAGCCGGTGGCACCGATCAGGATCGGAACCTGCCGCGGTTCGCGCCGGCCGTGCACCACATCGAGCTCGATCCCATCCACCCAGTGGAATTCACCGTGGAAGGTGACCCGTTCAAGCCTGAGCAGCCGCCGCAGCAGTTCGACCGTCTCCCGCATCGCGAGCAGCGGCTTGCGGCGCTCGATCCCAACGTTTTTGGCCAGCGGATCCCACCAGGCCCCGATGCCGCAGATGATCCGGTTGGGCGCCAGGTCGTCGAGGGTCAGGAAGGTGGCGGCCAGCAGCCCAATGTTGCGAGTCCAATTGTTGATGACTCCCGAGCCGACCTTCAGCCGCTCGGTGACTGCGGCATAGGCCGCCATGGGTACGATGGCGTCCCGAACGAGTCGCGATTCGGCCTGCCAGACCGCCTCGAAGCCTTGCTTTTCGGCATACCGGACGTATTCCAGCCCGTCGCGCAGCTCATGGGCGTCTTGCAGATACAACGCCACCCGGTCCAGGGTCACTCACAACTCCTTATGAACGAGCTGCGGTTCTGCACTGTGAACGAGCTCAAGGTCCTCCGGGGAATCCAGATCCAGGGCGAGGGCCGGCAGTTTACAGATTTCGACCTGCGCCCCAGCCGCCCGGCCAAGCGCCACATGTCGAGCGAAACTTTCGGCCCCAAATTCGAATTCTATCAAAGCGGATGGGAGCAGCAGGAGTGCATTTGTTCCTCGGCTATGCCGGTCAGGGGCAATCACCAGGCAAGGTGGCCTGCCGGCCAGCCGGATCATCGACCGCAGATCGGCCGTGGAGAGGCCAGGTAAGTCGGCCGGTACCACCAGCAACCCGGAGGCTCCCGAGGCGCGGGCCGCCTCGCGGGCGAGCCGCAGGGCCCGGTTCAGATTCGGCGGATCGGGCTCGACCAGCGGCACGGCACCTGCCGCCGTGGCCAATTCAAGGGCTTGCCGGTCTGCGCTGACGACCACCACGCCCGTGACTTGTCGGACCTCCCCGAGCACCTCCAGGGTCTGCGACAACATCGTGCGGCTCAGTTCGACCCGTTCCGCATCCGAGAGCGCGCTGGCCAATCGCGACTTGGCTTGCTGGAATGGCTTGACCGGAACGACCGCCCAGAGAGTCAAGCTACTGGCTCCAGCTCGGCCGCAAACTCCAGCACTCTTCGAGCTAAGGCGATCCGGGCCGAACGGTCGAGCATCACGGTCTGGGCAACGAAGGGCCGGATCCCGAGCCGGGCGATGGGTTCCGCCAACTGCGTGTCGCTGAGATCAATGACCAGCGCGCCAAGCAGGCCTCGAAAGTGTTCGGCCACCGCCAGAGCAGTGGGCTCGATCCCGAGCTCGCCAAACATCTTAGCCGCCGGCCCTCGGATGGCCTTTCCGCCCACGATCGGCGAAACCCCGATGCTCGGCTTCGCTTCAATCGCAGTTCGGATGCCGGAAATGGAAAGAATGGGATCCAGGCTCACCCAGGGATTGGAGGGGCAGAACATGACCAGATCCGCCGCCCGCAGGACTTCGAGGACGCCGGGGGCCGGCGCGGCCTGATCGGCACCCTCGAAGCGAAACCCACGCACCGCGGGTTCGCAGGCCCGTTCGACGAAATACTGCTGGAAGCCGAGCTCGCCACCGTCCGTGAGCACCCGGGTCCGCACCGGCTGGTCGGTCATCGGCAGCACGTGAGTCGAAACCCCAAGGTGCTCGCACAGGGTCCGGGTGACCGCCGAGAGCGGTTCTCCGGCACGCAGCCGGCGGGTGCGCTCTATGTGCAGGGCCAGATCACGATCCCCAATCTTGAACCAGGTCGGTCCGCCGAGCGTCCGCAGCGCGTCCAGGAAGGACCAGCTTTCATCCCGCCGGCCCCAGCCTGTGTCCGGATTGGCCAGTCCGGCGAGGGTGTAAGTAACCGTGTCCAGGTCGGGACAGATCGTCAGCCCGAGATGTTCGAAATCGTCGCCGGTGTTGACGATCACCGACAGGTCCTCGGGTGGCAGGACCCCGGCCAGGCCATCCACCAGCTTGGCCCCTCCGACCCCTCCCGCCAATGCCACTACCTTCATGTTAGAGATAAACCGCCAGGTCCGTGTGCGGCCGCCGGCCGCGCTCTTTTCCCGGAGCCGCCGGCCAGCCCAGCAGCACCAGACCCTGCGGCTGCCACGAAATCGGCAGCTCCAAGGCCTCCTGAGCCACCGAGGGGGCGAAAAGCGGCGCACACAGCCACGACCCACCCAGCCCAGCTGCATGGGCTGCCAGCAGCAGGTTCTGCCCGGCCATAGCCGCACCTTGAACTGCCATTAAATACTCGGCCCGCGAGCGTTTCTCATCCGGATACTCATCCATCTGCTCCATGGTCAGGCAGACCAGCACCGCGACCGGAGCTCCGGCGATGCGAGCCCGCGAGCGGGCCACATCCCCGTCAACTGCCTTCGGATCGTCTCCGTCGGCCAGCCGATCGGCCTGCAGCCGTGCCCCCGTCGCCTCCGCCAGGCGGATCTTGGCCTCGGAACTCCTCAGCACCGCAAAGCGCCACGGCTGTCGATTGTGGGCGGAGGGTGCCTGGCAGGCTGCCTGCAGCAGGCGGTCGATGAGCTCTGGCTCCACCGGCCGGTCGGAGAATGCCCGAACAGAATGCCGGCTGCTAAGCAACTGCTCGAGGGCTGCTAACTGCTCGGTCATCCCATCGTGCTTAAGGCCCGAGGCCGGATCCGATAGATCACCCGCTGCTCGCCGCGCCACCACTCGTAGGTTGGAGTGCCCCGGTATTTGCGGGCCAGCTTGTCAATGTGCTCCCGGGCCCCTTCCTCGCTGATCGATTCCACTTTTCCGCGGATCTGAACGTATCGGTACATCTGCTTCGGATCGACGATGGCCAAGGCTACCTGCGGGCGATCGGTCATGTTCCGGTCCTTCACCCGGCCGCGAGCAGAGTTGACCCGGATCAAGTCCCCCTCGGTGTCAAACCAAACCGGGGTCACCTGCGGGCTGCCGTCCGGCATCACGGTCGTCAGGAAGGCGAAGGCCCGCAGGTCGTCGCTGAGCAAGTCACGGTGAGATTCGGGAACCATCCATCCTCCATCGGTTGGTACTCTTGCTCCGGCCGCCGGCGCGGCTACGGAGAGGGTAGGTGCATGTGCTAACGAAAAAGGTCTTCTTCCTTCGGCCGCAACAGTTCCTGAGTCGTCCCTTCGCGCAGCGGATAGGGCATACCCCGCAAATGCACGACCGGACGCCCCTCGGCCGCTTGCCCCATCAGCAGGGAGGCAGCCGCGGCGACCTCGTCCGCCACGCCCACCTGGGTTACCAGCAGCGGGTCGCCAAAGAGATCGGGCCACCCCCGCAGGTCCATCAGCGCCGGCAGCCCACTGAGTCCGATCGCCACGCCTTCGGTACCCATCCGCCAGGCCCGCCCAAGCGAGTCGATGATCAGCACCCCCAGCCGCGCCCCTGAAGCCTGCTCTAGCTCATCCCGCAGGCGGGTGGCGGATCGTTCCGGATCCTCCGGAAGCATCAACACCACGTCCTCCCCTTCCACATTGGAGTGGTCGACTCCGGCGTTGGCGCAGACGAAGCCCAAGCGATGCTCGACAATGATGACCCCCGGCCGGATCCGCAGCACCTGCTTGGCTTCCGACAGGATCACTTCCACCAGGCGGGGGTCCTTCTCGGCCCGGCCCGCAACCTCCACCGCCTCCGCGGAGGGCGTGATCTGGGTCAGGTCGACGTGGCGACCTTCGGCCTTGGAGACCACCTTCTGAGCGACGACCAACAGGTCGCCCGACTCGAAGGTGAGGTCCACCCGACCGGCGGCCTCCAGAATGAACCCCGCCAAGTCATCGCCCGGCTTGACCAGGGGGATGCCCGGCAGAGCCGTCAAGGTCATTCGCATTGGGTCGGGTCAGCCGGGAGCCTGCTCCCCGGTGATTCGAATCCCGGCGGACTTGATCTTGTAGCGCTTGTTGATCCAGAACAGAATCGGGGACAGCCCTTCCACGACAACTGCGTTGCGCAGCGGCCCGGAATCCCACCCGACCAGGCCGGCGGCCGCCACCAATTGCAGCACCTGTTCCTTGGCTGCCGGGTCGTCGCCGCATACCAGCACATCGCAAGGTACGGGGCCATCCCGCTGCAGGTACTCGTGTGACACATTCTGAAAAGCGGTCAGGACCTTGGTTCCTTCCCCGAGCAGATTCTGCGCCTCCTGGGCCGCGCTGCCGGCCGGCGGCATATGCACCGCATAGATGTCCTTCCGGTTGAGCGGATTGGTCACTGCGACCAGCACTTTTCCATCCAGCTGGCGCTTGACCGAGGCAAGCGTTTCCTGTTGGGAAGCATATGGGACGCTCAACACCGCGATGTCGCAGGCCTCCGCGGCTTCATCGTTCCCCATTCCCTCGATTAACTGCCGTTCCAACAGTTGGTTCAATTCCTCGGCCACTTGCCTGGCCTTCTTCGGGGTGCGGGAGCCGATGATCACGTGGTAGCCCGCCTTCGCCCAGCGGGAAGCCAGTCCGCGGCCCTGCTTGCCGGTCCCGCCCAGTATCGCGAGAGTCAATATCAGTCTGTTGGCCATCCTTCTCCTTACCTCAACCCTCGACCTGCCGTAGATACCGTTTCCAGACTTCCGGCGCAAGCTCCCGGGCTCGGGCCGAGATGGCGGCCTCGTCGAGGGTCCGCAGCTCACGCTCGAACATCAGCGGTTCCCCGGCCACAATCGTTCCGGTGACCATCGATTCATGAAAGCCAAAGAGAATGTGCCAGGGAAGGTTGCCCGGACTCAGCGGTGTGGTGGGATGGTAGTCGACCAGGATTAAGTCGGCCCGGGCCCCTGGCTCAACCACTCCGAGGGCTGCCCCGGGGAAGAAGACTTCCGCCAGGGCCGCGTTGTTCCGGACCGCGATCTGGACCACGGTGTCTCCGGACATCCGGCGCGGATCGCGGTGGGAGACCTTGTGCAGCAGGTAGGCGGTCTTCCATTCCTCCCACATGGCGTTTGAGAAACCGTCGTTGCCCAGGCAAACCCGAACCCCGGCGCGCAGCATCGATTCGACCTCCGCGACCCCGACGGCGTTGTTCATGTTCGATCTGGGCTGGTGGCTGACCCAGGTACCTCGGTCAGCGAGGATCTCGATTTCGCGCGGCTCCACGTGGACGGCATGCGCCACGAGAGTACGGTCGGTCAGGATACCATGCTTTTCCAGGCGTTCGACGACCCGGGTCCCGGAGCGCGCCAGGCTGTCCTGCTGGTCGGCCTCGTGTTCGGCCACGTGGATGTGAAATCCGGTTCCCGGAGGGGCTTGCTCTCGGCATCTGGCAAGGGTCGGGTCGGAGAGGGTGAGGCTGGCGTGCAGGCCGAAGGTGGCCGCGATCCGGCCACCGGCCAGTTTCCCGTCTGCAGTCCGCTGCAAGAACCTCAAGTTCTCGGCGATTCCGGCGGCCGCCTTTTCGGGGCCGTCCCGATCCGTGACTTCATAACACAAGACCGCCCGCAGTCCGGCCTCTTTCACCGCCTGGGCCAGGACATCGAGCGATCCATCGATCGCATTGGGCGAGGCGTGATGGTCGATCAGGGTCGTCGTCCCATGTTTGATCGCATCCACCAGCGACACCAGGGCTGAATAGCGGATGTCCTCTTCGCCCAGCGACCGGTCCAACGGCCACCAGAGTTTGCGCAGGATCTCGGGGAAATCGCGGGGTGCGGGACCCGGGATCGCCATCCCCCGGGCAAACGCGCCGTAGAAATGAGTGTGAGCGCAGAGGTTTCCTGGGAGCAGGTACTGCCCCCTGCCATCCAGGCGTTCCTCCTGCGGGTAGGCGGCAGCCAGCCGATCGCTCGGGGCGATCTCGCGAATCAGGCCTTCGGAGATACGAAGGCCGTGACCGTCCAAGATCTGGTTGGGCTCGCCCCAGGTGATGACTTTGGCGTTGAGGATCAGCACGCCGCCAGCTCGCGGGCCAGCCAGTCTTGATCGACGGGCAGCCGCCTGATTCGAATCCCGCAGGCGTTGTAGATCGCGTTCGTGATCGCCGGGGTGGTAGGAATGCTGGAGATCTCCCCCACCCCCTTCGCCCCATAGGGTCCATCGGCGGCGGGATGCTCGACCGGAATCGAAATAATCTCCGGAGTGTGCAGGATGCCCGGCATGCGGTAGCGGGCCAATCGGTCGGTGAAAACCCGCCCCTCTTCGACAATGAAGAGTTCGGTGAGCGCGTTGCCCAGGCCCATCATCACGCCCCCTTCCACCTGACCCAGGAAGCCGAGCGGGTTGATGACCTTGCCGACGTCGTGAGCCGCGACCACCCGCAAAACCGAGACCTCCCCGGTTTCCAGATCGACCTCCACCTCCGCAGCTTGAGCCGCAAAAGAGTAGGCAAAGTGCATGTCGCCCCCGGTGCCCAGCGGTTGAGTTGCCGGCGCCCAATACTCATAGAGGGCCCGGGCCTGGCGGCCCTCTTCCTTCATCATTCCGACCGCCTCCCCCAGCGAGACCTGATGTCCGTTCACCTGGGCGAGCCCCTCGTGGAATTCAATTCGATCCGGCGGCGTGTCATAGCGCTCAGCGAGGGTGGCGGCAATCGCTTGCTTCAGCGCGTCAGCCGCCAGACGCACCGCGTTGCCGGTCACATAGGTCTGGCGGGAGGCAGTGGTGGGCCCTCCATCGGGGGTCAGATCGGTATCCGAAAGCAGCACGCGGATCTGGCTGAGCGGCAAAGTCAGTTCCTCGGCGGCGATCATCTGCAGCACCGCGACCAATCCCTGCCCGATCTCCGCCGACGAGCTTCGAACTTCAGCGGTCTCATCCTCGTAGAGCTCTATTTCCGCGGCAGCCTTGTCCGGTGCCCCGCCGCCCAGGCCGGTGTTCTTGTATCCGGCGGCGATCCCCCAGGCCCTGCGCCGGCTTGGGAAGCCCTCGACCGGCACCGGGGCAAACGGATCCGCACCGGGGCTGAACTCGAGCAGCTTGGTCCGGACGCGTTCGATACACTCGACCAGGCCGACGCTCTCCCGCAGCATTTGACCGGTGTTCGTGAGGCTTCCTATCCGCAGCGCGTTCTTGAGCCGCAGCTCAATCGGATCCAGCTCGAGCCGGGCAGCCAGCTGATCCATCGCCGATTCGACTGCGAAGGTCGATTGGGTCACACCAAATCCACGGAACGCCCCGGCCGGTGGATTGTTGGTGTACATGGCATAGCAGTCAGCCTTGACGTGAGGAACGATATAAGGCCCGGCTGAGTGGGTGGTGGCCCGGGTCATCACCTTTTCCCCCAGTGAGGCATACGCGCCGGTATCGCCATAGAGCTCGGTCTCGACGGCCACCAGCGTTCCGTCTCGCTTGGCGCCGAGCTTCACCCGAATTTGGGTGGCGTGCCGCTTCGGGTGCACGAGCATACTCTCATGCCGGTCGTACAGGATCTTGACCGGGCGCCCGGTGGCTTTGGCGAGCAGCGCGGCGTGGATCTGGCCGGCGATGTCTTCCTTGCCACCAAATCCGCCTCCGATCAGCGCCCCAATGACCCGCACCTGCTCATCGGCGATCCCCAGGCAGCGCGCAATTTGACTTCGGTCGGCGTAGGGGATTTGTGACCCCACAACTAGCTCGATTCGACCTTCCGGCGTGAGGCGAGCGATGCTGCACTCCGGCTCGAGGAAGGCGTGCTCGGTAATCGGGGTGAAATAGGTGTCCTCGAGCACGACCTCACTATCAGCCCAGCCGAGCTCCAGATCGCCTTTGCGGACTTTGATGTGCTTGAGCAGGTTGCCGTTGGCATGCAGCTGGGGAGCCTCCGGAGAGCGGGCCTGGACCGGGTCGGAGACGACCGGCTGCAATTCGAACTCGACCTCGATGAGCCCCACTGCCTGCTGGGCGAGCTCGCGGGTTTCTGCCGCGACGATGGCTATCGCGTCCCCGACATAGCGCACCCGCTCACCTACCCCCACCAATGCCGGCCAGTCTTTGATCACCAGCCCGTGGTTGTGTTCTCCCGGGATGTCGGCGGCGGTGAGCACCGCCACGACCCCAGCCAGGGCTCGAGCACGGGTGACGTCCAGCCGGCGAACCAACGCGTGGGGGACCCCGGCCCGCAAAGTGGCTCCGTGGAGCATCTCGGGGAAGTGGTAATCGTCGGCAAAGAGCGCCTTCCCGGTTACTTTGTCCACGGCATCCGGGCGGGCGACGAGCTGGCCGACGACTCGGGTCTGGGTGGAAGTGGGCAGATCGGGGGCACCGATCGGCTCGGCGTGGTGGAGCTTTCTCGCCGCGGCCTGAACCGAGCGGATGATCGTGGGATAGCCGGCGCAGCGGCACAGCGTGTCTTTGAGGGCGTGCCGGATCTCGTGTTCCGTGGGATTTGGGTTGTTTCTGAGCAGAGCCGCGGCCGTCATGATCTGGCCGGGAATGCAAAAGCCGCATTGCACAGCGCCGTATGCGACGAAGGCTTCCTGCAGGGGGTGGAGGCTTCCATTGCTCGAGAGGCCTTCAATGGTGAGGACCGATTGCCCGGCGGCCTTGAAAGCCGGCAGGACACACGACAGGACCGGTGCCCCATCCAGCAGCACCGTGCAGGTCCCGCATTCGGCTTCCTCACAGGCAATCTTGGTCCCGGTCAGGTTCAATTGGTAGCGCAGGACATCCGAGAGCATCTCATTCTGGGCGACGCTGAGCCGATGGAGCCGGCCGTTGACGGTGAGCTGCAGCTCGCTCGCCGCAGCCGGGGACTGGTTGGGGGTCATCGGGGAGGAGCCTCAGGGCTCGATCCGTTCGAGCCCGGATCGGGTGGCCAATTCAGCCGGCGTTCGGCGCCGAGCAGGGTCCGCCGCAGCAAGGTGAGCAGCAGGTGGCGCCGGTAGTCGGAAGTGGCCCGATGCGGGCTGGTGCGGAGCTCGACCTCCGAGAGCAGCGCCGCCAAAGTCATCTCGAGTGTGAGATCGTCCAGTTTCCGGCCGCGCAGGGCAGCCTCGGCGGCTCTGGCCTTCAGCGGCCGCGGGCCGGCGGGGCCGATGGCCAACCCGGCCTCCAAGACGGTGCGATCTGAGGCGAATCGGATCCGGGCCGCCATGTTCAGGATCGCGATCGCGACCCCTTGCGGCCGCATGACCCGATAGAAAGCGGAGGCCTCATCCGGCCGCTTGGCCGGAAAGCGAAACCCGACCAGGATCTCGCGGCTCCGGTCAAAGGTCGTCTTGCCGGGGGCTGCAAAGAGATTCTCCAGCGGTTGCCAGCGGTTCCCATCCATCCCGGCGAGCAGCGCCTCGGCTCCGAGAGCCAACAGGGCGATGGTCCCATCGCCGGCCGGCAGGGCGTGGGCGACATTGCCACCCAGGGTCGCGACATTTCGGACCTGAGGGCCTCCGATCAGCTCGCTGGCCTCCACCAAGCAATCGGCGTTGGCGCGCACCAGCGGGTGGCGGATGATCTCATTCAACGGCACCGCGGCCCCGACCACAATCCAACCGTCCTGCTCAGTAATCTCGAGCATCTCCTGCACCCGGCTGACGTCCACCAGGGTCGTGACTGCCGGATGACGGTCCTGCTGCAGATCCAGCAATAGATCGGTTCCGCCGGCAACGATCGCGGCGCTGCCGCCCGGGTCGCGCAGGATGGCGAGCGCGTCGGCAAGGTGTTCTGGGGTTCGGTACTGCTCCCAACGACGCATGGTTTGCGAGGCGCTGGGGACCGGCCGGCACTTATCGAGAAGCGGGGATGCTCAACGCCGGCGCAGGCACTCCCTGCGCGCGACCGCCGATCCGAGGTGACCCGATTGTAGCATGGACCGGCTCACAGCACTTCAGCTCCCGGTGATCGCCTGAGAAAGCGCCCCCCTCCCCGCCGGCCGAGCCAGCGATTCCCATCGACGATGAGCTCCCCACGCAGGAAGACCTTCTCAGGGAAACCGGTCAGCTCCCATCCTTCATACAGGTTGTAGTCGGTCCGGTGATGGGAGTGCGCCAGGCCGTAGCTCAGCCGGCGGGCCGGATCCCAAATGACCAGGTCGGCGTCGGAGCCGGGCAGCAGCTCGCCCTTCTGCGGATAGAGGCCGAAGATCTTAGCCGGGTTGGTGCTGGTCAGCGCCACAAACTGGGCCCCAGTCAGGCGCCCTTTCCCCACTCCAAAGGTCCACAGGATCGGCATCCGATCTCCGACTCCCGGCAGACCGTTGGGGATCTTGCTGAAATCGCCGGCGCCGAGCTCCTTGCCCGGGATGGCGACCGGCAACCCTTCATACTCGATTGAGCGCCTGCCGTCGTAGAAGAAGGGACAGTGATCGGTGCCGACGGTCTGCAGGCTGCCGTGGGTCAGGCCGGACCAGAGGGCCTCGTTGTCCGGCTTGGTCCGCACCGGAGGCGAGCAAACCCATTTTGCGCCGTCGGGCCTGCCTAGATCCTCGAGAGTGAAGAACAAATACTGAGGGCAGGTTTCGGCCATCACCCTGGCGCCGCGGGCCCGTCCGTAGCGGATCTGATCCAGCTCTCCGGCGGTGTTGAGGTGGACGACATAGAGCGGCGCGCCGGCCTGTTCGGCCAGGGCGATCCCGCGCAGCACCGCCTCGACCGCCCCCCAGGCTGGTCGGCTGAGGGCATGCCACTCCGGTCCGGTATGGCCGGTGGCCAGCGCCTCGGCTGTGAGGATCTCGATCACATCTCCGTTCTCGGCGTGGAGCATGGTCAGCAAGCCGTGCTCTTTCGCGATTCGCATGACCTGGAAGATTTCGCCGTCCTGCAGGCGCAGCCGACCGTTGTAGGCCGTGAAAACTTTCACCGTCGTGATCCCTCGATCGGCCAACCTCGGAATCTCCTTGCGGACTCCATCGTCTAGCCGGGTGATGTTCATGTGGAACCCGTAATCGATCGCGGCGTTCGGCTCAGCCTTGACCCGCCAGGCCTCGATCGATTCGGCCAGGGTCGGCTGACTTAAGGGCACGAAATCCAACACGGTCGTGGTGCCTCCGAATGCCGCGGCCTTGAGGCCGGTGTAGTGGTCGTCTGAGCACACCGTGTCGAACATGGGGAGATCGAAATGGGTGTGAGGATCGATGCCCCCGGGCATCACCAGCTTGCCGGTGACGTCGATCAGCTGCGAGTCCTGGGAAGGCAGTTCCGGGGCAATCTCGGCGATCCGTTCGCCCGTGATGCGCAGGTCCGCCCGCTGCTCACCGCGGATGGTTAGAAGAGTGCCGCCTCGGATCAGGATATCGTTCAACTTGTTCGCCTTGCAGACTGGAATTATAGGATGGTCGTGAATCAAAAAGACGCCCCGCGGGGCGTCCGAGCCAGATCAGCGCTGGATCAGGACAGGAAATACTCCGTGCCGCAATGCTTGCAGACCAGAACGCCTTTGCCGGCGAAGCTCACTTCACCGCCACAGTGCTTGCAGCGGTCCAGTTCGCGCAGGTTGGCGGCCTCGGCCGAGTAGAGGGTGCCCTCGTCCCAGTTGATGTAGCCGCTGAACAGGCCCATCCCAACCAGCGAGTGAACCTGGTCCTGGACTTGCTTGCGAGTCGATCCCAAGTCGATGACCAGCTCGCTGATCGGGACCTGACCCTTGCTCTTCACCATGTCCAGGATCTTGCGCAGCTGGGCTTGTTCCTTGTCGCCCGCCGCCACTTCCCGCGAGCGCGCCAGCAGGGAGGCACCGATCCCGGCGGCCAACAGCGCCGGCAGTCCGAACGCCGCCGCTCCGATCACCGCTCCACCGGTCTGCAGTTCGCCGGAGCCCAGCTGGCTGAGCACATACAGCAGCCCAATTCCTGCGATCGCGCTCCCCAACACGATCAGCAGCACTCCCGCACCTCTTCCGCTAGCCAAAACCGCGTCCCCCGCCCCCGCCGCCTCCGCCCCCGCTGAAGCCCCCGCCGCTGAACCCGCCTCCGCTGCGGCCGCTCGAGGAGGGGGCCGACTGCAGCACCCGGCCGGCGCTGTTCAGCATCCGGGTCAATCCGTCGCTCATGCTCTGCAAGCCGCCGGCCAGGCCCTCCGACATCCCCTGCAAGCCTCCCGGACCGCGCAGCGGCGGAACCGCGGTGCCTCCCCCTTTTCCTCCGGTCGAGACGGTGCGTCGCGACCCTCCTCCTCCGAAGTACGGCATGTACCAGCCGGGGACTGGAGTAGTGGGTTGCTGGGAAAACTTGTGAATCCAGGAATCCTTAATCCCCAAGGCAATCGCATAGGGCAGGTAGCGCTCGAAGAGCTCCCCGACCTGCTGGAGATCCGCCAGCTTGTCGATCCGCTCCAAATAGGTCTTGAAGGCCGTCCACTGGGCAGCCGCCTCGGCACCCTTGCGAGTCTTGGCCGGCATCGCTCCGCCTGCGACGAGCATAATCAGGCCGGTGAGCCCGATGGCGCCAAACACGCACGGAAGTAGGCTCGTATAGGACGACAGCCCGCCGGAGGCGAAAACCCCGAGGAAAAAGGCCCCGGCCAGCACCGCGCCCCCTAGTCCGCGCCAGAGCTTGCGGGTCGTATCCGGATTGGTGCGGAAGAATCCTCGGTTGACCATCTCCTGGTAGAGCTTGCTCTGAATGGCCGGCAGCCGGGTGTAGAACTTCTCCCGCAGATCGCTCATCTCGACCGAGGTCTTTCCGCCCCGGAAGAGCCCAGCAACGACCTCGGTCTCGACCGGATTGAGGCCGTCCGCGCCGGGGGCCTGCCGGTGAAAAATGAAATCGGTGGATCCGAGGCCCAGCAGTCCTTTGTTGGGGGTCTCTTCGATTCGCAGAGTCCCCTTGCGGGCGAGGTCAACGATCGTGGCGACCACGTCCCGCATGTCAGCCTGTTCGTCGAGCAATGTCCCCATGATGCCGGGTGGCAGCTCGCCGGGCGGTTCCGCCATGTATTCCGGCACCGCGCCGATCTTGGGATCCCGGCCGCGGACGTACCACATGAAATAGATCAACGCCGGCCCGCCGATGAGGAGCAGGACTGCCAAGACGCCGAGCCCGAGGTCAACCAGGTCCTTGAGGTTATCGTCGTAGTAATTGGCAGCATCGTCGGCCGCTTGCCAGCCGGGTACCTGGGCCGAGATGGCGCCGTGGCTGAACTCAATTCCGACTTCGACAACGTCGGTGGTGGAGAGCGGTCCGGTCGGCAGGAAGGTGACGCTCGTTCCATCGGCACTCTGGCTCCAGGTCGCCTCGGCGCCGGCCGAGTCGATGATCTGGAAGGCGGCACCCGGCGGCAAGATTACCGTGACACTGCTTTCCTGGATTGGAAAGTCTCGCTCGTTATCGATCGCGAACCACTGCAGCTTGTCCCCGCTGTCGTAGATCCGGATGGCGCCATGCACGGTGTAGGCCAGGTCGAAGGTGCGGGCCGTGTCGGCCGTTGGCGGGAAATACCAGCGTACTTCCAACTCGTTTTCTACTTCGGAGGTCTGAAACGTGAAGGGATCTTCGCCGAAGGAGGCCTCCTGGTACACGGTCCCTTCCGGCTCGCTGAGGCCAACTTGGTCAATCCCTTGAGTCTTGGCCAAGGGTATGACCGCAAATCCATATGTGAAAGTTCCTGAGGTGAAGCGGATCCGCTGCCGCTCGACCACTCGCAGGTCGCCGTTCGGCTGAATCGCGAGGGTGACATCGAACCGCTCCCAGTAGAGCGTTTTGCCCTGGGCGGCCGCGGGTCCCGGCAGGCCCATCAGCAGCAGGCCAAGCGAGAGCAGCAGACCCCGGCGCAGCCAGACTCGGATCGTAGGACTCACTGGGCGAAGCACCGGGCAGATAATACCTGCAACCCGCGGCGAAGTCGAGCCGCCGCCCGGCCTAGCGCACGGTAGGGTGCTAAGCGCGCCGGCTCAGGCCCGGGCCCCGGCCGTGCCGGCAGGCGGACAACCAGCGAGCGAACTCAGACCCCGACTGGGACGAATCCGGTCCGCTCGCGGAGCATCCGCCACAGCCGCTCACGGGCCCGAGAAGGCGGCACTCGGAGCTGAGTGAGATCGACCGCGGTGTACAGCCGATCGCCGGTGGTGTACAGGAAGCTGAATCGGCGCCAGCCGCGAGAGGGGATCGGCGGGTCGAGTTCCAGCAGCGGCCCAAGCTGCAACTTGTAATAAGGATGGGCAGCCCGCGGGTGGTCGGCTTCGAGGTAGAGCAGCTCCCGGCGGGTCAACAGCTCAATCCCCCGGACCTCAGCCAGGTATCGGACCGACCATCGTTGTTCACCGAAGGCGGACGGCAGATAGAAGGCCAACCAGTCTACTCGGACGGTCCTTGGCGCAGTCCCGAGCGGGATCCGATACCAACCCAGGGTCCGGGCGATCTCGAGGTCCCGAGGCCGGTTCAGAATCGCGACCAGGACGAGGTCCTGCTCAGCCGGGATGCGGCTTTCGCCCTCCGATCCAAGGTGTCGGCGAACTACCTGGGACAGGTCCTGGCGGTCTTGCACCTCTCTAGGATAGATCATTTGTTCTAGCCTGTCAAGATCCGAATCACAAAGGGCCGCGACCCCGCAGGATCGGTGGCCCTCCTTCTTCTGGCCCGCCTTCGGATTGGCTACACTGCTTCGAGCAATCCCACCCTCTCGTTGAACGCCTGGATCCGTTCGTCGATCGCCGAGGCCTGGCCCTGCACCCCGGTCCAGTAGCCCGGATCCCTCCACTGGGCGACCAGTTCCGCATGGGTCCGCCCTTGCTGCTCCACCCAGGTGAAGTATTTCAGGTTGTGGATCCGCCGCCGGTCGGTGTAACGCAGCTCCAGCAACCCCTCGGTCGTCAGTCCCTGCAGATAGCGGGCGCAATCGGCCGCGGCCTGAGGCTCGCTGTACTCGCCGTAGTCGGCGCGCATCTCCTCCAGCCGGCTCTGATACAGATCCATCGAGTCGGTCAGGACGGTAAGCACCACGTCAGCAGGACCGAGCTCGTAGTACTTGGCGAACTTGATGGCCATCGTCAAGTTGGCGATCCCCGAGAAACCCAGCAGATCGAGCTGTCCGACCGTGCGCTCCGGGACTCCCCGGCCACTCAAATACCTTCGGCCCACCGGTTCGTTGAACAGCCGGGCCAGCGCGACGATCCCGGCGTCGTCGAGGTCGATCACCAGATCGGTGTTCTTGACGTTGTGAATCCAGGGCACGTGTTTGTCGCCGATCCCCTCGATTCGGTGGGCCCCGAACCCGTTCTCCAGCAGGGTCGGGCACTGGGCGGCCTCGCCGGCCGCGATCTTGCTTGCCGGGAAGTGCTGTTTGAGCAGGTCGCCGCAGGCGAGGGTCCCCGCCGAGCCGGTGGTCAGGGCGACCCCCCGGAAGGAATCGCCGGGTCCGAGTTCGGCCTCGAGCAGCTCCAACACCGCGTGCCCGGTTACTTCGTAGTGCCACAGGTAATTCCCGAACTCCTCGAACTGGTTGAAGATCATCAGATCTTCACCCGAGCGGCGCAGTTCCCAGGTCTTGTCAAAGATCTCTTTGACATTCGACTCGCTCCCGGGAGTCTTGATCACCTCCCCGGCGATCTTGGCCAGCCACTCGAAGCGTTCTTTGCTCATTCCCTCCGGCAGGATGGCGATCGACTGGCAGCCAAGCAGGGCCGAGTCGTAGGCCCCACCTCGGCAGTAGTTGCCGGTCGAGGGCCAGACGGCCTTCTGGGTCGTGGGGTCGAACTGGCCGGTCACCAGCCGCGGCACCAGGCAGGCGAACGCGGCGCCGACTTTATGGGCGCCGGTGGGGAACCACTTCCCGACCAGGGCCAGGATCCGGGCCTCGACCCCGGTCAGACTCGGCGGGAATTCCAGGAAGTTGACCTTCCCGAACCCTCCGCCCGAGGCGATCGGCTCGTTCTTCCAGTTGATACGGAACAGGTTGAGTGGATCGAGGTCCCACAGGCCGACGTTCTTTAACTTCTCCCTAATCGCGGCTGGGGTCCGGCTCGGATCGCGCATCTGCTCGAAGGTTGGGATGACGATGCTTCGCTCTTTGGCCCGCTGGGCGGCACGGTCCAGCCGGTCCGAGTCGAACGTGAGATCGATCATCGATCCCGCTCCTTGACGGGCCCCGGCTCCTCCCGCAAAACGTACAGCGGCCGTCCCTTGGCCTCGTCGTACAGCCGGCCGACGTACTCGCCGAGGATTCCGAGCGAGATCAACTGGACGCCGCCAAGGAACAACACCGCGATCAAGGTGGTCGCCTGACCTAACAATGCCGAGGGTCCGCTCAATCGGATCAGGATAACGATCGGAATTGCAATTGCACTCAAGCCCGCGCAGATGAAACCGAAATAGGTTGCCAGCTGGAGCGGGAAGTAGGAAAACCCGGTCACCGCGTTGATCGCCAGCCGCAGCATTTTGCGCAGCGGATACTTGGTCTCACCCGACATCCGGGCGGCACGCTTGTACGGCAGACCGGTCTGGCGAAAGCCGACCCAGGCGACCATGGCCCTTGGAAAGCGGTGCCGTTCCCGCATCTGCTTCACGACCTCGACTACTTTGCGATCCAACAACCGGAAGTCACCGCTATCCAACGGGATGTCGACATCGGTAATCCGGTTGATCAGCCGATAGAACAGCGAGGCGGTGGCCTTTTTGAACCAGGACTCACCCTCTCGCTCGGTGCGGATCGCATAGACCACCTCGAAACCTTCCCGCCATTTGCTCACCAACTCCCCGATCAATTCGGGCGGATCCTGCAGGTCGGTGTCCATGACCACCACGGCCTGCCCCCGGCTGTAATCCAGCCCGGCGGTCAAGGCGATCTGATGGCCAAAATTGCGGGCAAAGAGCACCGGCCGGACCCGAGGATCCTCGAGGCTCAGGTCGAGGATCACGTCGGTCGAGCCGTCGCGGCTGCCATCGTCGATCAGCAGCAGTTCCCAGGGTTCATTGAGGCGATCCATCGCCTCCCGCACGCGGGTATAGAAGGCGCGGATCGACCCGGCCTCATCAAAGACCGGGCCGACGATCGAGATGGTAGGTTCCGGCATTGTGGGCTTCACACCGATGGATCGTAGCATACGCGAACTCACTGCCATCCGCTAGCCTGGCCTCATCCGAGGGCGGCCCGCAACGCCGGCAGGGTTGGCTCGATGACCATCGCCTCCCCGGCCGCCCGCATCGCGGCCGGTACGTCTTTCAGCCCGCTGCCGGTGATGACTGCCACGATTTGCTCTTCCGACCCGACCAGCCCGTCGGCGACCGCCTTCACAACCCCCGCATACGAGGCCGCCCCGGCTGGCTCGGCGAAGACGGCTTCCCGGCCCAGAGCTTGAATGGCGCTCAGAATTGCCTCGTCTTCGACCGTGAACACTGCTCCGCCGGTCTCGCGGGCCGCCCGCAAGGCTCGGATCCCGTCCCTTGGGAGATCGACCGCGATGCTGTCCGCCAAGGTGTTGGCTTTCACCGGTTCGATCGTCGAGCTGCCAGCCCGGAAGGCATTCGCCACCGCGGCCGATCCGCTGGACTGCACGCCGTAGAGCCGCGGGAGCCGCTCGATCCATCCCAGCTCGAGCAAATCCTTGAATCCTTTGTGCAGACCGCTGAGGATGTTGCCATCCCCGACCGAGACGAACAGCGCGTCCGGCACAGCCCAGGAACTCTTCGAGCCCGCCGGGGTCAGCTGCTCGCAGATCTCGAAGGCGGCGGTCTTCTTCCCCTCCGCGGTAAATGGGTTGTACCCGGTGTTGCGGCAGTACCAACCGAACGCTTCCGCAGCTTCCAGCGTTAGATCAAAAGCCTCATCGTAGCTGCCCTCGACCAGCAACACCCGGGCACCAAAGATCAAAAGCTGGGCAACCTTTGCCTTGGGCGCGGTTCGCGGCGCCAGGATCACGGCCGGCAGGCCGGCGGCCGCCGCCATCCCCGCAAGCGCCGCCCCGGCGTTCCCAGTGGAAGCGGTCACCACAGTCTCGGCGCCAATCTCTCGGGCCCGGGCGACCACCACCGCGCTCGCCCGGTCTTTAAAGGAAGCGGTCGGGTTGCGCCCGTCGTCTTTCAGCCAGAGCTCGTTGAGTCCCAACTCGCCGCCCAGTCGTTCGGCCCTCAACAGCGGCGTCCAGCCAACCGCCCGAAGCGCGCTGTTTGGATATCCGGGATCGTCCACCGGCAGAAGCGGTAGATAGCGCCACATGGACCCGTCTGAGCTGGAACGGATCTGCTTGAGCGAGCTCTGCTTCCGGATTCCGCCCACCTCAAGCAGCACATCCAGGTTGCCCCCGTCTTTGAGGCAGACGTAGATCGTCCGATCCGGGCCGTACTGCTCTGCGCAGGTCGAGCACTGGTAGCCAGCGAATTTCATGTGGAATCAGTGGCCACGT
>Ga0209109_10000303_pt1 | contig 24901 bp, 21 predicted proteins | sample Rifsed10ft2_FD_184004 | JGI IMG/M metagenome (GOLD analysis project Ga0209109, IMG submission 184004) | Soil microbial communities from Rifle, Colorado, USA - sediment 10ft 2 (version 2) | ecosystem: Environmental > Terrestrial > Deep subsurface > Rock core/Sediment | place: Rifle, Colorado... | reverse complement strand
GCGGCTGGCGCCGCGAATGCGTCGGCGCAGAACTCCTCCGGCAGTGCGGCGGCCAGAAGGGTTCGGCGGTCGTTATCTGATTTTGAACATTAGTTGGCATCGGCGATATGGCTTCACAAATTGCGCGCGGCGGGCAAAAGCACATACATTTTCCCCCGCTGGCGCATCGTCCCCGCCAGGCGCTCGGCCTGCTCCCCGAAACCGAAAAAAAGATCCGCGCGAGTCGGGCCGCGGATCGCGCCACCGGTATCGAGCGCGAACTCGAGACGCCGGTAAGTCACAGGCAACTTGTCGTCGGGCAAAGTGGTGTCAAGCCATACCGGACTTCCGAGCGGGATGAATGCCGGATCCACGGCGATCGATCGTTCCGGCCACAGCGGCACGTTGAGCGCGCCCACCGGACCCGGCGCATCACCTTCACGCACGGTGAAGAAAACGTAGCTCGGATTGCTGTTCAACACTTTCCGGGCCTCGTCGGGATGCGCGGCGAGCCACGCACGGATGCCCGGCAAGGTTGCTGCTTCGAGCGTCAGGGCGCCGGACTCAACCAGCGTGCGGCCGATCGCCACGTAAGGATGGCCGTTCTGATCTGCATAACCCACGTGCAGCATTCGCCCGTCCGGCAGCTGCACGCGCCCGGAACCCTGAACCTCGAGAAAAAACACCGCCACCGGGTCATCCACCCACGCGATCTCCTGCCCCGAAAGCGCATCCGTCAATGACTTTTGTTTTCGTTCCAGCGGGCCGGTGATCTCGTCACGCGAGTAGTACGGCACCACGCGGCTGCCTTGCAGACGCCCGCGGTACCGCTTGCCCTGCAATTCCGGATAGAGGTCGCCCAGATCAATGATCAACAGATCGTCGGGGCGTCGATACAGCGGATAACGAAAACGTTCGGTGCGGACGAGACTCCCCGACAGCAACGGTTCGTAGTAACCGGTGATCAGTCCGTCGGTCGCGCCGGCGTCACCGACCACTTTGTGCGGAACGAAGCGCGTTTCAAAAAAGGCGCGGGCGATCTCATTATCGGGATCGGAAAAGAGCGCGGCATCGGCACAGAGATCCCGCCATCGTCCCGCCCGCGAGGCCAATCTCTGGCAACTGCTCATAAACGCCGGCCAGGCCTGGGCGAGCTGATCTTCCCGCCAACCGGGAAGTTCCGTCCAGGGAATCGGTTGCCAGATCCCCGGGGCCTGCCGGGGTACACTCACGCAGGAGACCAGGAAACAGACTATTCCGGTGGTGACCAGTAAACCGGTGCATCGTTTCGCATGCGTAGTCAGGTGGCTGTGGATGACATCAAGCATTGCCTGATTATCCAACAATTTGGTTATTCACGGCTGCCGCCAGGCCTGTGTCCAGTGGGCTCGTCCGCGCCCGGGCACACAATCGGATAGGTCGTCGGAACCCGGTGATCAGGAAAAGCAGACAGGCACACCGCCGGAGCAGCTCACGCGCCAGCGGCAATCTTGGGCTCGGCGATCGGAACCTCGCCATCGTAGGGAACGGCAAAATGGCATTCCTTCTGCGGACAGACCTTTTCGGTGCCGCGTCGTTTGGTCGTCTTGATGGAAAGGATCGGCCAGCCGCAGTCGGGGCAGGGTTCGTTGATGGGCGGATTCCAGACTGCGTACTTGCAATCCGGATAGCGCGCACAGGAATAGAAAACCTTGCCGTAGCGCGACTTGCGTTTGAGCATGGTTGCCTGTTTGCACTCCGGGCATTCCACGCCAGTGTCCGCTGGTTTCTCGAGCGGCTCCATGTGCTTGCAGTTGGGGTAGTTGCTGCAGCCGATGAAGCGGCCGTAACGTCCGCGCTTGATGACCAGGTGGGATTCGCACTTGGGACACATGCGATCGGGCACGATCTCGGGTTCGTTCGAGGCGCCCACGGCGTCGTCGACGTTGCGTGTGTAATTGCAATCCGGGTAACCGGTGCAGCCGATAAAATAGCCGTTGCGCCCGAGGCGCTTGGCCAGTTTCTTGCCGCACTTGGGACAATCCTCGTCCATCATCTCCACACCCGGGCGATCCACGGTTTCCTTGTCCTTCACCTGATTTTTGAAGTCGGTCCAGAATTCCTGGAGCACCGGCTTCCATTCCTTCTCGCCGCGCGAGATGGCATCGAGATCGTCCTCCATGCGCGCGGTAAAATCATAATCCACGTAATGGGAAAAATGTTCGGAAAGAAATTTGTTGACCACGCGCCCAACATCGGTGGGCCGGAACCGGCGGTTATCGAGCGTCACGTATTCGCGGCGCTCCAGCGTGACAATGATGGACGCATACGTGGACGGGCGGCCGATGCCGTAGGCCTCCAGCGTCTTGACGAGGCTCGCCTCGGAGTAACGCGGCGGCGGTTCGGTGAAGTGCTGCTCCTGGCGCAATAGCTTGAGTTCTACGGACTCGCCTTGCTCCATCGGGGGCAGCAGCTTTTCGTCGTCGGCGGTTTCCGGCGAGTCTGCGGGTTTGTCGTCGATGTCTTCCTGGTACACCGACATGTAACCGGGTTTTACCACCGTGGAACCGTTGGCGCGGAAAACATTCCCTTCGCCGGCTGCGAGATCCACGGTGACGGTATCAAGCAAGGCCGGCACCATCTGGCAGGCGACGGTACGCTTCCAGATCAGTTCGTACAAACGCAATTGATCCGGCTTCAAGTGGCCCTTGATGGAATCCGGTGCCCGCGCCGCCGAAGTCGGGCGGATGGCTTCGTGCGCCTCCTGGGCATTCTTGGATTTGTTCTTGTATAGGATCGGTTCGTCCGGCAGGTTTTCGGCGCCGTAGCGGTCTTTGATGACGTCCCGGATTTCGGTCACGGCCTCGTTGGCCAGATTTACCGCATCGGTGCGCATGTAGCTGATCAGACCCACGATTTCGCCGTGTCCGAGATCCACGCCTTCGTACAGCTGCTGTGCCGTGCGCATGGTGCGTTGGGCGGAAAAACCCAGTTTGCGCGAGGCCTCCTGCTGCAGGGTGGAGGTGGTGAAGGGCGGCGCCGGGTTGCGGCGACGCTGTTTTTTCTCGACTGAAAGTACGACGAGCCGGCCTTGCGCCGCGGCTAGCAGGGCCGCGTCAATCTCCGCGGCACGGGTGCCGTTGTCGATGGAAAACTGCTCGAGTTTTTCGCCGTTGAAGTGGGTCAACCGGGCGACGAAATCCTTGCCCTGGGCGGCCAGGTCGGATTCGATCGTCCAGTATTCGCGTGCCTGAAAACGCTCGATTTCCTCTTCGCGCTCAACGATCAGGCGCAGCGCCGGGCTCTGCACGCGTCCCGCCGACAGCCCGCGGCGCACCTTTTTCCACAACAGGGGCGAGAGATTGAAGCCGACGAGATAGTCGAGCGCGCGGCGCGCCTGTTGGGCATTGATGAGGTTCTCGGATAACTGCCGCGGCTGTGTGATGGCGTGCTGGATCGCGCTCTTGGTAATTTCGAAGAATTCCACCCGATGCACCGGCTTGCCGTCCAAGGCGTCTTCCGCCTTCAGAATTTCGTGCAGGTGCCAGGATATGGCCTCGCCTTCGCGATCCGGGTCGGTTGCCAGATACAGCGCATCGGCCTTTTTCATGGCTTTAACGATGGCGTCAACGTGCTTTTTATTCTTCTCGATCAACTCGTATTTCATCCCGAAACCGTTCTCCGTCTCCACGGCGCCCTGTTTCGGGATGAGATCGCGCACATGGCCGTAGGAGGCCAGACAGGTAAAATCCTTGCCCAGATATTTGTTCATGGTTTTCGCCTTGGCCGGCGATTCCACTACGATAAGATGTTTTGACATTCTTTAATCAAATCCCTCAATAATACTCCACCGCAATTCACTTGAAAAAAATAACGCGGTATCGCGCGCCGCCGACAGAACCCGTTGCCTTTCCGGCGCCCGGAACAGGTCAGGCGCGAATTGTTGACGATAACAGGTGGGTCTTGTCAAGTCTTAGTACACAGGAAATGAACAAGCAACAACAAATGATAGGACCGGAGGATGATCGTCAATGCAGATGTCCCTGCATTTCATCAAACACCATGTCCTCGAGCATGTGGTAGGCATGTTCCTGTCCAGGCTGGTTAAACAGTACCAGCAGCATCACCCACTTGAGCTGATCGAGCGCGATTTCATCCACTTCCAATGCCATCAGCCGATCAATCACGAGCTCACGCATGGCGGGATTGATCATGCCTCCGGCTTCCATGAAATGAAGATAACCGCGGCATTCGGGATTAAGCTTCTCCCGTTCCTCCGGCGTGTAATGCCGGATCGCGACTGAAATTTCCGGCCGTGAAGTGACATGGGTGTGCTCACGCAATTCTGACAATCCATCGAGCCAGGAGAGGGCCTTGCGGATTTCGCCGCGGCGAAATCCGGCTTGCGTCAGTTCATTGGTGAGTGCTTCCTGATCAGGCTGAAATTCAGCGCCTTCATCCATGTAGTTTTCGAACAAATACATCAGCACATCGAAAACATTTTCTTTCATCAGTGGGCTGTGCTCTCTCTATGGTGTTAACGGATTATCCTGTGGACTTTGCCACCCGGACCCCGTGACACGAATCCGTTCAGCTCCATTTGCAACAGCATGGAGGAAACGGCATCCGCCGTCAATCCGCTGCGATCGATCAGAGTGTCGACACTGACGGGATCGTGCCCGATGTGATCGAGCAGCGCCTTCATGTTTGCATCGGAAAGGGGTGGCGCGGTGGTAATTTCATTTTCGACCGGTAACGTCACGCTGGCCAGCGGTCCCAGCTCTTCAAGAATATCTTGCGCGGATTCCACGAGTTTGGCGCCCTGACGGATGAGCGCATGACAGCCGCGGCTCTGCGGTGCGTGGATTGAACCCGGAATCGCAAATACTTCGCGGCCTTGCTCGCCTGCCAGGCGCGCCGTGATCAGCGAGCCGCTTGGCAACGCCGCCTCAACCACCAGCGTGCCGAGCGAAAGTCCGCTGATGATGCGGTTGCGTATTGGAAAATTTTCCGGCAACGGCGGTGTATTCAGCGGAAATTCGGAAACGAGCGCGCCATGCCTGACAATGTCGTGTGCCAGATCGCGATGCCGCGCCGGATATACGCGGTCCAGCCCGGTTCCGGCTATTGCGATGGTATTTCCGCCCGCTGTGAGCGCGCCGCGGTGCGCCGCGCCATCGATCCCCAGCGCCAGACCACTGGTGATCGCCAGCCCGGCGCGAGCCAGTGCTTTGGCGAATGCCTGCGCATTTTCCCGTCCCATGGGGGTAGGATTGCGGCTGCCCACGATGGCCAGCTGTGGGTGCGTGAGGATCCGCCGCTGACCCACGATATAGAGCATAACCGGCGGATCGGGAATTTCACGCAGCAGCGGCGGATAATCGGGATCGTCCCAGGTGAGCAGATGATGCTCGGGCTCGTCTAACCACTCGAAATCAGGCTTCAGCGCCGCCGGATCGGGACCGGAAAGGATGGTATTTATCGCCGCATTTTTTCCGGTAAGGACCTGTTCCAGCAGGCCGCGACCAGCGGAAAAAATTTTTCCAACCGACCCGAAATGCGCAAGCAGTTCGTGCTGTGTGCGCAATCCGGCGCCCGGCAGGCGTTGCAGCGTGAGCCACAGACTGAGGGAATCGTGAGAACCAGCTTGCGTCGGCGCGCCGTTCATGGCGCGCAGTTTACTCCAAGGTGGAATAATTTATGTAGCCGCCGGGTGCCGTTGCGCCGCACTTTCGGCATGGCGACTCAATGAACACTGTCGCTTGTGGCAGCCCGGAGAATTTCCTTCGAAAAAATTCGCCTCCCGGTGCGCGACGTTAGGGCGTTAGGGCGTGATGACCGCGTCCAGCATATGCACCGGGCGTGTGGAAGACATGACCAGCGCGTAGCTTATTTTCTCGAAGGTGCGGAACACCAAAACCAGTGCGGATTCCTCATCCGGCAACTTGTAACGCTCGCGCGTGATCGGATCCATGTGCGTCCCCACATGACGCATGACCCGCAGCACGGTGCCTTCTTCGATACCCTCGCGCGTGCCGAGCGAAATACCGACCACGGCGTAAGTACCGATTTCCGCCACCGCGTTCAGGGCCGAGACAATCCTCCCTGCCACCAGGGTTTTGGGCGCGTGCGGATAGTAATAGGGCAACGAGGGCTTTTTCGGCGCCACCAACAGGCGGTCGGTCGGGAGAATTTCCTGCTTGACCTGGGTGATGACGAGCTTGCTGGGATCACCCGGCTCGAGGCGACGGGCATCGCCCAGATACAGCGCCTCGTATGCCAGCAACTCACCCGTATCGGGATGACGGATGGCATTGCCGGGGCGGAAGACGTGATAAAACTCTGTATCGTTGTCCTGCAGACCGCGGGCATAGAATTGACTGCCGTTACCGAGTGCAATCCGGTCGTCGAGACCGATCGTGATGTAACCCGCCTTATCGAGTTCGTTCTCGCCAACCGCGAGCGGGCGCGTCAGAAACGGCAAGATGGCATTCGGAGGAATGGTGGGGATGGCGGAGTCGAGCGGTTCACTGTGTACTCTCGGTGACAGCTTCACCGTGCGGCCGTCTCCCGGCGCGGGCATGGCCTCCATCGGTCTGGGTATCACAGCAGGAAGCACCGGCAAAGTTTCCTTGCGTAACACGGACAACTCCGGTTTGCCGTCCACCATGCGCAACACGACCACATCACCGGGATAAATCAGATGGGGATTTTTGATCTCTTGGTTGATCTTCCAGATTTTCGGCCATAGCCAGGGGCTTTTCAGAAAACGCGTCGAGATATCCCATAACGTGTCTCCCTTGACCACCGTGTAGCGTTCGGGGTGATCGGGCTTGAGCTGCACCGTGTCCGCCGATGTGAGTACCGGAAAGAGCAGGAACAGCGCAATAATAGAAGGGGTGAATCTGAATCCCAATCGGTGCTTAGGCGACATTCGTCCACATTCCGTGTAATCTGATATCGGTTTGAGTGTAGTCCATGCTGGCGTGCAACGCCAAGCCTGATTTATCGTCAAATTTTGTTGTTATTCAGTAGCATCCAGACTGATAATAATGCGATTTGACAGGAAGTAAACTAGCCGCCGGATCCCGTGGCGCAGCGCTTTCGGAGACGGCGGCAGGAGCGCCCAAGGAAACAGGGTTCACTGCGGCTACCTGCGCCCATGGCCGAAGGAGCGTTCGCCTCGGGCCCTGGGCGCTAGCCGCCGGATCCCGTTGGCGCTAGCCACCGGACTGAAAAAACCATGACGGTTCGCACCATCCTGCACTATCCCGACCCATGCTTGCGGCGCCGGGCCGATCCCGTAGCGGAAGTCACCGATGCCGTTCGCGTGCTGGTCGATGACATGGCTGAAACCATGTATCAGGCGCCGGGTATCGGTCTCGCCGCCATCCAGATCAACGAGCCATGGCGGATTATTGTTATCGATATCTCCGAGGGTCGCGATCAGCTCCAGATTTTCATCAATCCGGAAATTACTTTCCGGGAAGGCGAACAGGAGCTTGAAGAAGGCTGTTTGTCCGTGCCCGGAATATTCGAGCCGGTGACACGCGCCCGGCGTATCCGTGTGACTGCGCTCGATCGTGACGGCAAACCGTTCGAACGGGAGGCCGAAGGTCTGCTCGCCACGTGCATCCAGCATGAAATCGATCATCTCGAAGGCAAAGTATTCGTCGATTATCTTTCGCGCCTGAAACAAACGCGGATACGCAAAAAACTCCAAAAACGCGAACGGACTCAAGGGCCGGGAGCCGGAGAACCCCGCAGGCAGTACGCGGACGACCGCCAGCCGTCGGCAGCCGCCGGCCGGTTGAATTCCAAAATATTATAGAAGGCTGCTGTTAAACCCGATTTCGGACAGGCGTGGTGCAAACCGGGGGGGTAAATGCATGCCGATGAATCTGATATTTGCCGGGACACCCGAATTTTCCGTCCCCGCTTTCGAAGCGCTGCAGCACGCCGGGCATAACATAATCGCCGTATACACCCAGCCCGACCGTCCCGCCGGGCGCGGACGCCGATCGATCTCCAGTCCGGTTAAGCAATGCGCGGAAAAACACGGCATCGAAATCCGCCAACCGGAAAACCTTATCGGTGAAGTCAATCGTCTGCGCGCGGATACGCCGGATGCCATCATTGTCATCGCCTTCGGTCAGATTCTCCCGGCCAATGTTCTCTCCATTCCCCGGTTCGGTTGCCTTAACGTGCACGCCTCGCTGCTGCCGCGCTGGCGTGGCGCGGCGCCGATCGCGCGCGCGATCGAAGCGGGTGATGCCGTGACGGGAGTCACCATCATGCAAATGGAAATTGGCCTCGACACCGGTCCGGTGCTGGCGGAAGCACAGACTCCCGTTCACGAGCATGACACGGCGCAAACGCTGCATGATCGTTTGTCACGGCTTGGCGCCGAGACCCTGATCACAACTCTGGACCGTCTGGCGCGCGGCGAAATAACGCCGCGTCCGCAAAACGACGCCCATGCCTGCTATGCCAGGAAATTGCTCAAGGAGGAAGCGCCGATCGACTGGCGTCAGCCCGCCCGGGTCCTGCACCGCAAGATTCGCGCGTTCGTTCCCTGGCCGGTGGCCTGTACTACCTGGCACGGCAAAACCCTGCGTTTGTGGGATGCGGCCTCACCGGAACATGGCCGTGCTCCTGCGGGCCCGCCCGGCACGGTCGCTCGGGCCGATGCCACCGGCATTTTAGTATGGACCGGTGACGGGGCGATCACGATCACGCGGCTGCAAACCGAAGGTGGAAAAATTATGACCGCGGGTGAATTTCTCAATGGGTACAAACTCGCGGCGGGAGACCGGTTGGGATAATGACACGCACTGCGACGCGCGCCAATAGGCCGATTGCCAAGCGAATCAATCCGCGTGCGCTGGCGGCCAAAGTCGTGGCAACCGTGGTCGGGCATTCACGTTACCTCGACACGGCGCTGGAGGAAACACTCCTGGCCTTGCCACCGGCACAGCAACGCGAGGCGGCGCTTATTCAGGAAATGGCATACGGGGTGTTGCGCTGGTTCCACCAACTTGAGTTCATCGCCGGGTTGCTCATCGCTAAAGCGCTCAAGGATAAAGACCGGGATGTGCAGGCGCTGTTGCTCGTGGGCCTTTATCAATTGCGCCACATGCGCGTGGCCAAACACGCCGCCGTAACAGAAACGGTGAGCGCCGCGGCCGCACTGAAAAAAACCTGGGCGAAAAATTTTATCAACGCCTGCCTGCGGACCTACCTGCGGGAAGAAACGGACATCCAGGCAAAGATCGCCCCAAATGAATCGGCCGCGTTCAGTCATCCGGCGTGGATGCTTGATGAAATCCGTTCTCACTGGCCCGAGGACTGGGAGAAAATTCTGCGGGCGAACAATGAACGCCCGCCGATGGTGCTACGAGTCAACCGGCTAAAGCGAACGCGCGCGCAATATCTGGCGCATCTCGCTTCATGCGGCATCACCGCCCAACCGCTTGCTGACGGTGAAACTGCGGTCCTGCTGCCCAATCCCATGCCGGTGAGCGAATTGCCCGGTTTCAGTCAAGGCGAGGTCTCGGTGCAGGACGCGGCGGCACAATTCGCCGCGGTCTTGCTCGATGCGAAAGCGGGGGAGCGCGTGCTCGACGCCTGTGCCGCGCCGGGTGGAAAAACCGGACACCTGCGTGAGCACACACCTGAGCTGGCCGAACTGGTGGCGCTCGACCGGGAGCCGGCACGAGTGGTGTTGATCGATGAAAATTTATCGCGCTTGCGATTGCCGGCGACAGTCCTTACCGGTGACGCCGGCGAACCGTCGGAATGGTGGGACGGCCGGCCGTTTGACCGGATACTGGTGGATGTGCCTTGCTCCGCCATGGGTGTTATCCGCCGGCACCCGGATATCAAGGTCCGGCGGCGTCCCGAGGACCTGCCGCGGCTCGTCGCGGCGCAGGCACGAATTCTTGAAGGGCTGTGGCCCTTGCTCAAGCCCGGAGGTAAGCTTCTGTACGTGACCTGCTCGATTCTGCCGGCGGAAAACGAAGATCAGGTGGCCGTCTTCCTGCGGCGTCATCCGGAGGCGGTGGCAGTCTCCCTGCCGATGAACAGCGGGCGAGCGCGGGTGATCGGACGGCAGATTTTACCGGGGGAGTCGGAAATGGATGGATTTTACTATGCGTGCCTTAGTAAGCGGTGATTGGCGATACGTTGCGGCCGCTGTGCTTGCCTTGGGATTCACGAGTGAGGTCACGGCTGAATTCAAGGTCACCGACGTGCTGCCGAAGTTCGTCGAGAAATCTCTTGTCCTTGCGGGTAATCTCGATTTGGGATTGAGCCCCAAAGTCGAGGAGGCGCTGGGCAAGGGCATTCCGCTGGACGTGGTCATCGAAATTCAACTGTACCAGCAGCGACGCTTTTTTTGGGATAAAAAAATTATTTTCTGGACGGTGCAGCGACGCATCCAGTATCACGCACTTTCGGGCCAGTACCTGGTCAGTTCGGGCACCGGCGATGCGGAAATCCGTGAAAGCCTGCTGACTCTCTCGGAGGCGCTCAAACAACTTGGGACGCTGAATGATCTCAAACTCGAACTTCCCGAAATCCCCGCTGATGATGGTTATTCCGTGGATATTCGCGTCAGCCTGGATATCGAAGCGCTGCCCACCCCGCTGCGGCCGGTGGCCTACACCTCGTTTGCCTGGCATCTCAACAGTGGATGGACCTCATGGAAAGTAGTGCACTGAATCGTTACGTCTCACGCCATGTCACCGGATTGACACCGCTGGTGGTGTTGTCGCTGCTGCTGATCGCCGCTTTTGTCATGATGAACGCGGCGGCCCAGAACTCGGCGCTTTTTGGGCGACTGTATTCAGTGCTATTGCTGGTAAATATTCTCGGCGTGCTGTTACTGCTCGCGCTGATCTTGCTCAATCTGTTGCATTTCGTAGAGCAGTACCGCGCCCGTGTCATGGGCACAAGGCTTACCCTGCGGTTGATGTTGATGTTCGTGGTGCTGGCGGTGCTGCCGGTCTCGGTGGTGTTCTTCTTCTCGATCCAGACGCTCAACCGCGGAATCGACAACTGGTTTGACGTCCGGATCGAACGCGCCCTCGATGATGCCCTGTTGCTCGGGCGCACGGCGCTCGATGCGCTCAAACTTGACCTGGTGAAAAACACTCAGGAAATGGCCGTGGAACTGGAAATGCTGCCGCGCGAGAAGCCGGTTCCGGGTCGCTCGGAGCTGTCCCTGCTCAGCCTGCTGCGGGAACAATACAACATCACGGAACTGACGCTTTTCTCCCAGGATGGAAGAATCATCGCCTCGGTGAGCGAGGCAAATTTCGAAACCGGTTCGCTGGTGCCGAGTCGTCCCAGCGACACGGTTCTCGCGCAGGCGCGTCAAGGACAGACCTACGCCAACATCGACGCCATCGGCAAATCGGGCCTGCGATTGCGCGTCGTGATTCCGGTGCGTACACGCGATGTGAGCGCGCCGCTGCGGGTATTGCAGGTTTTGCAAGCCTTGCCGCCACGCTATACAAAATTGGGCGAATCGGTGCAAACGGCCTTCGCCGAATATGAAAAGCTCGTGTACCTGCGCGGGCCGCTCAAGTTCGGGTTCACGCTCACGCTGTCCCTGATCGCCTTACTCACCCTGCTGATTGCAGTTTGGGCGGCGATTTTCTCCGCCCGCCGTCTCACCACGCCGATCCGCGAACTGGCCGAGGGCACGCGCGCGGTGGCACGGGGCGATTACCAGATGCAGATTCCGGTCACAAGCAAGGACGAGATCGGGATCCTGGTCGGATCCTTCAACGAGATGACGCACCGCATTCATCGCGCGCAGACGCAGACCAAGCGCAGCCAGCAGGAAGCCGAGATTCAGCGCGCCTACCTCGAAACCGTGCTGGGTCACCTTTCCTCGGGCGTGCTGACATTCAACCAGCGCCTGCTGCTGCGCACGCATAATGCGGCCGCCGGCCAGATTCTCGGCGCCGATCTCAAGACTGCCGAGCGCAAGTCGCTGGCCTGGCTGGGCGAGACCTATCCGGCGCTCCGGCCGCTCACCGAGATCGTCCAGCGGGCGGCGGCCGCCGGCGAAAACGAGTGGCAGACACAGATCCAGCTGTCAGTGAATAATCAGCGCCGAACGCTGATGCTGCACGGCACTTCGCTTCCCTCCTGGCGCGGGAAACGCGGCGGTTATGTCGTGGTATTCGACGACATCACCATGCTCATCCAGGCGCAGCGCGATGCGGCCTGGGGCGAGGTCGCACGGCGCATGGCGCACGAAATCAGGAATCCGCTCACGCCCATTCAGCTGTCCGCCGAGCGCATTCGTCACAAATATCTTCGCGCGGTGTCGGACGACGAGCGGATCGCGCTCGACCGCGCCACGCGCACGATCATTGAACAGGTCGAAGCGCTCAAATCCATGGTCAAGGATTTCTCCGAGTACGCGCGCTCGGCCCAGATGCAGTCGCAGCCGGTCGACCTGAACGGACTGATACGTGATGTGGTGGAGCTCTACAAGAACGAACACGGACAAGCCGTCGAAGGCGTGGTTCCGTTGCGCCGGGCCGCGGAAAAAAATGATTTGGTGAGACTGCTTCGACCCATGGCAACCAAGCTCCATCTTGATGCCGACCTGCCCCGCATCTCGGCCGATCCGGGCCGGTTGCGACAGGTACTGCACAACCTATTGATCAACGCGCACGATGCGCTGGCGTCGACACCCAACCCCCAGATCCAGCTCAGCACCCGCCTGGTGGCGGAAAATGTCCATCGTTTTGTCGAACTGAAGGTGCAAGACAACGGGCCCGGCTTCCCCGAGGCGCTGCTGTCGCGCCTGTACGAACCGTATGTCACCACCAAGGAAAAGGGCACCGGGTTGGGACTGGCCATCGTCAAACGCATCGTCGAGGAACACGGGGGAATCATTTATGTCGAGAATCTCGCCGAACGCGGCGCCTGTGTCGTCATCCGCCTGCCGGTCGGCGAAAGCACGCTGACGGGCGATGCGTCCTATGATCAATCGTCCGCGCGCGCGGAGAAAGAAGTGCGACACGAACGGCACGCTTACGGACCCAAGGACGGAAAGGCATGAATCCCGGATATATCCTGGTGGTGGATGATGAACCGGATATCTGCCGCCTGGTGCAGGAAATTCTCGAGGACGAACACTACAAAGTGGTCACGGCGGAAAACGCCAGGGCGGCACGGGACGCTTTCAAGAAGCAGCGGCCGGACCTCGTGCTCCTCGATATCTGGATGCCGGACACCGACGGCATCAGCCTGCTGCGGGAATGGTCCGATTCCGGCGATCTCGAAATACCGGTCATCATGATCTCGGGACACGGAACGGTCGAGACGGCGGTCGAGGCTACCCGGCTCGGCGCCTACGATTTCATTGAAAAACCCCTATCCACGGGCAAGCTGCTGGTCACCGTGGAGCGCGCGCTGGAAAACGACAAGCTCCGGCGCGAGAACCTGCGACTGCGCCGCCAATCCGAACCGGCCAGCACGCTGATCGGCAAAAGCCCGCTCATGCAGCAACTGCGGGAGGACATCGAGCGGATTGCCGCAACCGACGCGTGGGTGCTCATCACTGGCGAGCCCGGCAGCGGCAAGGCGAACGCGGCGCGCTACCTGCACGCACACAGCGCGCGCAAAAACTCCCCCTTCGTCGAAGTCAGTCTCGCCGCGGTTCCCCCCGTGCAATTGGCGGCGCAGCTGTTCGGACAGGAGCAAAGAGGGTCGATCATTCCGGGCAGCTTCGAGCAGGCGGTGACCGGCACCTTGCTGCTGAATGAAATAAGCCATCTCGATTCCACCACGCAGGCACGGCTGCTCGATGTCCTCGAGCAGAAGCGATTCATGCGCGTCGGCGGACACGAGCCGATCGAACTCGACGTGCGCATCATCGCCGCGAGCGACAAGAATTTGCCGACAGCGGTGGAGGATAAAACTTTCCGCGAAGACCTTTACTATCTCCTGAACGTCGTGCCCTTGCGCGTGCCCTCGCTCCGCGAACACCACGAAGACGTGCCGGAACTCATTAATTTCTATATCAACTGGATGGCAGACAATGAACACCTGCCGTATCGCAAGTTCACCACCGGCGCGCTCAACCTGCTGCGCAATTACTCATGGCCGGGCAATGTGCGCGAATTGCGAAACATGGTGCAACGGTTGCTGATCCTGAATCGCGGGGAAGAAGTGACGGAAGCCGAGGTCGAGCAGACGCTGGGCGGATCGCCCCCGGTCTCCGCCGAGGCCTACCCGCCGACACTGATGGAATTGCCGCTGCGTGACGCCCGCGACCATTTCGAAAAGGCGTACCTCGAGCATCACCTGAAGCGGACCGGCGGCAACGTCGCCGAGGTGGCGCGCCTGTCCGGCATGGAACGCACCCACCTGTATCGAAAACTCAAGCAGCTCGGCGTAAATCCCAAACCGCCCCGGGAATAACGATGGCCATTGTCGATAATCTGGAAGCCATGCTCGCGCGCGGCCAGGACACCGCACTGCTGCGCTACAGCCTCGGCGCCGAATACCTGAAACTCAACCAGCCCGACAAGGCGGCCGCACACCTGCGCGAGTCCGTGGCGAAAGACCCAAAATACTCCGCCGCCTGGAAACTGCTCGGCAAGGCCCTCGCTGAAGCTGGACAAAAAGCCGAAGCGATCAGTGCCTATGAAGACGGGATCAAGGTGGCAAACGAAAAAGGCGACATTCAAGCGGCGAAAGAGATGACGGTTTTTCTTAAACGTTTACAGAAATAGTCGAGCGGGCTTCAACCGCTACTTGAGGGTGGGGACCCACGGCAGGTGATTTTTCTTTGCTTGTCCAAAGAAGAGTCACCCAGGGTGCAGGGGCGGAGCCACCCGCCATTAGCTTTTCATCGTCGGCGCGGCCGAGTCACTAATAAAAATCCGGCTCGCCCTTCGGGCGGGTCTTGAATCTTTTATGCAGCCAAAAATACTGTTCCGGCTTTTCCCTCACCGCAATTTCGATTTCCTTGTTCATGCGCGTGGTGTCGGCGACCGGATCGCCGGAGGGGAAATCTTTCAACGCCGGACGGAATTCGATCTCGTAGCCGCGCCCCCAGGACAACTGGCGGGTGATGCACGGAATCACCACGGCATCCGTCATCTCGGCGAGCCGCGGCAAAACCGCAAATGTCGCGGCCGGAATGCCGAAGAACGGTGCGAATACCGAGTTGCGCCGGCCGGCATCCTGATCCGGCAGATAATACAGCGGCATGCCGGAACGCACCATGCGCACCAGCGTGGTGAACGGCTTGTTGTGCTCCACCAGATGCGCCCCGAAACGGGTGCGAGCCCGATGCACGACAGTGGCAAACAGCTCATTGACCGGATGGCGGAACACCGAAACTATCGGCCTGTCCGCCGAGATGCGTATGCCGCCAACGTCGAGCCCCAGAAAGTGCGGCGCGAGCAAGATGATGTTTTGTTTTTCGCGCAGGGCACTGTCGAAATGTTCGCGGCCGCGAAATCGGGTGATACGCCGCAAGCGCGACTCCGATGCCCACCACGAAACGCCGATATCGAGCAGCGTCTGGCCGAAGGCGCGGAAATGCCGGCGCGCGATCCGTGTCTGTTCCGCCGGCGTCCGTTCCGGAAAGCATCTTCGGATGTTGACGTTCACGATGTGCCGGCGCGGGGCATGCAATGCATAAAGCAACATCCCGAGGCCTCCGCCCAAGACGGCAATCAATGGCAACGGCAGCCAGCTCACGAGGCGCATGAAACCCAACCCGATCCAGGAGAGCCCGTATCGCGGCCGTAAATAACGGGTCAGACTGTCCTTATCCATAAGGTGAGGGAGCGCCGCCCGGACGGGTTTTGAAGATCTTGAAAGTCCACATGTATTGCTCCGGCATCTCACGCAGGCCGGCCTCCATGGCGGCATTCATGTGCGCGGCATCCATCATTTCGTTTCCCGTCGGATAAGTTGTCAGGGCCGGCCAAAACTTTACTTCATATCCCTTGTCGGTCAGACGCGACATGCACGGGACCACCAGCGCATTCGCCGAACGCGCCAGGCGCCCGAGGATGGGCAACGTCGCCGTGGGCACGCCGAAGAAGTCGACGAACACCGAGCGTGCCGCGCCAAAGTCCTCGTCCGGGGAATAGTGAAAACTCAAACCCTGGTTGAGCGCGCGCAGCACCGGACGCAACCCTTCGCGCCGCTCAATCAGCCGAGCGCCATAGCGGGTTTGGCCACGCGCCAGCAACCAGTTGATGACCGGGTTCGGCTGGGCCTTGACCATGGTGCACGCCGGATGCCAGCGGCTCAGCATCGCCCCGCCGAAATTTATTCCGACGCAATGCGGCACCAGCAGAATGACGGGACGCCCGCTTTGCAGTGCGGCCTGATAATGATCCAATCCGAGATACTCGGTTTTGCGCTCAAGCCGCGCGCGCGCGGCCCATGCCAGAAACCCGAGATCGACATACGACTGGCCGGTGACACGGAAATGCGCGCGCTGCAGTTCCTGGCGCGCCCGCGGCTCCATCCGGGGGAAGCACATCTCGATGTTGATGCGCGCAATCTCGCGGCGTTTTTTATTCGAGATCATCATGAGAAAACCCAGCGCGCTGCCCGCAAGCCGCGACCACGACAGCGGCAGCATCGCCAGCCACCGCAAGAAAAAAATCCATAGCCAGCTCGGCCAGTAGCGCGGCGCATAACTTCTGCGAGCGGGCTTGCCTGCCTGAGAAGAATACGAACGATCCGGTGTTTTGGTTTTTGCTGTGCCGGTGGAATTCATCGATTGGCGATGGTGCGCCGGGTGTGTTCGCCCGGCGGCTTGGACTCCGCTCCATGGTGGGTTAGTCTTTACCAATGATTGCAAAAACGGCGCGACGGCGCACCCCGTTTGTTCTCGCCGTCATCGTCTGGATCGTGGCGTTGGTGGCGGCGCAATGGGACGTCGTCAGCCGGCTCGATAACCTTTACCTCGACTGGAACCTGCGCCGCCTCGCCGAGCGATTCCCCCCCGACCCCGCCATCGTCATGATCGATATCGACGAGCCCACGCTCGAGGCCATGGTTCCCGAGTACGGGCGTTATCCGTGGTCCCGCGCCGTATTCGGCCAGCTGGTGGAGGGGCTCGCGCGCCAGCAACCGGCGGCGATTGTGTTCGATATCCTGTTCATTGATCCGCAAAAAGAGCATGTGGCTGACGATCTTTTTTTCATTCGTACGGCCGCCGCCCTGCCCTACGTCTATTTTCCCATGGTGCGCCTGGATGCGCCGGAACAGGCAGACCGGGAAAAAGGTTTCCCTTTGAAAAACCTTGGTAACGCGCGGCGCGGATCCGGGGCCGACCCCGAGGCACGCGCCTCTCTGCTGCTGCCGATGCCGGGGCTGGCCCAAACGGGACGGATCGGGACCATCAATGTCTTTGCCGACAGCGACGGGGTCATCCGCCGTTATCCCCTGTATCTTGATGCATATGGTTGGCACATTCCCTCCTTGCCCGCCCGGGTGGCGCATGATCTGGGATATGCCGTGCCGGATACTGCGAACATCATGCTGACCTGGCACGGGCCGGCCAAATCCTATACGGCGGTTTCTTTCTTCGATGTTTTCACCGATCTCGAACGTCGCCGACCGCAACGGCCGCGCGATGAGTTCCGCGGCAAGATTATCATCATCGGCGCCACCGCTTCGGGCCTGCACGACCTCAAGCTCACACCCATGGGAGCGAATTTTCCCGGTACCGAGGTGCTCGCCACCACCATCGATAATCTTAAAAACGGCGCGCGTATCAATCAGGTGGCTGGGTGGGTAGCGCCGTTGCTGACGGGCATATTTCTGTCGACGCTGGCGCTGGCGTTCGCGCGCGGCATGAGTGTGCTAACGATTGGGGTGAGCTGGCTCGGCGTTACGCTGGCGGTCGCCATCGGTTGTTGGGCGGCGCTGGTGTATTCACGCCTCGCAATCCCGGTGGTCGTGCCGTTGGTGTTCGGCGGCTGGTTCTACTATCTTCTGGCGTCGCTGCGGGCCTGGCGTCTCGAGCGCCAGAACCGTCAGCGCGTGACCACGCTTTTTTCGCGCTTCCTCGATCCGCGCGTGGTGGCCGATCTGGTGGAGCAGGGGGAAACTCATGACACGCTTTCCGGTCAGAAGCGGGAGATCACGGTGCTGTTTTCCGACATCCAGGGATTTACCGCGCTCTCGGAGCGCAAATCGGCGCCGGAAATCGTGGAACTGCTCAATCGCTATTTCAGCCTCCAGGTTGAGATTATTTTTCGGCACGGCGGGACGCTGGACAAATATATCGGCGATGCCATCATGGCCTTTTGGGGCGCCCCAACGGAACAGCCGGATCATGCACTGCGCGCGCTGGCATGCGCCCGCGAGATGGAACAGGCGCTGATACGCTTCAAGCAGCAAGCCGGTCCCGACGGTGAATACTTTGACGTCGGTATCGGCATCCACACCGGTGAAGCCGTGGTAGGATTTATCGGCTCACCGCAGCACCGCCAGGATTACACCGTGATCGGCGATACGGTGAATACCGCAAGCCGCATCGAGGGCGCCACGCGCGGACGCTGCCGGATACTGGTATCCGCCGCCGTGCGGGACGCGTGTCAAACGCAATACACTTTTGTTGATCACGGACTCGTGAAACTCAAGGGCAAGGAATCCGAAGTTCAACTTTACGAGCCGAAATGGGAGTCGTCATGAAACTATTACAGTCCTTCGTATTTTCCATCGGGCTCGCTGCCCTTGGTGCCGCTTTTGCCAAGGAAGCGGGCACCACGCGCACGGCCGTGGATTTGATGGCCACGCCGTACCGCGATGCGGCGCAGGCCGGACAACTGCCATCGAACACCTCGGTGGTGATCCTCGAGCGTCGCGGCGGTTGGCTGAAGATATCCGGGAAAAACAAGACCGGCTGGGTACGGCTGCACCAGGTCCGATCTGGCGAAGGACCGGAGGCGAAGGGCTCCGGCGAAGGATTGGAGATGCTGAAAAATGTCGGCAAGACAGGACGGTCGGGATCATCGGGGATTGTCGCCACCACCGGTATCCGCGGACTGAGTGCCGAAGAACTTAAGTCGGCGAAACCAAATCCCAAAGCCGTGGAAGCCTTGGCGGGGCACCGCGCCAACGATGCAACAGCCAGGGATTATGCGCGGCAGGCAGGGTTAAAAGACACGGACGTGCCGTATCTGAATAAGCCATGAAGGATGAACCCATGACGATTTTCAAAACGGCGTTGATCCTTATTGCGCTCTCGTTGGCCGTGCCACTGCCGGCGTCGGCCTTCAATCTCGACAAATTGCGTGACATCGGCAAGAAACTCGAGCCGCTCAAGTCGACTTCGGAAAAAGATGAAATCAATCTTGGCAGGGACGTGGCCGCCAACCTCCTCGGCGCGGCACCACCGGTGAACGATCCGGCGTTGCAATCGTATGTCAACAAAATCGGCATGTGGATCGCGCTCCATTCCGACCGGCCGAACCTACCCTGGCATTTCGGCGTGCTGGACACGGACGGTGTCAATGCCTTCGCGACACCGGGCGGATTTGTATTCATCACGCGTGGCATGCTGCTGCGCATGCGGGATGAAGCCGAGCTGGCCGGGGTGCTGGCGCATGAAATCAGTCATGTAGTCGAAAAGCATGCCCTGAACACCATGCGCAAAGGGGCTCTGACCGGCATAGCGGGTGAGGCTCTGAGCCGCAATAAACCTGAATACGCCAAGCTGGTCAGCACCGGGACTGAAATATTCGCGCGTGGACTGGATAAGGAGGATGAGTTTGCCGCCGATCGCATGGGTGTAGTACTCGCGTCGCGGGCTGGATACGATCCTTATGGGCTGCCATCCGTGCTACAAACACTTTCCTCCATTAATCCGAAGGATAATGCGGTGGCGCTCATGTTCAAAACCCACCCCGATTCTGGAACACGACTGGAGTTGCTTACAAACTCCATGGATACCCATTTTGACCGCTATATTAGCCAACCCAAGGTGGAAAATCGCTTTTCAGAGATAATTAAATCCCACATTTCCAGATATAAGCCGCAGAAATAGGATGTGTTTACAATATTTAACATAATTTTAACATAATTATGAATAGCACATCCTGTTTTATCTGAATAATTATAGAAAAGTGGGATAACTTTAAATTAATAAGGTATTTTATCGACTATCAGTGGTCTGATTGTTGTCAGTAAACTTGAAAATATGGTCTTATTGGTTTTTTCCTGCTGAGCTAATAACGATTTTATCTGCATCCGTTGCGAGGGCATGCGGAAACAGGCCGGACAATTGTCCATAATAGCCGGGAGATTCCCGCGCCGGGCAAAATCAGCGGTCTGGCGTTCGCGCACGTAGATGAAGGGACGAATAACGCGCAGATCTTTGGCATCGTTCACATAATGAGCCTTCATGGTGTGGAGGCGGCCGCCAAAAAAGGCGCTCATCAGGAATGATTCCGCGAGATCATCCAAATGGTGCGCCAACGCCAAGACGTTGAAACCCTGTTTGCGTGCTGTGTCATAGAGAATTCCACGGCGCATGCGGGAGCAATAGGCACAGAATGAATTGCCACGCATGGTCTTGAGCGCGCGGCCCACGATATCGTGACGGCGGTAAAAATAGCGAACGCCCAGAGCGGGGACATATTCTTTCAAGAACGACGGATCAAAACCTTCGATGCCCGGATCCACGGTGGCCGCACCGAGCTCGAAGCGAACCGGTGACTTATCCCGCAAATGCCGCAGTACGTGGAGCAACGACAGGCTGTCTTTGCCGCCCGACAGGCCCAGCAAGACACGGTCGCCCGGATGGATCATGCTGTAATCGGCGATGGCTTCCCTGGCGGCGTGCAACAGGGGGCGGGGCGGCCGAGGAATGGAAACCGGTATGGGTAGCGTATCGGGAGCTAGCATATTCTCCCAGTATGCCCAATCAGAATAATTTGTGCATAGGGCAGAGTAACATTCGTTAAGGTCAACATGAGCGAAGAAGTCAAAACCCTGTCTCCCAAAGAGACCTATAAGTTCATCCAGGAACATCCGAACGCCGTGTTCATCGACGTGCGTTCGCACATGGAATACCTGTTTGTCGGTCATCCGCCGGGGGCAATCCACATCCCGTGGATTGACGAACCGGACTGGAAAGTAAACCCGAATTTCATCACCCTGGTACGCCAGGCCATGCTCGGGGGTGCCAGCGGGGCGGCGCCCGTGGTGCTGATCTGCCGCAGCGGGGTACGCTCGCTCGAGGCCGGGCGGGTATTGATCAAGGCAGGAATCAAGGATGTTTACAATGTCGCCGGGGGGTTTGAAGGGGCGCTTGACGAACACCATCATCGCAGCAGCAAGGGTGGCTGGCGTTATCACGGTCTTCCCTGGGAACAGTGTTGAGACACTCGCTCGCGAGGGGGGTTAAAGCGTGTCAAACGCGAGCCGGATTGGTAAACTGCGCGGTCCTGCAGTTTTATAATTGAGCTAAGATGGAGTGGCTATGACAGACAGTTTTCTGTTTACCTCTGAATCCGTATCGGAAGGACATCCGGACAAGGTCTGTGACCAGATTTCCGACGCGGTCCTCGACGCCATTTTGAAGCAGGACAAAATGGCGCGCGTGGCCTGTGAAACCCTGGTAAAAAACGGCCTTGTGGTGGTTGCCGGTGAAATCACGACCGACGCCATTGTGGACTTCGACCAGATCGCGCGCCAAACCATCAAGCACATCGGCTATTCCGCCGGCATGGGGTTTGACTGGGATTCCTGCGGCGTGGTCAGCGCCGTGGGCAAGCAGTCACCCGACATCGCGCAAGGCGTGGACGAAGGCAAGGGACTCGACCTCGAACAGGGCGCCGGCGACCAGGGATTGATGTTCGGGTACGCCGCCAACGAAACCGATGTGTTGATGCCGATGCCGATCACGCTCGCGCACCGCTTGGTCAGGCGACAGGCTGAAATGCGCAAGTTTGGCAAACTGCCCTGGTTGCGTCCCGACGCCAAATCGCAAGTGACGGTCAAATATGTCAACCACAAGCCCGTCGGAATTGACGCCGTGGTTCTGTCCACGCAGCACGCGCCGGGTACCAAGTACGCTGACCTCAAGGAGGCGGTCATCGAGGAAATCGTGAAACCCGTCCTGCCCCGCGAATGGCTCGGCAAAGATATCAAATATTTCATCAACCCCACGGGCAACTTCGTGATCGGCGGACCGGTGGGCGATTGCGGACTGACAGGCCGCAAGATCATCGTGGACACGTACGGCGGCATGGCACGGCACGGCGGCGGGGCCTTTTCGGGCAAGGATCCGTCCAAGGTGGACCGCTCGGCCGCGTACGCCGGACGCTACGTTGCCAAGAACGTTGTCGCCGCCGGTCTTGCGGAGCGCTGCGAAATCCAGATGGCCTATGCCATCGGTGTGGCACAACCCGTGTCGATCCATGTCGATACCTTCGGCACCGGGAAGCTTCCGGACGATAAAATTGAACAACTCATCCGCGTGCACTTTGATTTGCGCCCCAAGGCCATCATTCAAATGCTCGACTTGTTGCAACCGATTTATTTCCCGACCGCTGCCTACGGTCACTTCGGCCGCACCGAAGCCTCTTTCACCTGGGAGCGCATCGACAAAGCCGAACTCTTGCGTGATGCCGCCGGTATCAAGGCGCGGAGCGTGGCTTCCGCATAATATTTCACATGTCGCCATGACGGCGAGGCGTTGCTCTCCGAGGAGCGTTGCAACCCCCAAAGCTTTTCGCTGGGGCCAGGCTCGGAGAGAACGCCGGTTAAAACAACGGCGCTCGCTCAATTCACGGAGCTAGCATCATGAACGCTGTCGTCAATCCGAAGTTCACCGATTACAAGGTCGCGGACATCAAGCTCGCCGACTGGGGCCGCAAGGAAATCCAGATCGCCGAGACCGAGATGCCGGGTCTCATGGCCTTGCGCGAGGAGTTCGGCGCGCAGAAACCGCTCAAAGGCGCGCGCGTCTCCGGCTCGCTGCACATGACCATCCAGACTGCGGTGCTGATCGAGACTCTCGTGGCGCTTGGGGCCGAAGTGCGCTGGGCGTCGTGCAACATTTACTCCACCCAGGATCATGCCGCCGCGGCCATCGCCGCCGCCGGCATCCCGGTGTTCGCGTGGAAGGGCGAGACGCTCGAGGAATACTGGCGCTGCACCGAGCAGGCGCTCACCTGGCCGGATGGCAAGGGCCCGAACATGATCCTCGACGATGGCGGCGACGCCACCATGCTGGTGCACAAGGGCGCGGAATGCGAGAAGGCCGGCAAGGTGCCGAATCCCGAGCCGAACGCGAACGAGGAATGGAAGGTGTTCCTGGGGCTGCTCAAGAAGAGCCTCGCGGCGAACGCGAAGAAATGGACCGAGATCGCGTCGGGCATTCGCGGCGTCACCGAAGAGACCACCACCGGCGTGCACCGCTTGTACCAGATGCAGGAACGCGGCGAGCTGATGTTCCCGGCGATGAATGTCAATGACTCGGTCACCAAATCGAAATTTGACAACCTGTACGGGTGTCGCGAGTCGCTCATCGACGGCATCAAGCGTGCCACCGACGTGATGATCGCCGGCAAGATCTGCGTGGTGCTCGGCTACGGCGACGTCGGCAAGGGTTGTGCCCAGGCGTTCCGCGGCTTGGGCGCGACCGTATGGATCACCGAAATTGACCCAATCAATGCGTTGCAGGCAGCCATGGAAGGCTATCGCGTGGTCACCATGGACGAAGTGGCGGACAAGGGCGACATCTTCGTCACCGCCACCGGCAATGTGCACGTCATCAACCACAGCCACATGAAAGCCATGAAGCACGAGGCCATCGTGTGCAATATCGGCCACTTCGATTCGGAAATAGACGTGGCATCGCTGGAAAAAAACTACCGCTGGGAAGAGGTCAAGCCGCAAGTGGATCACGTCATCTTTCCCGACGGGAAAAAGATCATCGTGCTGGCCAAGGGTCGTCTCGTGAACCTGGGCTGTGCCACGGGGCATCCGTCGTTCGTAATGTCGGCCTCGTTCAGTAATCAGGTCATCGCGCAGATCGAGCTCTATAGCCATTACCAGAACTACAAGAAACAGGTCTACGTACTGCCTAAAAAACTGGATGAAAAAGTCGCGCGCCTGCACCTGATGAAAATCGGGGCCAAGCTCACACGCCTGACCACGGAACAGGCCCAATACATCAATGTGTCGGTGGACGGGCCCTACAAACCGGATCACTACCGTTACTGATACGAAAGCGTGGTGCACCGCAACGCGCGCCCGTACAGGGTGCCTGAACCGGGCTGAGGACGGAATCGCCCGTTAACGCCATGGACTCGCAAAAAAAATACCCGCGCACTTTCAGTTTCGAATTTTTTCCACCGCGAACTCCGGAGGCACAGTTAAGTCTGCGCGAAACGATAAACCAACTCGCCCAGCTCAAGCCGAAATTTTTTTCCGTAACCTTCGGGGCTGGCGGCAGCACGCGCGAAGGCACCTACGAAACGGTGAAGCAGATTCTGGCTTTAAAACAAAATGCCGCTCCGCATATCTCCTGCATGGGAACCACGCGCCCGGAGGTTCGCGCCTTGCTCGATGCCTACCGGCAGTTGGGTATCCGTCACCTGGTGGCTTTGCGCGGCGACCTCCCGAAGAACGCGCTACAGACCGGGGATTTCCGCTATGCCAGCGACTTGGTGGCCTTCATCCGTGACGCAACCGGGGATGAATTCATCATCGATGTTGCCGCCTATCCGGAATTCCACCCCGAAGCGCCATGCCCCGAGGCCGACATCCGCGCCTTCGTAACCAAGGTCAAGGCCGGGGCCAATTCGGCCATTACCCAGTATTTTTTCAATATCGATGCCTATTGGCGTTTCGTGGATGAATGCGAAGCCATGAGGGTTGATGTCCCGATTGTGCCGGGCATCATGCCGATCACGAATTTCAAGCA